>MDTB01201174.1_pt1 | contig 10175 bp, 10 predicted proteins | sample 811161 | NCBI WGS metagenome assembly MDTB01 (sample SAMN05326650, study PRJNA326480) | marine metagenome | isolation source: seawater | place: Mediterranean Sea | collected 2009
ATGGTCTTTCTTCTTTATGTTTCTTGAGTCATATATTTTCTTTGCAAAATATTCTTTATTTTGATCTGTAATTATTTTGTAATGATTGTTTTCAGAAATATATTTGATAACTTTTTCAGTCTTTATGTTTAACTTGTTATTGGTATCAAGACAATAATCTTTCCATTTTTTAAAGCTGATCACACAATAAGGGCTTTTTTCATCTTTATGATTTATAGTTACGTAATCATTTCTGATAATCCAATTGTTCCATTTTTTCTCAATCTGCTTTTCAAAAGGTAGCATCCAACTAGTTAACCAAAATCCAAAAAAATTATCTCTATTTTCAATTTTAGTATTTTCAAAAGCAATTATTTCATATTTTTTTTCTCCATAAATTAATTTATTAACTGCTAGACCACTTGGACCCAGGCCGATAATTGCTGCATTATAAATTTTCATTATTTATACTGTTTCTTATTTTCTGATATTTATAATTAATAAATGGAATAAATATAAATATTGAAATAGATTTTATTGTCACAATAAGTTTCTCAAAAGTGTTTAAGTAAATTCTTGTTTTTAAATATCTTCTTCCTTTTTTTCTTATTTTAATACCTATGCCTCTGTAAACGTTAGCTGCAATAAAAATACCTAGTCTTGTTTTATATGGAATAAACTTTAAACCATCGAAACCATTAGAGTAAAACTTTTCTGATAAATCAATAAGTTTGATGATGGCACTAGATATAATAAGCTCCTGGTGTGTTTCTAATTTTTGTTCTTCACTCAACATAGGAATTGTTATAGCAGGTATCCAATCGGCTGGTAGATAAACTCTGTGCATTTGAGCATCCTCGAAGACATCTCGAGCAATATTTGTTAGTTGCATTGCAATTCCTAAGTCTATTGCTGATGAGTTTGCTTTTTTATTGGTTACACCAATAATCTTAGACATCATTAAACCAACTGTTCCAGCCACTTTATATGAGTAGGTTATAAGTTCTTTTTTATTTTGTATTTTAACATTATTCTGGTCTTTGATTAAACCCTCAATAAGATCTATAAATATTAAAATATTGATATTATTTTGTTTTAAAAATTTATAAACCAAATTTTCTTTTTCATTTTTTATTTTTTCGATTGAATCTTTTAAAAAAATGGACTTGTCTTCTCTATCTTTGTCAGCTATGTTATCAAAGTATCTACAAATAGAATAGAGTTTACCTGCTTTTATACGAGACTTTTTTGGTAAAAAATAACTGGCCCAATAAAAACTTTTTCCCTCATTTTTTAAGTCTTTTTCTGAATTAAGCTCTAAATTTTTCACTGAATTCTTAATTCATTTTTAATAATATTTTCTACTACTTTTGCAGAAGATAAAACACCAGGTATGCCTGCTCCAGGATGAGAGCCGGCAGCAGAAAAGTATAAATTTTTGATTTTTTTATCTTTATTGTGATATCTAAACCAGGCAGACTGTGTAAATATTGGTGCTATTGAAAAGCCTGAACCATGCATAGAATTGTAATCATTTTTAAAGTCATTTGGATTCATCCAAAAAACATCTGTGATTGTATCCTCTAAATTTGGCATAATGGTTTTAGATAGTTCCTTTATAATTCTATCTTTAAGATTTTTGGATTCTATTTCCCAATTTATTTTTCCTTGAAGATTTGGAACTGGGCACAATACATAGAAACTATCACACCCTTTTGGTGCAAATGAACTATCAGTTGCGGTAGGACGATGAATGTATAATGAAAAATCTTCAGATAATTTTTTTTTTTTAAATATGTCACTCAATAAAGACTTAAATCTTTCAGTCATCCATATTGTGTGATGAGCTACATCATTATATTTTTTTTTGGTGCCAAAAAAAAGAACAAATAAACCCATTGAATAAAGTAAGTGTTTTTCTTTTTTAAAAGGTCTTTTGAGATTGTATTTATTTAGTAACTTGGAATATACCATTGGTGGATCTGCATTACAAACCACAAGATCAAAATTTGTAATTTCTTCATTGTTTGTTATTATCTTTGAAATTTTGTTATTTTCAAGAACAAATTCTTTAACCTCTGTATTGGTTTTAATTTTAATATTTTTTTCAATCATTAATTTTTTAAGCTCAGAGACTATTTTACCTGTGCCACCCATACAAAAGAACACTCCCCATTTTCTCTCTAAATAATGTATGAGTGCATATATTGATGTTGTTGTATGAGGATCGCCTCCAACTAGGAGAGGGTGTATTGAAAAAGCTTTTCTTAGATATGGATTTTTTAAATATTTATTTACAATCTGTGACACAGTTAAATAGCTTTGTAGTGTTATTAGATTAGGCACAACTTTCAACATTTTAAAAAATGAAATAAAGGGTTTATCAGCTAATTTAGTGAAACCTACATCGAATATTTTTTTAGAGCTATTTAGAAGTTTATTATAACCATGTATATCTTTAGGATCAAACTTTCGTATTTGTTCATTTGTTTTTTCAACAGTTGAACAGTAATCAAATGTTTTTCCATCGTGGAAATAATATCGGTACCAAGGTTCAAGTGGTACAAAGTCTAGATAATCTTCCCTATTTTTATCAAATAAAGCAAATAATTCGTCAAATAAAAATGGCGCTGTAATTACTGTTGGTCCTGCATCATGCCTAAAACCATTAACCTCAAAAACCCTGGCTCTTCCCCCAACATCATTGAGTTTTTCTATAATAGTTGTATCATACCCCAGTTTTTTAAGTCTTAGACTTACTGCTATTCCACCAAACCCACTTCCAACTACAATTGCTTTTTTATTCATTGTTTATTTACTTATTTTATTTAAATACCTTATTTCTTAACAATTATAACACCTATTATGGTCACAAAATTAGAATTATTGGAATTACTTAGGGGTAAAAGTATTGAATTTCAAATTCATGAACATGAGGCCCTATATACTGTAGAAGATTCAGAAAATTTAAGAGGTGATATTATTGGATCTCATACAAAAAATTTATTTTTAAAGAATAAAAAAGATAGTTTTTTTCTTTTTAGTTGCGATGAGGGGGCTAAGGTTGATTTAAAAAAGTTCAGCAAATCCATAAGTGGTAAAAATTTATCATTTGCAAAAGACGTGTATTTAAACAAATATTTAAAAATAAAACCAGGATCAATTTCTCCTTTTGCTCTATTAAATGACTTTAATAATGAGGTCATTTTTTATTTAGATCATAACCTTGCAAAGAGTGAGTTAATTAATTTTCACCCACTAATTAACACAACAACAATCTCATTAAAAACAAAAGATTTTATAAAATTCATGGTTGAAAATAATAAAAAAATTAATATTTTCTCTCTTGAAACATATAATATAGTTGAAAGCTTATGAATGAAGGTACAAATATAATTGATGTTAATGAAGCAGATTTTAACGATCAAGTTATTGAAGCAAGTGTTAACAAATTAGTAATCGTAGATTTTTGGGCACCATGGTGTGGACCGTGTAAACAACTAACACCTATTTTAGAAAAAATTATTAAAAAAACTGATAAAGTAACTTTAGTGAAAATTAATATTGATGATAATCAACAAATTGCCGCTCAATTAAGAATACAATCTATTCCAACTGTTTATGCTTTCAAAAATAGGCAAATTTCCAATGCCTTTCAGGGCGTGCTTCCAGAAAAGCAAGTAATGGAATTTATAGAAAAATGTTTAGGATCAAAAATTAATGAAGATCATTCAGATTTTTATGATCAAATTAAAAAAGCGGTAAAAGAAAAAAAGTTTGAAGAAACAAAAAATAAACTTTTAGATTTTATTTCAAAATACCCAGAAGAAATAATATCAAAAAATTTATATTTAGAATGCCTCTTAGAACTAAGGTTGTTTGAGGAAATAGATATATTTATTGACTCTCTAGATGATGAAACAAAAGAAAAAAATGAGATCAGACAGATAATAAATAAATTAGAAATAATAAAAAATAATATTTCTGGCCCTGATATTGATGAATTAATTAACAAGTTAAGAAAGAAACCAAATGACATTAATTTGATTATAGATGTTGCTGATAAATATTTTTCTGTTCAAGATTATAAAAGTAGTATGGAAGTACTTTTAAAAAACTATCCTAAAAATAAGGATGTTGTTAAGAAAAAGATGGTAGAGTTTTTTGACGTTTTGGGCAATTCTAATGAACACACCATTGCGTTTAGAAAAAAACTTTCTCAAATTATGTTTTCATAATATGGAATTAGCTATATTCCCTTTGAATGGTGCAGTTCTATTTCCAGGAACCAGCCTTCCTCTAAATATTTTTGAAAATCGATACATAGAAATGATTAACTATGCTTTAGCACGAAACCGACAAATTGGTATGATACAGACAAATGAAAATGGTCAATTATATAGTGTTGGTTGTATTGGAAAAATTCATAGTTTTAGTGAAACAAGTGATGGAAGATACTTAATAAGCTTACAAGGGGTTAATTGTTTTAAGCTAAACAAAGAATTAAAAAATGATTATAGTTTTAGGATTATCAATGCCACTTTGATAAGTAATAGTGATAAAGACAATTTTTTTTCAAATAATCAAAAAATAACTTTATTAAAGAAATATGAAGATTACGTAAAAACTAAAAAAATTAATTTAAATTTAAAAGAAATTGAAACTATTGAGATCAGTCAAATTATTAAATTTATTGCTATGATATCTCCTTTTAAAAATATTGATAAACAAGCTCTGTTAGAAACAAGAAGTTTATTAGAATTTTATGACAAGTTGATGTCAATAATTGAGTTAGAATTAGTTGGCAACCTTTCTAGCAATACTATGAATTAATTCCCATTGCAAAATCACTAATTATATTATTCAATCTCTTGTTTTTATTTAAGAAACCTAAACCTAAAGATCTGCCAAAAGAAATAAAGGGGTTTCGATTTTGAAAAATAGTGTCTAATTTATCTGTTACTTGATAGAGTCTATATGCGTTATAAAAGTTTTCATTATGGTATTTTTTACAAAAAATGTCGTCTCCTAATTCTATACCTAAAGATTTATATTTAGATGATAAAGTTAATAGGTTAGCAATATCTTTCATACCTAAGTTCCATCCCTGTCCTGCAATTGGGTGAAAGGAGTGTGCAGCATCTCCAATATAAATAGTTCTGTTTTCATAAAATGTTGTATTCAAATGGGCAGAAAGTGGGAAAATTTTTTTTGAAATAATTTTTTTAATATTTCCGACTACAAATTTAGTTTCATTATTTAATAACGAGATAAACATATTATTGTTTAGTCTATAAATTTCATTAATGTATTTAATTTTATTTGTCCAAACTATAGAGCTGGTATATTGACCATTACTATGTTGCATAGGGAGAATAGCTAAGGGACCATTTTTATAAAAAAATTCAAAGGCAGTGTTTTGATGACTTTTTGAGTGTGTAAATGATATAACCAAGGCAGATTTTTTATAATCTTTAACAAAAGATGGGGTTTTATAGAAATTTTTTACAAAACTATTTTTTCCGTCTGCAGCTACGTTTAAGTTTGAAATTATAGATAAGTTTTCTAAATTAGTTCTTATTAAACCTTCTTCAGACTGAAAATTAATTATTTTTTTATTGTTAAATATTTTTACATTATCTTTAGATTTTAATTTTTTATAAACAATATTCAATAAATGTTTATTTTTTACAATATAACCAAGATTAGAATTTCTTCTTGAATTATCAAATTGTAAGTTGTTAGATAATTGGCGATCTATTATTTTTATTTTTTTTATTTTTTCTGAAAATTTATTAATATCTCTCCAAAGATTTATATTCTCTAGAAAATTTTTTGTTCCCTCAGATATTGCTACAGTTCTATTATCTAAATTTTTATTTTCACTATAAAGTGATTTTTTTTCAACTATGGTTACTGAAAAACCAATTTTTGAAAGGGAGTAGGCTAGAAATGCTCCTATCAGGCCACCGCCAATTATATTAATATTAGAATGAATTTCCTTCATAATTTTCTTCGAATTAACACAATCTGAATGTATTACAATCAAACTATATGTTCAAGTATGGTTCTGTTAGAAAATTTTTTGTAAAGATATTTTTTGGCATACTAGCAATTTGTTTTTCTTTTGTTTATCTTATAAGCTTAGCCTCTTATAGTGTTAAAGATCCTGGCTTTAAAACCTTTTCAAATGAAACTATAAACCAAGAAGTTGCAAATTATTTAGGAGGTTTTGGTTCTTATCTCTCAAGTTATTCATTGGTCATAATAGGGAGCTCATCCTATATAGTTTGCATCTTTATATTTCTGGAAGGTATTAAGGTTTTACTGGGGATTAAAAGCTCTTATTTATTTTTAAGGTTTTTATCAAACATATTTGGTGTTTTTTTTGTAGGTGTTTTTGTTTATTTATATGGAATATATTCAATTAAATCTGGGATAATATCAATATTTCTATCAGATTTAATAAGTGAATATTTATACAAAGATCTTCAGAGCGCCTTTATAATTTACCTCTTTAACTTTATTATCTTGTTTCTTGGTGTAGGATTAATCATATTATCGTTTTCCATTAAATATAAAATTCTGAAAAAAATATTATTTCTTTTTAAATTTATTAAATTAATAAAATATCTTAATTTTGTTTCACTTATTTTAAGTGTTATTAAAAGTACTTCTAAAACTAAAACTTATAAATCTAAAAATGAGCCGACAATTAAAAAAAGTGATGGAACAATCAAATATAAAAAAATAAATACTGAAAGAAATAAAAACGAACAGTTAGAGATTAATCAATTTAGGTTTGCACTTCCAAATAAAAATCTTTTAAAAAAATCTCAATCTAAAAATTATACCAATAAAGAATTAAATAGAATTAATAGTAATCTTGCAGATAAATTGGAGTTAACTTTATCAGAGTATGGGGTAGAGGGAAAAGTTACAGGGTTTAAGACAGGTCCCATAGTTACACTTTTTGAATTTGTTCCTAATGCTGGAATAAAGTCTAGTAAAGTTATTGGTTTGTCGGACGATATTGCAAGAGCTATGTCATCATTATCAGCAAGAATTGCTTCACAACCAGGCAAAACTAGTTTGGGAATAGAAATACCTAATCAAAAAAGGGAGGGTGTTTTGTTTGGAGATTTAATTGATGATGAAAGATTTAAAGCAGATAAAAACGCTTTAACATTAGCTCTTGGAAAAAATATCTCAGGCGAAAAAGTTTTTACTGACTTAGAAAAAATGCCTCACTTGCTTATTGCAGGAACAACGGGGTCTGGGAAATCAGTTGGTGTCAATACAATGATATTAAGTCTATTATATAAATTTAAACCAAATGAATGTAAGTTAATATTAATTGATCCTAAGATGCTTGAACTAAGTGTATACGAAGACATACCTCACCTTCTCACACCTGTCGTAACGAACCCTAATAAAGCAGTTTTTGCATTAAAATGGGTAGTGCGAGAGATGGAAAATAGATACAAATTAATGAGCTCTGTGAATGTCAAAAATATTTCTTCATACAATAACAAAGTTTTAAGAACACTGTCATTAGGAAGAAAGCTTTTTAGAGAGGTTCAAACAGGTGTGGATACTGATACACGAATGCCTATTATTGAAAAAATTGAAATAAAACTTGATAAAATGCCATTTATAGTTGTTGTAATTGATGAGATGGCTGATTTGATGATGGTTGCAGGTAAAGAAGTGGAATCATTAGTACAAAGACTGGCTCAGATGGCTAGGGCATCTGGAATTCACTTAATTACTGCAACACAAAGACCGAGTGTTGATGTAATAACAGGAACAATAAAAGCGAATTTTCCAAGTAGGATAAGTTATAAAGTTGCAAGTAAATTTGATAGTAGAACTATTTTAAACGAAATGGGAGCTGAACAACTTTTAGGTAGTGGTGATATGTTGTTGTTAGAAAATGGAGCAAATATTAAAAGATTGCATGGTGGATTTATCTCTGAAGGTGAGGTTGAAGATGTGGTAAACACAATAAAGAAACAAGCAACATTCGATTATAAAAAAGAAATTTCATTAGACGAAAATAGTACTAATACAAACAATACCAGAGATCTAATTTCAAATAACAGTGATGAATTATATAATAAAGCTGTAGAAATAATAATTAAACAACAAAAAGTTTCTACAAGTTACATACAAAGATACCTGCAGATTGGATATAATAGAGCGGCTAGAATAATAGAAAAGATGGAAGAAGATGGTATTATATCTGAAGCAAATAACGCGGGAAAAAGACATGTTCTTAAAAAAGAATAAATTTTTTTTACTAATATTTTTTTTTATTTTTATATTTAATACGTCTGTTTTATCCAATGAGAAAAAAATTGAGATCATAAAAAATTACTTAAGTGAATTAAAGTTTTTTTCTGCATCTTTTATTCAAAATGATGGTTTACAAATTAGTGAGGGTAAAATTTTTATTGGAGACAAAAGGGTAAGAGTTGAGTATAAAGAACCATCAAAAATACTTATTATTTTAGGTGAAAATAATGGGATGTATTATAATTATGAGCTTGAAGAAGATGAATTTTTTGACCCTAAGGATACACCTGCATGGTTTTTTTATGACACTTTTAACAATTTAAATTTTTTTAATGGGTCTGAGATCAAAATAGAAAATAACAACATAATTGCTAAAAAAGAGGGTTTAAATAAAATCGGTGAATTTAAAATAGAGGTTTTTTTTGAGGACAATCCTCTTTTAATAAGAAGAATTATACTTGAAATAGATGATGAGTTTATGAGCTTGTCATTTTTTAATCATAAATACAATGAAGAATTTGATACCAAATTTTTCAAACTAATAAACCCAAGTTTTTTTAACTAATATCAATTGATATTATATTTTTTTTTGACCTAATTTTAAATTTAGTATCAATACTATCAAGTTTTTTACGAATTCTCGTAAGATGACTCTCTATTGAGTTGGTCTCAATTGTTGATTTAATATTTAAAATATTTTCTTTAATATCCTCTTTGGTACATAGTTTCTTATCAATTAAATACATTAATATTTTATTTTCTATTTCTGTAAGCGGATAGCTCTTATTTTTTTTTAAATTATTTATTTTTTGATTAATGATTAGTAAATCACCAATTTTTAAAGAATTGTTATTTAAAAAATTTTCAATATTACTTTTGATTTGATAGGGGAAGGCAGGTGCTTTTATAATTTTGATATTATTTTTTAGTGGGGCTAGGTTTTTTTCACATGTGACCACTAAGTAGCTTTCTTTAAGATTGTTTATGTTGAGTCCATCCCTACTCAAATCTTTATTTATTATTATACCGCCACTGTCTTCTGTTAAGGGATTAGAAAGAAGTTCATTAATATTTTTGAAATTTAAAGTATAATTAGGTAAAATTTGTTCAAAGAACTTATTGTTTTTAATATTTGTATATATATTTATTTCTTGTTTCAATTTCTGTTTCCAAAAAGTATAGTTCCTAACCTTATATAAGTGGGATTAAAATCAAGGGCTTTTAAATAATCGCCACTCATTCCAATACTTAATTTATTGAGATTGTTTTCTAAGGCTAGTAATTGAAGTTTTTTAAAATGCAACTTTGGATCATCTTCTATTGGTGGAATACACATCAGGCCTATTATATTCAATTTCATATCATTTTTACAAAAATTTAAAAAATCTTTAAGCTTATTTGGATATATCCCACTTTTTGTTTGTTCTTCACCAATATTAACTTGTATAAAAAATTTTTTATATTTTATTTCTTCTCTATATTTATTGAATTCTCTTGCAATTTTTTCCCTATCCAAAGTATGGAAAACATCAAAGATTAATGATGCTAATTTCACCTTATTTGATTGCACGGGGCCTGTTAAGTGCAACTCAATATTGGGGTGTAGTTCTCTCAATTCCGTAAATTTATTTTTAGCTTCTAAAACCTTATTCTCTCCAAAAATATTGACACCGCTTTTAATAGCCTCAAGGACACTTTCTTTTGGGTGGTTTTTGGAAATTGCAATAATTTGGCTTTTTTTATGATTTTTTTTTATTAAATCGCGAATTTCATGGAACTTTTCTTTATTAAACATATTTATTTGTTGTAAAAAAACAACACTAGTTAAAATAATTCATATATTTCTATGCTTTTTTTGAAATTTATTCAATTTATTTATAAATACTGCCTCATGTAAG
>MDTB01239843.1_pt1 | contig 10175 bp, 8 predicted proteins | sample 811161 | NCBI WGS metagenome assembly MDTB01 (sample SAMN05326650, study PRJNA326480) | marine metagenome | isolation source: seawater | place: Mediterranean Sea | collected 2009
AAAAGTATTAAAAGACATAGTTATTTAATGTATAAATTATTTTAAAGAATATATGAATCAAAAAAATGGCAAAAATTCACTTGGTATAGATATCTGCTTTGAGGAGCAAGATAATCCTATTGAATTGTTCAAAAAATGGTTTTCTGAGGCAGAAAAAAATGAAATTAACGATCCAAATGCTGTTGCAGTAGCAACTTCGGATAACAACAATCAACCCAATGTGAGAATGGTTTTGTTAAAAGGCTTGAGTGATAAAGGATTCGTATTTTTTACAAATTTTAATAGTAAAAAAGGCAGTGAACTAAAAACTATTCAAAAGGCTTCGATGTGCTTTCATTGGAAAAGCTTAAGAAGACAGGTTAGAGTTTTAGGAAAAGTTGAAGAAGTTAGCTCAAAAGAAGCCGATGATTATTACAATTCAAGACCTTATAAAAATAAAATTAGTGCGTGGGCATCATCACAATCCCAAGTATTAGAAAAAAGAGAAATTTTTTTAGAAAAAATAAAAGAATTTGAAAAAAAATTTCCTAACCAAAACAAAGTACCAAGACCACCTCATTGGTCTGGTTGGAGACTATTACCAAAAGAAATTGAGTTTTGGTTAGATGGCGAAGGAAGAATTCATGAAAGATTGAATTATAGAAAAAATAAAGATAAATGGATTAAAGAAATTCTTTATCCTTAAAATGATCTATTTAAACTAAATCCGGTTAGATTTTGAAGGATTTTTTTATCCTCGTTATCTGGAAATATACCTAATGAGTCATAGGACACATTCACAAAATATTCTGCTCTTTTTAAACTTGCATCTATTGCCTTGTATTTATTAATTAAAGCCAATGCTTCACTGAAATCGTCTTCATTTCTTTTTTCTTTTTCCATTATTTCAGTAAGAAAAGATCTCTCTTCATCGTTACCTTTTTGAAAAATAATTATTAAGGGAAGTGTTACCTTTCCTTCAAAAAAGTCTTTTCCAATTTCTTTACCAAAAAATTTATCTTTTCCATAATAATCTAGAGCATCGTCAGCTATTTGAAAAGCAAGACCTAGATTTTTACCATACGAATCTAATGCTTTTTTTTCTTTTGCATTACTACCAGATAGACAAGCTCCAGTTTTAGTCGCTGCCGAAAAAAGTGCAGCAGTTTTTAAATTTATAATATCAATATAAGTATCTTCTAAAAGATCGGCTTCCCCTTTGTGTTGAAGTTGCAATACTTCTCCTTGTGCAATTTTTGCCGATGTCGAAGAAAGTAATTTTAAAACCTCTAAATCTCCGTCATCAACCATTATTTCAAAACATCTGCTTAATAAATAATCTCCAACTAATATCGATGATTGATTTCCCCAGATTGAGTTTGTGGTTTTAACTCCTCTTCTCATTGAGCTTTCATCTATAACATCATCATGTAATAAAGTTGCAGCGTGTATGAGTTCAACGCACGCTGCTAAATTAATATCTCTTTCTCCTAACTGATATCCAGTTAATTTTGCTGATCCTAAAGTTAGTAAAGCTCTTAACCTTTTACCCCCAGACCTAAGATGATGATCACTCATTTTCTCAATTAAATTGACCTCACTTTTGAGCTTCAGTTCAATTAATCTCTCTACTTTTTCAAGTTTATTTCCTAACAAATTTTTAAGTTCCATGTAGGCTGAATTAGCAGATTTTTTAAGAGGTATTACTGATCCCATAGAACCTAATTATAATTGATTTTTATAATAATAAATTTTTTAATCTTACCCTGGTGACGCACCCATGATTCAACTAGAAGTAGCGTAATAAAACAATTAAAATTATAATATTAACTGTTATAAGATAATTAAAGTCATCATTAAATTATGTTTTCGTTCTTTAAAAAAAAAATTGTTATACCTCATGTTAGATTAACAGGTGTAATAGGTGCTGCAGGAAGATTTAAGCAAGGAATGGATCTTGCAGGCCAAAGAGGAATTTTAAAAAAAGCTTTTTCTATTAAGAAGATTAGTCATGTTGCTATCTCAATAAATTCACCTGGAGGATCGCCAGTACAATCCCACTTAATATACAGCTATATAAAACAATTAGCTAAAGAGAAAAAAGTAAAAGTTATAATTTTTGCTGAAGATGTTGCAGCCTCTGGTGGCTATTTAATATCATGTGCAGGAGATGAAATTTACGCAAATTCAAGCTCTATCATAGGATCGATCGGAGTTATTTCAGCATCTTTTGGTTTTAAAGATCTGATTAAAAAAATTGGAATAGAAAGAAGAGTTTATACAGCTGGAAAAAATAAAAGCACCTTAGATCCTTTTGTAGATGAAAAAGAAGAGGATGTAAAAAGATTAAAAAATATTCAACTGGAACTTCACTCTGATTTTATAAAAGTGGTTGAAAAAAGCAGAGGCTCAAAACTTAAAGAACCAGAAAAAAATAATATTTTTACTGGAGAATTTTGGACAGGTAGCGCTGCTTTAAAACTTGGGTTAGTGGATGGTATTGGCAACGCTGATCAAGTTTTAAAAGAAAAATTTGGCGACAAAGTAATAATTAAAAATATGGAAAAACCAAAAGGATTTATAGCAAGAAAACTATCTTCTTCTATTGAAAACCCCATCGATAGTTTAACAAGAAACTTGGAAGAAAAATCGATGTGGCAAAAATTTGGTTTGTAAATGCCAGCAAAAAAAAAAGAAAAAAAAAAATTAAATTCACTTTCCTTTCAAGATATTATTTTAAAACTAATGAATTTTTGGGATAAAAATGGTTGTGTTATTTTGCAGCCTTATGATTTAGAAGTAGGAGCAGGAACTTTTCATCCAGCTACTACTTTAAGATCACTAGGACCTAAACCGTGGAAAGCAGCTTACGTTCAACCATCTAGAAGACCGACTGACGGAAGATATGGTGAAAATCCAAATCGGTTACAACATTATTACCAGTTTCAAGTAATAATAAAACCTTCTCCAAAAAATATAAAACAAACTTATTTAAAAAGTTTAGCTACTATAGGTATTGATGTAAAAAATCACGACATACGATTTGTGGAAGATGATTGGGAGAGCCCAACTTTAGGGGCCGCAGGGCTGGGCTGGGAAGTTTGGTGTGATGGAATGGAAGTTACACAATTTACATACTTCCAACAAATGACGGGCATAGAATGCAAACCAGTTCCCGTAGAAATAACATATGGACTTGAAAGATTATGTATGTTCGTTCAAGGTAAAAATAATGTTTTTGACCTTGATTGGAATAATGAGGGTATAAAATATAAAGAAGTTTTTTTTCAAGCTGAAAAAGAATTTTCTGCATATAACTTTGAATTTGCCAACACAGAAATTTTATTGAAAAATTTTGAAACAACAGAACTAGAGTGTAAGTCACTGCTTGATAAAAAACTATCTTTACCTGCTTACGACCAGTGTTTGAAAGCAAGTCACATTTTTAACTTACTTGATGCTCGAGGTGTCATTGGTGTTGCAGAGAGAACAGGATATATTACAAGAATACGAGAACTCGCTAAAGGTTGTGGCGCGCTTTGGTTAAACTCTCAAAACTAACATTTTATGGCTGAACTATTATTGGAGCTTTATAGCGAGGAAATTCCTCCAAAATTACAAATTGGGGCTAGAAATCAACTAAATTTTTTTTTTTAAGGAATATTTTGCAACAGAAAATGTTAAATATAAGGAATTATCAATCTATTCATCCCCAACCAGACTTACCTTGGTAGTAAAGGACCTGGTGGAAAAAATAAAGATAGAACCAAAAGAAATCAAAGGACCTAAAGTAGGGTCACCTGAAAAAATTTTACAAGGCTTTATGAAAGCAAAAAATGTTTCAAAAATTGATCTTATTGAAACAGATACTGAAAAGGGAAAATTTTATTTCATAAAAACAAAATCACAAATTATTTTAGTAGAGGAATTATTGACATTAATATTACCTAAAGCTTTAAGTGCAATTAGTTGGCAAAAATCAATGAGATGGTCTGATCATAATCTTATGTGGGGAAGGCCATTAAGATCAATTTGTGCTTTATTTAATGGTAAAAAGGTTAATTTCAAGTTCGATCACCTAGAGTCTTCAGATGAGATCATAATTGAGCAAGACTTAAAACTTAAATATAAAAAAGTAAAAAACTATAAGGAGTATAAAAGTCTTCTTAAGAATAACGATATTTTTCTAGATCAAAACGAAAGAGAAAAGATTGTATTAAAAAGATTTAGCGCAATATCCAAATTAAAAAATTACAAAGAAATTTATAACTCCAAACTTTTAGAAGAAGTTATAAATATAGTAGAAAACCCAAACGTATTATTAGTAGATTTTAATAAAGATTATCTTAAAATTCCTCAAGAAATAATTATTTCCACACTTGAAAAACATCAAAGATATTTTCCTATTTTTAATAGTCGAGATAAATTAACTAATTATTTTTTTGTAGTTGCAAATAAAAAAGATGAAAAGAAACTTATTACCCAAGGAAATAAAAGAGTTGTTGAGGCACGTTTATCAGATGCTCAATTCTTTTGGGATAAAGATAGATCAAAAAATTTAATAAAGCAAATCGCCAGTCTAAAAAATGTTATGTTTTACGAAAAACTTGGTACCATTTACGATAAAACACAAAGAATTAGGCAACTAGCAGGCTTCCTTTCTGACGATTTAAATATCAATAAGGAAAAGGTGCAAGTTGCAGCTTCTATTTCAAAATCTGATTTATCGTCGGATTTAGTAGGAGAGTATCCTGAACTCCAAGGTATTATGGGAAAACATTTCGCTCTCTCTCAAGGTTTTGAAAAAGATGTAGCTAATTCAATTAGCGAACATTATTTACCTATTGGGTTAACATCTGCAATACCCAAGAAACCTTTCAGCTACTCGATTTCTATTGTTGATAAGATTGATAGTTTAGTCGGATTTTTTCTTATTAATGAAAAACCTACTAGTTCTAAAGATCCATTTGCTTTGAGAAGGTCAGCAATAGGATTACTAAGAATTATAATTGAAAATAAATTGTCAATTAAGTTAAGTGATCTTATTAATCTCTCGATTAAACTTTACGAAGAACAAGGTATTAAAATTGAAAATGATAAAACTGAGATAGAAATACTAAATTTTTTAAAAGAGAGAATGAGAAATATTCTAAAATTAAAGAGTATAAAAATTGATATTATTGAAGCTTCTATAAGTTCACATGTAGGAGACAATTTTTTAGATTTATATAAAAAGAATATTCTAATGAACAAATATATTAATAAAGATGAAGGAATTAATATAATAGGTTCTTACAAAAGAGCATCAAATATCACTGAAAAATCCGATAAGGGAATCAGGGGTAATCCAGATGCAGTTTTATTTAGAACTGAAGAGGAAAAAGCTCTTTATGAGAAAATTAATGAAATTAGAAAAGCTTTTACTGTAAAAGAAAGTGATAAAGACTATGAAAATTTGCTTATTAGACTCTCAGAGGTAAAACAATTCACAGATAATTTTTTTGACAATGTGGTCGTAAATGATGAAAATCAAGATATAAAAAATAATCGATTAGAATTACTAAAAATGTTTTGTAATACTTTTAATAGTTTTATTGATTTTTCAAAATTAGAGGGTCTTTGATGAAAAAAATAATATTTAGTTTTGATGATAAATCAGCAAAAAAACTGAAAAATAAAAAAAATATTTTAGGTGGAAAAGGAGCAAATCTTGGTGAAATGGGTAGACTTGGTTTGCCTGTTCCTCCAGGTTTTACTATTACCACAAGCGTCTGTGATTTATTCTATAAAAATAAAAAACAACTTACTAATAAAATCATCAAGAATATTGAATTAGAATTAAAAAAAATAGAAAAAAAAACTAATAAAAAATTTGGAGATTTGAAAAATCCTTTATTGGTATCAGTTAGATCTGGAGCGAGAGTTTCAATGCCTGGAATGATGGATACCATATTAAATCTTGGATTGAATGATAAAACTGTAGAAGCACTCAAAGATAAAACTTTAAACGGTAGATTCGCAAAAGATAGTTATAGACGTTTTATTCAGATGTATAGTAACGTGGTTTTGGGTGTAGAAGGACATTTATTTGAGGAACTTATCGACAATTATAAGTTAACTAAAGGAGTCCTTTTAGATACTGATCTTGATGAAAGTGACTGGGATGGACTTATAAAAAATTTTAAGGAATTAATTAAAAAAGAAAAAAAAATTAATTTTCCGCAAGATGTTAAAAAACAATTGCTTGGAGCTATTAATGCTGTATTTTTATCTTGGAATAGTCAAAGAGCAAAAACTTATCGTAAATTAAATCAAATACCAGATCACTGGGGCACTGCTGTAAATGTTCAAGCTATGGTGTTTGGAAATATGGGTGACAACTGTTCTACTGGTGTTGCTTTTACAAGAAATCCATCAACAGGTGAAAAATCTTTTTTTGGAGAATTTTTGATTAATGCACAGGGAGAAGATGTTGTAGCAGGAACAAGAACCCCTCAACATATAACTAAAAAAGCAAAGGAAGCTTCCAAAGCTAAAGAACTTTCTATGGAAGAAATAATGCCAAAAGTTTACAAGCAACTCGCAAAAGTTTTTCTTAAATTGGAAAAGCATTATAGAGATATGCAAGACATAGAGTTTACAGTTGAAAAAAATAAGTTGTGGATGTTGCAAACCAGATCTGGAAAACGAACAGCAAAGGCAGCAATCAAAATTGCAGTTGATATGGTAAAAGAAAAATTAATTTCAAAAAAAGAAGCTTTACTTAGAATAGATCCAAACACTTTAGACACTTTATTGCACCCAACTCTTGACGATAAAGTTAAGAGAGAGGTAATTGCATCTGGGTTGCCTGCTTCTCCAGGAGCAGCTAGTGGAAAAGTTGTCTTTACTGCAGATGATGCTGAGAGATTGAACGGAATGATGCAAGATACAATATTAGTTAGATTAGAAACGTCGCCAGAAGATATTCATGGTATGCACGCAGCTAAAGGAATTTTAACTGCTAGAGGAGGTATGACCAGTCATGCTGCAGTTGTCGCAAGAGGTATGGGTAGACCTTGCGTCTCGGGTTCTAGTGAGATTACAATTGATTATGATGCTAGACAATTCAAAGCTGGAGATCAAATTATTAAAGAAGGCGAAGTAATAACTATTGATGGAGGAAGCGGAAAAGTAATGAAGGGTTTAGTGCCGACAGTAAAACCAGAAATATCAGGCTATTTTTCTAAGATTATGAATTGGGCTGATAAATTCAGAAAATTAAAAGTGAGGACTAATGCGGAGACAGAGTCTGACAGTAAAACTGCAAGAGAGTTTGGTGCCGAGGGCATAGGATTATGTAGAACTGAGCACATGTTTTTTGATGAAGAGAGAATTTTATCAGTAAGACAAATGATTTTATCAAAATCAAAAGATGACAGAGATAGTGCTTTAGAGAAACTTTTGCCTCATCAAAAAGAAGATTTTAAAAAAATCTTTAAAGTAATGTCAGGCTTACCCGTCACAGTAAGACTATTAGATCCGCCACTTCATGAATTTTTACCAAAAGCTGAGAAAGATATAGACGAAGTTGCAAGATCATTAAATTTAGCTGCGAAAGAAATTAAAGATAGAATAGCTGAACTTCATGAACAAAATCCTATGCTTGGTCACAGAGGATGTAGATTAGGAATTTCTTTCCCAGAAATTTACGAAATGCAATGTAGAGCAATTTTTGAGTCAATAGTTGAATTAAAAAAGAAAAACATAAAATCTGCGTTTGTAGAAATTATGATACCCTTAGTCTCTACAGACTCAGAATTAAAAATATTAAGAACCTTAGTCAGTAAGATAGCCCATAAAGTAGAAAAAGAGAATAAAACTAAATTAGATTATATTGTTGGCACAATGATTGAATTGCCCAGAGCAGCTTTACAAGCAAAGTCAATTTCTAAATATGCAGATTTTTTTAGTTTTGGAACCAATGATTTAACTCAAACTACTTTAGGCATAAGTAGAGATGACTCTGGTAAATTTTTAAATGATTATATAGATAATAAAATCTTCGAAGTAGACCCATTTGTAAGCATTGATCAAGATGGAGTAGGTGAATTAGTAGAGATAGCTTCTTCTAGAGGTAGAAAAGCTAATAAAGAAATAAAATTGGGGATTTGTGGTGAGCATGGCGGAGATCCAAAAAGTATTGATTTTTGTTCTAGAACTGGTCTTAATTATGTTTCTTGTTCACCTTTTAGAGTTCCTGTTGCAAGATTAGCTGCTGCACAAGCAGAACTAAGAAGACAATTCTAAACTTACATCAAAAGATTTAGCGCTATGTGTTATTGCTCCTACAGAAACCCTATCTACTCCAGTTTTTGAAATTTTTTTTATATTTTTAAGAGTGGCATTCCCTGAATACTCAGTTTCATATTTATTTTCGCAAATTTTTAAACATTTTACCAATTGTTTTAAACCCATATTATCAAATAAAATTCTCTTAAACTTAACACCTAAAATTTGTTTTAATTGTTTAGAATTTTCCACCTCTACAGTTATAATCTTTTTGGTTTTGATAGCTTTTTTTACTAATCTTTTTAAATTGTCTTCAGCATTTATATGGTTATCTTTAATTAATATTTCATCACTTAAATTATAACGATGGTTATACCCGCCACCTTTTCTTACGGCATATTTCTCTAATAACCTAAGATTTGGTGTAGTTTTTCTAGTGCAACATATTTTTGTTTTTTTATTTACTTTATTTACATATTGGTTTGTCAAAGTAGCTATACCAGAAGCATGATTCAAAAAATTTAAAGCAGTCCTCTCAGCAATTAAAATTGTTTTCGTTTTAGCCTCTATTTCTGCAATCACTTTATTTTTTTTTATTTTTTTACCGTCGTTTATCTTTGCTTTAAATACTGCCTCTTTTCCAATTAATTTAAAAGCAGCTTTGCAAAAATTTAACCCAGCAATAATACCATTTTGTTTAGCAATGATTTTTGCTTTTGATTTCTTGTTTTTAAAACTAATTAAATTAGTTGTAATATCTCCTTTTGGTTTTAAATCTTCATCTAATGCTTTTTTTACGATGAAATTAATATATTTTTGATTTATTTTTTCCACTGATCTAACGACCAATTTCAGCCATTCTTTGCACAGACTTTTTTGCAGCCTGGGCTATTTTTTCTTCTATTAAAATTTCATTAGTTTCATTCTCTAGACAATTAAGTATTTTTTGCAAAGTAATCTTCTTCATATATGGACAAAGATTACAGGGTTTAATAAATTCAACATTTGGATTATCCGCTTGAACATTGTCACTCATTGAGCACTCAGTAACTAGCATAACTTTTTTTGGCTGATTTTTTTTAACATAATCTATCATGCCACCAGTTGATCCTGCAAAATCACATGCTTCCAAAACATCACTGGGGCACTCTGGGTGTCCTATAACTTTAATACCTGGGTTGGCATCTCTTATATCTTGAATTTCTTCTGGTGAAAATTGTTCATGGACTATACAGGAGCCTCTCCATGAAATAATTTTTACTTTTGTTTGTTTGGCAACATAATTTGCTAAATGTTGATCAGGTAAAAATATTACTTTATCAGTTTTTAATGACTCTACTACTTTCACCGCATTAGCAGAAGTGCAACATACATCAGTTTCAGCTTTAACATCAGCAGATGTATTTACATAAGACACAACAGGAACACCTGGATATTTTTTCTTTAACAATCTTACATCTTCTCCTGTTAAAGAGGCGGCCAGTGAACAGCCCGCATCCATGTCAGGTATTAATACTTTCTTTTCTGGACTCATCAATTTAGCTGTTTCAGCCATAAAGTGAACCCCGCAGAGAACAATAATGTCAGCAGATGTTTTAGCGGCTTCAACTGCAAGCGCTAATGAGTCAGCAGCAATATCCGAGACACCATGATAAATTTCAGGTGTTTGATAGTTGTGAGCTAGAATTACAGCATTCTTTTCTTTTTTTAATTTGTTAATTTTTTCTATTAACGGTGCGTGCACTTTCCATTCAATTTCAGGAATATGTTTTGAGATCTTTCTATAAATCTCAGAAGTGCTTCTATTAAGCTGTTCTTGAGCTGACATACTTATTCTAATCTATCAACTTGAACTTAAATTGTCATTCACTTATTGTCGCATAATATGCGGTCGTGCTGAAATTGGTAGACAGGCACGCTTGAGG
>MDTB01087757.1_pt1 | contig 10174 bp, 7 predicted proteins | sample 811161 | NCBI WGS metagenome assembly MDTB01 (sample SAMN05326650, study PRJNA326480) | marine metagenome | isolation source: seawater | place: Mediterranean Sea | collected 2009
AAAATAACTTTAGATAACTTTACGCCCTCTTTCTCATGCATAAACCTAACTTTAGATTGAATATAGCTTTTAGAACGGAAACCATTTTTGATAATTTTTTCAATTTCTATACAGTACAATCCAATATCGTGTAATATAATTGCTAAAGAATAAACATCTTGATCGGCTTCATTATATTTGGTTAATAATTTTTGACACCAATGATAAGAAAGTGGAATGTGAATATCGTTTTTTCGAGCTCTTAGATATTTTTCGCAACTTTTCCATACAGATGTATACTGCCCCATATTTTTAATAATATAATTATTGTTTAAATAAGACATTTTACTAATTTAATTAAAGTATAGAAACAATACCTTCATTTCCATCAACTCGTATTCGCATACCTGTCTTGATTTTTGAGCTTGCATCCCCAGTTCCTGTGACTGCAGGAAGGCCATATTCTCTGCAGACAATTGCAGCATGGCTCATCATTCCTCCAATATCAGTAACTGCAGCATTTATTCTACCAAAAACAGGGGCCCACGAAGGTGCTGTAACAGGTGTAACTAATATGTCTCCTTTTTGAAGTTTATTTAACTCTTCAGGGCCTCTAAGTACTCTTGCAATTCCTTCAACAATGCCTGGTGACCCTGCCATTCCTTTGAAATGACTTTCATTAGTTTTACTGCTAAGCCATCTTTCTACAGACTCAGACGTGATACCCCATAGCATTATTGTAAATGGTTCTGTAATTAATTTAGGTGGATTATTAAGAGCTGGTATTGGAGGTTGAGAAGAAAGAGCTTTCAATATTTTTTCACGATGCTCTATTTCCTTAGGCCAAATATCTTTACCATGATTTTCTGATCCTATTGCCCATGAACTTGCATAATCCCACAAAACATCTCTTACTTCAGTCCTTGAAAGATAAAACATACCATCCTCTTTATCCCAAAAACCACACTTGTGAAGCATTTTGGAAAGTTCTCTCATTTTTCTCCAGAAAGTTCCCAGAGCCCAATGTTCTATATAAAAATTATGATCTTCTACATATGGAAATACTTTTCTTGAAAGAGTTATTTTTTCATCAAAAGTAGACCTTGCATCTTCATCCATTAATTCTCGATACTCTGATGTTATTCTGTCTCTTTCGGAAATTAATTTCTCTGTAGGTCTCATAATTTCTTCATTATTTTTAATCCTCTTGATGTAATCTTTAAGATAAGCCATTGGGATATCTAAATGGTCTATCCAATATTTGTCACTTGAATAAAATCCATTACCACTGGTAAAATTAAACCATGGGTCTTTTGACTTTTCCCATTCTAAAATCCATTCCTTTCCATTTTTACTTTGTGATAACAATTCAAAAATTTTATCAACTTCTTTTGCTTCAAAATTTTCAGCTAAATCATATTTAACAGCTAATTTGGCTAGTTTTTTTAGTTCATCATCTGGTCTAAATAGCTCAGAATTAACTCCTTGAACCATTTTTGCAATAGCTTGGTCTGAAATTGATGGGAACTGTTCTTTAACAAAAGTAAAAAAATCAAGGTAGGCAGCATAACCTAGATTCAAAAATTCAAAGTGATATTGCCAAATCTTATAAACTAATTCTATTGCTTTTTCATAATTTTGAAATAAGGGGTTCGTGCTGTCTAAACCTATCCCTTCAGTAACTATTTTTATAGATTCAAATTCAGGTAATTCATTAAATTTTAAAGCATTCATCTCATCAATTTTTTCCATAACTTTATTTTTCCAATTACCCAATAATTCATCCCAATTTTCATAATAATGTCCCGCTCTCTCTATAAAATGTGGTATCCTTGAATCAATTTTCTCAGGATCAACAGCAACAGGTGAAAAATATACATATCCATTTAAAATTCTATATTCGATCCCATTAGCAGGTGGTATAAGCAAATGCCTTGAGTTATATTGCCCCAAACCTTTTATAGCAAAATCTAACATAATGGTATCGAAAGACCTAAAAGGTTTTGGCCAGTGTTGACTATTACAAAACCAAAATTTTTTATCGTCAGAATCTCTTTTATGTTCTTGAAATTTAGTGTAATATGGGTAGAGATTTTCCCATCCATCTGCTCCGTTAGGACTAGGTATTTCAAATGCACTTGGAAATTTAGATGATTGTAAATCTTTCATTTTATTTCTCCTAAAAAAATTAATTCTTATTTTCCTTTTGATATGGATTATTTAAATTATAAACTATACTTTCAAGATTATTCGATTTTTTAACTTTAAATGGTTTTTTCTTTTTTTGCGACCATATAGTCTCAGGTCTGCTTTGGAGTGCAAATAAATTCTTTCCAGTTGGCAAATCAAAATCAAACGTCCACTCAACATCTTGTGCACACTTAAAATGCTTTTCAAGCTTTTTAGATAAAAGAGCCACCTCTAAAATCTGATTATCGGTCAGACTTGGTTTAGTTTGCAGTTCACCTTTTATCTCCCTTTGAATTGTTTTTTGTGAGTTTACATCAGCAATGAGTTCAATAGTTTTCTTTGAAATTTTTCTTTCTAAAATTTCATGAAGAACCTTTTCAACTACAAAGTTATCAGGATTAACATTTCCTGATACAATTGTTTCTCCTAAACCCCAAGATGATTCGATAAAAATCTTTGTTTTATCACCGTTTAAAGGGTTTAATGTTATAGCAACCCCAGAAACTTTTGAATTAACCATCTTTTGAACACCAACACCCATTAAAACATCTGTTTGATTAATATTATTTTTTATTCTATAAGAGATTGCTCTAACCGTGTATAAAGATGCCCAACAACTATATATACTTTTTAAAAGATTTTTTTTACCACAAACCCATAAAAATGTATCCTGTTGACCTGCAAAGGATGCATTAGGAAGATCCTCAGCAGTAGCAGATGACCTAACAGCAACAGGAACATTATTTCCTAACTTCTCATAAGCTTTTAAAACTTCAAACTCTATTTCCTTTGGTATTTTTATTTTGGCAAATTTAGATTTTATCTTTTCTGATATTATTTCTAATTCTTTAAGGTTTTCTTTTTTTATTTTTTTGAATTCTTTTTCAATAAAATCATTTAAATTTGATCTAACAATTGTATTCAAAAAAGCATCAGTAGTTACAGCAAAGCCATTAGGAACGTCAATACCAGCTTGTATCATTTCACCCAATGATGCACATTTACCTCCAACTTTAGAAAAATTTAAAGAGTTGATATTTGAAAACTCTAATGTATAAAAATGTTTTTTCATAAAACCTTTTTTTTAAATTTTGATTAATAAATTTAATGAGTTTAACCAAACTGTAATTTTTTTAATTTTCTATTATATTTACTATAATATTTTTAAAAATTGTATGATATGCATTTTAATTATTCGATATATGTAAATTTTTTATAGTAAAAATTTATAATTACAGGCAATAGTATTTCATTAAATAAATTGAAATACTATTATAAATTTTAAACTTTTAATTTTATTTTTATGGTTGCTTTTTTTGATTATATTGTAATTGGAGCTGGGTCTGCTGGTTGTGTTATTGCTAACAGGTTATCACAAGACTCCAAAATAAAGGTCTGTTTAATAGAAACCGGACCTATGAACAAACATCCTCTAATGAAGATACCTTTAGGTTTAATTTTTTTAATAAAAAATAAAAAATATAATTGGTTATTTAATTCCATACCGCAAAAACATTGTAACAATCGTACAATTAAAATTCCAAGGGGAAAAGTTTTAGGGGGATCATCTTCTATAAATGGAATGGTTTATATAAGAGGGCATGAAGAAGATTTTAATAGTTGGTCAAGAAATGGTTGTTATGGCTGGGATTATAAGTCAATTCTACCATATTTTAAACGTTCTGAGTCTAATATGAACATTACAATGGATAAAAATGTTCATGGTTATAATGGAGAATTATCAGTAAGTGATCTAATAGAGCCAAATCCGCTCAGCGAACGCTTCATCAATGCCGCCAAGAAAATTCAAATCAAACACTGTAATGACTTCAATGTAGCAAAGCCTGAAGGCGTTGGAATTTATCAGGTGAATCAAAAAAATGGGAAAAGGGTTTCAAGTGCAGATGCATTTATAACTCCAATTATAAATAGAAAAAACCTTCATATTTATCCTCTTACAACTGTCGATAAAATTCTATTTTCTGGTAACAAAGCTGAAGGTGTTATTATTAAAAGAAAAGGGTATCCTGAACAAATAATAAAATGCAGTAAAGAAATTATATGTTCATTAGGGTCAATTGGCTCACCAGACTTACTTCTTAAATCAGGTATAGGTGATGCTAATCAAATAAAAAATTTTGGTGGAACTGTTATTTCAAATGTCCCTGGAGTTGGAAATAATCTTCATGATCATGTTGATATAATGACTGTTTTTGAAACTTCATCATCCATTTCATATGGTCTCTCAATGACTTATGCTCCGAATATATTCAAAGAATCATTCAAGTGGATTTTTTCTAATCGGGGTATGTTTTCTTCTAATATGGTTGAATGTGGAGGTTTTATAAAAACAAATAATGCATTAAGTAGACCGGATGTTCAATTTCATTTTATACCAATTAAAAAAAGTACTAGGGGGAGATTGTTAGAGATAGGACACGGAATTTCGTTACACACGTGCGTTCTTAGACCCAAAAGCAGAGGTAAAATAACAAGATCGACAATAAGTGGACCTCCACAAATAGATTTAGGATTATTAAAAGACGATCGTGATTTAAAATGCTTGATAAAAGGTTTAAGAATAGGAAGAAGTATAATTGCTCAGTTGCCATTTTCAAGTGATGGCATAAATGAAATTTCACCAGGTGAAGCGCATGTATCTGAACATGAATTATCAAAATTTATTAGAGAAAATGCTAAGACTGTATACCATCCCGTTGGAACTTGTGCAATGGGAATTGACTTAAAATCAGTAGTTGATCCACGCTTAAGAGTAAAAGGTGTTAAAGGTTTGAGAATTGCTGATGCCTCTATAATGCCAAATATAACAAGTGGAAATACAAATGCTCCAACTATAATGATAGCTGAAAAGGCATCTGATATGATATTGGAGGATAAACTAGTAGCTTAAATATTAAAAGGAGGAAAAAGTGAAGAAATATAATAACATATTACTATTAAGCATATTGTGGGTAATAGGAAGCGCTCATATTGTTGAGGCTAAACCTATTTGTGGAATGGATTCTGGCTCACCTGCATCAGGAAAACCTATAATTGTTGGTGGTATTCATGGAAACGCAGCACCGGGTGATTTTTCAGCTTCTACAGATGCAGCAAAAGCATATTTTGATTGTGTAAATGCTAATGGAGGTATAAATGGGAGACCTATTGATTATAAAATTGAAAATGATCAATGGAATCCAGAATTAGCTGCACAAGCAGCTTCAAAGTTAGTAAAAGATGCCAACGCAGTTGCAATGGTTGGAAATGGTTCATTTATAGAGATGGCAGTAAATGCTGCCACATACAAAGCAGAAGGAATTATGGCAATGGCATCTGCTTGTGCTATATCCGAATGTTTTGAGTCCTCTAATATTGTTTCAACAAATCAGGGACCCTTACCTTCTAATCTTGGGGCTACTCAATTTGCACAAGAGGAGTTAGGTTCTAAAAATGTTGCTTGTATAGGATTAAATATACCAAATAATGGACCTTGGTCATGTCAAGTTTCAATAGATTTTATGAAATCTAGAGGAGGGAATGGCTCTATGGCTTTATTAAATCCTGGAGCACCAGATGTAAATTCTGCTCTTTTGGAGTCCATAGCTAATGGAGCAGACACAATTTTAATGAATTTACCAGCAGGCTTAGCAATTGCTGTTTTGAAAGCAGCTGAAGAACAGGATCTAAGGGATATGTACAAATGGATTGCTCCTACACCTCTTTATGATTTGAGTGTACCTGCAGCACTTGGTGATTACTGGGATGGGCATATTTATGTTAATGCTGAACTTGCTCCATTCCATCTAGGTGGTCCAGATGCTAAAAATTGGATTGAGGTCATGGATGCGTATGCAAAGGATGAAGATCCTAGAGATACCTTTTCTCAATCAGGATATTTATCAGCAACTTATTTTGTAAAAGCTATGTTAGAAATGGATCCAAATGATTTGGATGACCGATCAAAAGTTACTGATAAAATTAAGTCAATAGCTGGTTATGAGTCAGATCTGATGTGCGGCCCATATTATGTTGGTGATGCAGATTTCCATATGCCAAACCATGCTGGTTATATGGTCCAAATAATTGGTGGAGAATATAAAGTAGTAAGAGAATGCTATGAATTTGATAGTCCTTACTTTGACAAACATATAGCTCTAGAAAAAAAATTAGGTTTGAGATAAAGGTTATAAACAATTGGTATTTTAAAAATACCAATTGTTTCTCATAGTTTGCCATCATGCGAGTATCTAATTATTTAAATTTATGCTTATACATATTTTTAATGATTACAATTATAGGCCTGTTATCTTGGGGAAAACCTTCAAAAATAATAGGTCTTTTTTTTGTTTCTGGTTTAGCTGTTGGTTCTCTATATGCACTTGGTGGTATAGGGATGGTAGTTTTATATAGAGCAACAGGAGTTTTGAATTTCTCAAATGGTGCTATTGGAGCTGCAGGAGTTATGACTGCTTGGCAATTAGGACAGTGGGGGTTATGGCAACCTTTTACGTGGTTCAGCGCTCTTTTAGTTTCATTAATGTTATCACTTGGATATGGAAGATATATAGCACCATCTTTATCGTGGCGAGAGCCAGTAGTAAAAGCAGTAGCAACTCTTGGTTTTGCACTTATTATCTTAGGCGCTGTAAGTTATATATGGATTGATGATCCAAGAAATTTTTCTCTACCATCTGATAAGGTCGGCATCTATATTTTAGGCCTTAGAGTTACGCTTACTCGAATAATTGTTTTTATTGTTACAATTTTAATTGTTGTTTTTATAAATATTTATTTAATGAAAACTAATGTAGGCCTTCACATGCGCGCGCTTGCAAATAATCGAGATATTTCAGCGCTTATTGGTATACCCATAATAAAAACTGAAACAATAGCATGGGGCATTTCAGGAGTTTTAGCAGGATTTACGGGTTTAATGTTTGGTGATCTTATAAGGCTAGAACCTAATGTAATTACATTTATGGTTATACCATCAGTTGCGGCAGCAATTTGTGGTAGGTTAGAAAATTTGTATTTAGTATTAGTTGGTGGATTGTCTATGGGAGTAATTGAAAGTCTCTTAACCTTATCCCCTATTTTAAAAAGTGTTCGCCCAATAGCTCCTTTTGTTATCGCAGCTATTGTACTTTTATTCTATCAAAGGGGTAAATTACTATCTTTTGCCGGATCAGATAATGGATAAAAATGTGTATCAATTTAGCAAAAGTGGTGTCGTTGGACTTATATTTGCAACAATAATTTTTTTATTCATCCCACCTTTAATTGGGGGATTATGGTTAAATGTTTTAACTTCTACAGGCTGTTTCAGTCTTGCAGTTGCTGGATGTTCCCTAATGTATTCAAAGTTAGGGATGGTAAGTCTTACACAGGTTGGACTAATGGGTGTAGGTGGATGGGTTACATTAAGGCTAAATTATTATTTTGATTTTTCTTTTGAAATAAACTTATTAATAGGAACAATTACGACAACTCTTTTTGGTATTATTTTAGCACTCCCAGCATTGCGTATGCGAGGTTTATATTTAGCTTTGACAACATTAATGGCAGCTGGAGCCTTAGAGATTTTATTTGCTACTTTTCAATTTCCAAATGGTGGAAATGGATTTTGGGGTGTTCAGACTGGTTCTAATCTATTTTTCAAAAGGCCAGCTATAGCTCAATCTGATATAGCATATCTAAGATATGTTGTTGCATTAGTTACTATTTCTTTTTTTATTGTTGAGTTGCATAGAAGAACTAAACCTGGAAGGGCTTGGGCACTTATTAAGAGGTCAGAAGCAGTGGCTCTTTCTTCAGGTGTTAATGTTATGTTCTATAAATCATGGGCATTTGGCATTTCTGGAGCTTTAGCTGGTTTAGGTGGAGGTCTTCTTGCAGGAAGTCTAGGTTTACTTGATGGTGGTACTTTTAGAGCTAGTGAAAGCATAATGATTTTTGCTCTTGCTATCGTAGGCGGAACAAACTCATGGCTTGGAGTGATTATTGCTGCATCATTATTTAGAATTCTTCCAGCAATTTTAAATAATTTAGGATTAGATGCAGACCTTTCATATATAATCTTTGGAGCTGGCCTTCTTCATGCTGTAATAAATGCTCCATTTGGTATATCTGGTCAAATTTATGAAGCAATTTCAAAATTTCAAAGGGTCAAAAACTCCAATACAAATAAAGAGATCAAAAAAAATCAAAATGTTAAATTTAAAAATAGAGGTGCAAATATTAAATCCACCACTAATGTAGTAATGAGAGATGTAACTGTAAGATTTGGTGGTGTAGTTGCATTAGAAAATATTTCTGTTGATTTTACACAATCAGTAAATGGGATAATAGGACCCAATGGCGCAGGTAAAACTACCTTAATGAATGTATTCTCTGGTTTTATCGTTAATCAAAGTGGTAACATAAAAGTTGATGACATAAATTTAATGCAGTTATCCCCTCATAATCGTTCTCGTTGGGGTCTGAGAAGGTCTTTTCAAAAAGAAGAAATTGCTAATGATTTAACGATTAAGGATAATATAAAATCTCAACTTGATTCATTAAAACTCTCAAATAAACAAAAACAAATAGAATTGGAAAGTTCATTAAATTTTGTAGGATTGTTATCAGATGCAAATAAACCCGGTAAATTCTTAAATAAATTTGAAAAGAGGCTTACAGACATCGCTAAATGTGTTGTAGGATACCCTAATCTTATTTTATTTGATGAGCCAGCAGGAGGTATGTCAATTGAGGAAACCAAAAGACTTGGCTCTCTAATTAAAAATATAAAAGATTATTGTGGAGCTCAAACTATTATAATTGATCATGATGTTGATTTAATATCTAATATTTGTAAAGAGACACTAGTTCTGGATTTTGGAAAAAAAATAGCTTTTGGGAATACTAAAAATATTCTCCAAGATCCCAAAGTTATTTCTGCTTATCTGGGGTTTCAATAAGGGGATTAGTATTGTCATTAGAAATTAAAAATTTGTTTTTAAATTTTAACGGTATAGAAGTTGTAAAAAATTTTTCTCTTAAAGTAAATAAAGGACAAATAGTTGCATTACTTGGACCAAATGGAGCTGGCAAATCGGAAATTGTTCTTGCAGTATCGGGTCTTGAAAAAGTGAATTCTGGTTCTATTAAAATTGATGGTGAAGAAATTATTGGCAAAAATCCAGAATATATTAGATCTATGGGAATTGCATCAGTGCCAGAAGGACACTCAGTTCTAACAAAACTAACTGTTTATGAGAATATTAAAGCTGCTGCAAGCTTAAAATCTGGATTTATAAAGAATATATCTGACATTTTAGACTTGTTCCCTGAGTTATCAGAGAGGCAAAATCAATATGCGGGATCTTTATCTGGTGGTCAGCAACAAATGTTAACAATAGCGCAAGCATTAGTTTCTCAACCAAAGTATCTTTTAATAGACGAAATGTCATTAGGATTAGCACCTTTGATTGTAAACAGGCTAATGAAAGTTGTAACAGAATTAAAAAAAAACAATGTTGGAATTATATTAATAGAGCAGTTTACAAGTATTGCTTTGAAAGTATCTGAAAATGCAATTATTTTAAGAAATGGCACAATTCAATATGATGGGCCATCTAAGTTTTTGTTAAAGGATAAAAACTTCTTAAATAACGTTTATTTTGGAAAATAATAAATAAATTTTTCAATCATTTAGATATTGGAGATTATTATGTTAGCTGAAAAAATTATAATTAAAAATGAAAAAGTTAATGGTATCATTTGGAATTGGGCTGAAGTTGGAGAAGGAGACCCTGTTGTACTACTTCATGGAATTCCTGAAAGTTGGAAATGCTGGAAACACCAAATCCCAAAATTAGCAACTCAATTTAAAGTTTATGCAATAGACTTAAAAGGTTACGGTCTTTCGGATAAGAAAGAGGGAGATTATTCAATGAATAATGTTGCTTCTGAAATACTTGATTTATTAGACCACCTTAAAATTTCATCTTTCAGGTTAGCA
>MDTB01180540.1_pt1 | contig 10174 bp, 9 predicted proteins | sample 811161 | NCBI WGS metagenome assembly MDTB01 (sample SAMN05326650, study PRJNA326480) | marine metagenome | isolation source: seawater | place: Mediterranean Sea | collected 2009
ACATACATCTCCGTCATCTAAATATGAAATTTTGTTTGTCATAGACTTTAAAGCATATGAGTCAGAACCTAAATAATTTTCATTATTTGAATAACCAACGGCTAAGGGACTACCTCTTCTGGCGCCAATAACAAAATCTTTATGATTTTTAAATATTATACCCAAAGCAAAACTGCCTTTGAGCATGTCTATAGTTTCAAATACTGCTTTTAAGGGATCTAGTTTTTTTAATTTTTCTGTAAGAAGAATTGTTATTACTTCAGTATCTGTTTGAGATTTAAAAGTTGTACCAGATTTTTCAAATTCTTTTTTTAACTGATCAGAATTTTCAATTATTCCGTTGTGTACTACCGATACTATCTCACTTGAGTGAGGATGGGCATTAATTTTGTTTGGAACTCCATGTGTTGCCCACCTTACATGTCCTATTCCCAAATTTCCTTCATTTGGACTTTGAAATAAAATTTTTTCGAGTTTTTCTACTCTGCCAGAACATTTTTTTTCATTAATTTCACCATTTGCAATTGTTGCAAGACCTGCGGAGTCATAACCACGGTATTCTAATTTTTTTAAGGCATTTACTATGTTAGTAGATACTTTTTTGTTACTGGCTATACCTATTATCCCGCACACTATTTTTTGCTCCTATAATTTTCTATTTCTTCCTGTTCAGACCTTTCCAAAGCCAAAGAATTTTCTTTCACATCTCTTGTGATTACAGAACCTGCACCAATAATTGATTTTTTTTTGATTTTAACTGGAGCAACTAAAGATGTGTTTGATCCAACAAAAACATTATCAGAAATAATAGTTTTATTTTTTTTAACTCCATCATAATTGCAGGTAATAGTTCCAGCTCCAATATTAGTATTTTTTCCAATCTCACTATCGCCAATATAAGATAAATGGTTGACTTTGGTTTTAGATTTAATTTTAGATTTTTTTGTCTCTACGAAATTTCCAATTTTAACACCTGACATTAAGTGTGTTCCTTCTCTAATTCTGGCGTAAGGACCTATTGTTACTTTATTTTCAATTTTTGCACCTTCTATATGACTGAATGATAAAATTTCAACGTCATTACCTATTCTTACTTTTTTACCGATGACTACATATGGATTAATGATCACATTTTTTCCAAATTTAGTGTCTTTGGATAAAAAGATTGTTTCTGGAGCAATTAAATTTACGCCAGACTTTAAAGCTTTTTTTCGTAATCTTTCCTGAATTGCTTTGTATACAATAGCTTTTTTAAATTTTGAATTTGTGTTCATAAAAATTTGTCTTTACATTAGAAATATGATTGTAATAAGTCACAAAATATTTCTTATTACAACTTGAACGAAATGACTCAAAAATTAACAATTTTATTCGATCTAGATGGAACTCTAGTTAATACAGCTCCTGATCTGATGGCTGCACACAATCACGTTATGAAAAAATTTGGTTACCAGCAAAAAAATCTTGGTGATATTAAACATCTTGCCGGTAAAGGTGCATGGATAATGATGCAAAAATCTTTCAAGGAAGAAATTAAAGACGAAAAATTGAAAAAAGAAATGGTAAGGGAATTTTTAGATTATTATGCTAAAAATATTGACAATAATAGTACACCAATAAATGGTGTGATTAGTTTTTTAAAATGGGCAAAATCAAAAAAAATCCCCATGGCTGTATGCACAAATAAGCAAGAAAGACTTGCGGTCGATTTATTAAAAAAAATAAAGTTAGAAGAATATTTTCATTATATTGCTGGTTGCGATACATTTGATTTTAATAAACCTGATCCTAGACATCTAACCAATGTGATTGAAATAATTGGTGGAGATGTAAATAAATCAATAATGGTTGGTGACAGCGAAGTTGACTCTCAATCAGCGACAAACGCTAAAATCCCATTTATATTAGTCGAAGATGGATATACAGATAAAAAAACTGATCAAATTCCACATAATATTGTTGTTAAAAATTTTTTAAATTTTGAAAAAATAATCGAAAAATTTTTATGATAGATTTTCAATTACTATCTGCATTGGTCACTTATTATTTTATTATGTTTGCAACCCCTGGACCTAATAATGCAATGCTAACTGCTTCTGGATTGAAGTTTGGTTTTATAAAAACTTTGCCACATTTGATTGGGATACCATTGGGTCATATTTTTCAAATAGGTCTTGTGTGTTTTGGTTTTGGTAATCTTTTTGTATTATTTCCAGAATTGCAATTTTATATGAAGATATTGTGTTTCGTTTATTTAATATACTTGGGGTGGAAAATTATTGGCTCTTTTAGTTTGGTAGAAAAAGATACAGGTGGTCGACCTTTAAAATTTTATGAAGCATCTTTATTTCAATTTATAAATCCAAAAGCTTGGGCAGTTGCTATTACAGTTGCTTCTGGTTTTTTCCCTACTGAAGAAAACTTTATTATTGCTACAATGTTCCTAGTAATTACTGCTGCAATAGTTTGTTTTCCGTCCATATGCATTTGGGCTATTTTTGGTAATAGTCTAAGAATCTTTATAAAAAACTCTAAAGCCAAAATAATAACTGAATATATTTTGGCATTTTTGTTAGTTTTAACTGCTTTAGTAGTATTATTAAAATAATCTTTGATTTTATATTTTTGTTTTAATATAAAAACTTAATGCATTTTACAAAAAAAGATGCCAAAACTAAAAGAAAAGATTTTTTAAACAATCTTAAAAAAAATAAATTACTTAGATTTCCAGGGGCATATAATCCTTTGTGTGCCAAATTAATTGCAGAGATAGGATTTGATGGCGTATATATATCTGGTGGAGTTATGTCTAATGACCTTGGAATTCCTGACATAGGTTTAACTACTTTAAATCATGTTAGTTATAGAGCAAGTCAAATTGCTAAAGTTACTGATTTGCCGACAATAGTTGATGCCGATACAGGTTTTACAGATTGTAAGAAGACAATAGAAACTTTAGAAGAAATGGGTCTCTCTGGGTGTCATATTGAGGATCAAATTGCAGAAAAAAGATGTGGTCACTTAGATAACAAAGAACTTATTTCAAAAGATCAAATGGTAAAAAAAATTAAAGAAGCTGTTTCCTCAAGAAAAGATCAAAATTTTTCAATTATAGTGAGAACTGATGCTAACCTTGTAGAAGGACTTGAAAAAACAATTGAAAGAATAAAAGCATATGAAGCCGCGGGCGCAGATATAATATTCCCAGAGTCAATGAAAGATGAAAAAGAGTTTGAAAGTGTTAGAAAAAACTCAAAAGTATTCTTGTTAGCTAATATGACAGAATTTGGGAAATCAAAAATATTATCCACAAAAGAATTGAAAGCTTTAGGGTATAATATTGTTATATATCCAGTAACAACGCAAAGGTTAGCAATGAAAAGTGTGGAGGATGGTCTTAAGTCCATTTTTAAGGATGGACATCAAAATAACATTATAGATAAAATGCAAACTCGAAAAAGATTATATGAATTGGTAGAGTATGAAAAGTATAATACTCCTGATAAAAAAATTACTGATTTTAAAACTGAGGGACACGAATAAGTATGGCTGAGGAAATTAAAAAAGGTTTGATGGGAATAGTTGTTGATGAAACTACTATCTCTCAAGTAATGCCGGAAATAAATTCTCTAACTTACAGGGGTTATAAAGTCCAGGATCTTTGTGAGAAATGTAGTTTCGAAGAAGTAGCTTATTTGGTTTTGAATGGCGAACTTCCAAAGTCTAAAGAACTCAAAAAGTTTATTAAAGAAGAGAGAATTAATCGTAAATTATCAAAACAAATTTTAAACGATATTAAAAATATGCCAAAAAAGGCACATCCTATGGATGCCATTAGATCAGCAGTTAGTTTGATGGGTCTTGAGGATAAAGATACAAGAGACAACTCTCCAAAAGCGAATATGAGAAAAGCAATGAGAATTTTCGCTCAAACTCCAACTGCTGTGGCAGCATATTTTAGAGCTCGAAAAGGTAAGAAGTTTATTCCTCCAAATAAAAAATTATCTTATTCGGAAAATTTCTTTAATATGATGTTTGGCAAGGTTCCCAACAAAGAAATTGTAAAAGCTTTTGACGTATCAATGATACTTTATGCTGAACATAGTTTTAATGTTTCGACTTTTACTGCAAGAACTATTACAAGTAGTCTTTCTGATATGCATGGAGCCATTACTGGTGCAATAGCAAGCTTAAAAGGTCCGTTACATGGCGGTGCAAATGAAGCAGTAATGCATATGTTCAAAGAAATTAATAAACCAGAAAAAGCTGAAACATGGATAAATAATGCCCTTAACGAAAAGAAAGTTGTTATGGGTTTTGGGCATAGAGTATATAGAAGTGGAGATTCTAGAGTGCCAACAATGAAAAAATATTTTTTAAAAGTTGCTGAACTTAAAAAAAATTCCAAATATCCCAAGATGTATAAGACTCTCGAAAAAGTTATGCTTGAAAGAAAGAATATTCACCCAAATGTAGATTATCCCTGTGGTCCTACATACCATTTAATGGGTATAGATACAGATTTTTTTACACCAGTATTTGTTATGGCAAGAATAACCGGCTGGTCAGCTCATATAATTGAGCAACATGCGGCCAATAAACTTATAAGACCTTTGTCGAAGTACAAAGGTAGTGAACATAGAGAAGTTTTATCCTTAAATATTAGATAATCTTACGAAAATGCTTCTGCCCAAGAACCTTTAGTAGATGCTTTAGAATATTCAGTGGCTCTTCCTTCAAAAAAGTTCATGTGTTCAACAGCGTTAAGCATTGTGTCTAACCAGGTGAGTGGGTTTTTTTCAATTTTATAAATTGGCTGCAAACCAAGTTGGATTAACCTTCTGTCACCTATCCATCTAATATATTTCTTAACTTGATCAGCAGTTAAACCTTCAATTGGTCCCATTTGAAAAGCTAAGTCAATGAATGAATCTTCGTGTGATATAATTGTTTTACAAGCATCATAAAGTTCGTTTTTTAATTTATCATTCCAGATTTCAGGATTTTCCTTTATAAAAGCTTTAAACAGCCTGATCATAGAATTGCAATGAAGGGTTTCGTCTCTTACAGACCAAGTAACTATTTGGCCCATTCCTTTCATTTTGTTGTGTCTTGGGAAATTCAGAAGAATTGCAAAACTTGCAAAAAGTTGAAGGCCTTCGGTAAAAGCACTAAATACTGCTACGGTCTTTGCTATATCTGCTTTTGAATTTACATTAAATCCTTGCATGTAATCATACTTATCTTTCATCTCTTTATACTTCATGAAAGCAGAATATTCGGACTCTGGCATTCCTATAGTATCAAGTAAATGAGAGTAAGCTGCTATATGTACTGTCTCCATGGCTGCAAATGCAGTCATCATCATTAGAACCTCTGTGGGTTTAAAAACAGTAGTGTAGTGTCTCAAGTAACAATTATTAACCTCGACATCTGCTTGGGTAAAAAACCTGAAAATTTGAGTTAAAAGATTTTTTTCACCTTGTGATAAATTTTTTTGCCAATCTCTTACATCGTCTCCTAGAGGCACTTCTTCTGGTAACCAATGTATTCTTTGTTGGGTTAGCCATGCATCGTAGCACCAAGGATATCTGAAAGGTTTGTAAACTGGGTTTTCAACTAGTAAACCTCCTTTAAAAACTTCTTTTTCTTTTTTTAAGTTAATTACTGACATGATAAGCACTCCTCATATTTATTATCCTCATTACTTGATTCTTCTTTATTTGAATAAACATTCTTTGTCACATCTGTGGATGATCCTGCATTAATATTTTCTGCTCTTTGAATAGATTTAGATCTGCAATAGTAAAGGCTTTTTAAACCTTTTTTCCAAGCTTGGAAATGTAACTGATGAAGATCTTTTTTATGTACGTCTGCAGGCACAAAAACATTAACTGATTGTGCTTGGGAAATATTTGGCGTTCTATCTGCACCCAATTCAACAACCCACCTTTGATCTATTTCAAAAGCTGTTTTGAATGTTTCTTTCTCCTCTTTAGTTAAAAATTTAAGGTGTGAAACCGAGCCCTGATTTGTTGTTATAGTGGACCAAACTTCATCTGTGTTCTTTCCATGTTTTTCTAAAATTTTTGTTAGATACTTATTTCTAACATTGTATGAACCAGAAAGGGTTTTGTGAGTATAACTATTAGCAGCGATAGGTTCAATACCGGGTGAGGCTCCACCACAAATTATCGAAATTGAAGCTGTAGGCGCAATTGCAGTTTTATTTGAAAATCTTTCTTTTATTCCAAACTCTTCAGCGTCAGGGCACGCCCCTCTTTCCTCAGCAAGATCTTTTGATGCTTTATCAACCTTTTTTTGTATTAATGTAAAGATTTTTTTATTCCACACTTTGCTCATTACTGATCCAAAGGGAATTCCTTTTTGTTGAAAATAAGAATGCAATCCCATAACACCTAAACCTACACTTCTTTCTCTTGCTGCTGCATATTTCGCGTTTGCGAAACTATCAGGTGCTTTATTGATAAAATCTGTGAGAACATTGTCTAAAAATCTCATTATATCCTCAACAAAATTTTCATCATCCTTCCATTCATCGTATTTTTCTATATTTAAAGAAGATAAACAACATACTGCTGTTCTTTCGTTTCCTTCCCTATCTTTTCCTGTTGGTAATGTAATCTCACTGCAAAGATTTGAAGTTTTAACGGTTAGTCCTGCTAATTTATGATGCTGAGGTATTTGTCTATTCACAGTGTCAATATAAATTATGTAAGGTTCACCTGTTTCTACTCTAGCGGTTAAAAGTCTTATCCATAAATTTCTTGCAGATAAAGTTGTTTGAACTGATCCGTCTTTTGGACTTTTTAAAGCCCACTGACTATCTGTTTCAACTGCTCTCATGAAGGCGTCGGAAACTAAAACTCCATGATGTAAGTTTAAAGATCTTCTGTTTGTATCACCACCTGTTGGTCTTCTCATTTCTATAAATTCTTCTATCTCAGGATGATCAATCGGAAGATAACATGCAGCAGATCCTCTTCTTAAAGAACCTTGGCTAATAGCTAAAGTTAAAGAGTCCATCACTTTGATGAAAGGTATTATCCCTGAAGTTTTTCCTACTTTACCAATCTTTTCTCCGATAGATCTTAAGTTGCCCCAATAACTTCCAATTCCTCCGCCCCTTGCGGCTAACCAAACGTTTTCACTCCATAAATCTAAAATACCATTCAAGCTATCCCCTGCTTCATTTAAAAAGCATGATATAGGCAAACCTCTTTCTGTGCCGCCATTAGATAGAACTGGTGTAGCAGGCATGAACCATAGATTGCTAATATAATTGTAAAGCCTTTGAGCATGAAGATTGTTGTCAGCATAAGTGCTTGCAACCCGAGCGAACAAGTCTTGGAAAGATTCGTTCTGTCCCAAATATCTGTCAGATAAAGTTGCTCTGCCAAAATCAGTAAGATTTTTATCTCTTGATCTATCGATTTTGATTATGATCCCTTTATCGTTTTGAAAAAGTTCTGTTTCTTGGTTTAAGGAAAATAAATCTGGTTTCTTGTTATCAATATCATTTAAAAAATCGTTATTTTCAATCTTATCTAAATTTGAGACAGCCTTTTCTATTGCCAAAGTTACATTTTTATTCATAATTTTCCTATTTTATCGGTTTATTTGTGCAAAACAACTACATGTTGTGTTACAGATAAATTAGTATACTATATAACATTTATATCAAGAGAACATTATATGAACATAAATGTTTTTTCAAGTTTAAAATAATTCTGTTAAATCTATTGTTAATAATTCAATTGAAATAATGAAAATCAAGGAAAGCGGATTTAGAGAATACGATGCTAGATGGCTGTATCCTAAAGATATTGATTTAGAAGGTATTCAGGAACTTGGTAAAGCATTGGGCACACAGGTTATAAATAAAACAAAAAAAAAGAACCCAAAAATAATTGTTGGTCAAGATTACAGATCATATAGCGAGGAAGTAAAAACATCTTTCAAAAAAGGTTTAATTTCAACAGGATGTAATGTTGAAGATATAGGTCTTTCACTAACACCCACTGTTTATTACGCCCAATTCAAACTAGGTTCTGATGCAATAGCCATGATAACAGCTAGCCATAATGAAAATGGTTGGACAGGTGTGAAAATGGGAATTGAAAAAGGGCTTACTCATGCACCCGAAGAAATGAATGAACTAAAAGAAATAACACTAAAAAAAAAATTTATAAATGGGAAAGGTAGTGACAAAAAAATTAAAGATTTTCAAAAAGTATATATAAAAGATTTAATTAATAAAAATAAAATTAAAAAAAAAATTAAAGCAGTAGTAGCCTGTGGAAATGGGACAGCTGGAGTATTTGCGCCCGAAATACTAAAAGGAATTGGTTGTGATGTGATTGAATTAGATTGTAAATTGGATTTTACTTTTCCAAAATATAATCCTAATCCAGAGGATTTAAAAATGTTAGAGGCAATATCCAAATGTGTAAAAAAAAATAATGCTGATATAGGTTTTGGATTTGATGGTGATGGTGATCGTGTAGGGGTGATAGATGAAAAAGGAAAAGAAATATATGCTGATAAAATTGGCTTGGTCATTGCAAGAAATTTGTCTAATACATATAAAAATTCAAAGTTTATTGTAGATGTAAAATCTACTGGTTTATATATTAATGACGAAGTTCTTTTAAAGAATAATTGTAAAACAATTTATTGGAAAACTGGTCACTCTCATATTAAAAGAAAAGTTAATAGGGAAAAAGCCTTGGCTGGTTTCGAAAAAAGTGGGCACTTTTTTTTTAATAATCCAATAGGTTATGGTTACGATGACGGGATAAGTTCAGCGATTCAAATTTGCAACTTACTAGATAATGAAAACAGAAAAATGAATTCTATAATTAATTCTCTACCCAAAACATTTCAGTCACCAACTATGGCTCCTTTCTGTAAAGATGAGGAAAAATATGAAGTTGTTGAGAAATTAGTAGAAAAAGTAAAAGAAATTAAAGATAAAAAAATAAAAATAGATGGTAAATTTATAAAAGAAATTTTAACTGTAAATGGTGTGAGATTTGTTTTGGAAGATAGTTCTTGGGGTTTAATAAGAGCCTCTTCAAATAAGCCGTCATTAGTAGTGGTCGTTGAAAGTACCTCATCGGATCAAAGTACAAAAACAATATTCAGTTTTATTGATAATTTATTAAAGGAAACTGGTAAAATTGGCGAGTATGATCAAAAAATTTAGTAGTTAAAAAAGTCGTATAAAAATCTACTAGCAATAAGAATGAGGAACAAACCAAACAATTTTGTAATAATTTCTCTTTTTATCTTATGAACCGAGGTAGCCCCAATCTTGGCCATTATGATTGTTATTGGTATAAAAATGAGAAAAGCAGGTATATTTATAAAACCGTAGCTTAAAGGAATATTGATTTTGATTATTATTCCGGAAATTAAAAACCCCAAACAACCAAATACAGCTATTAAAAACCCAATAGATGCTGCACTTCCTATTGATTTATTAATGGTATAACCAACAAATTTCAAAATTGGGACGTTCATTATAGCGCCACCAATACCCATAAGTGAAGAGACGAATCCAACGATTAAACCAAAAAAAGTTCTTTGAAATAAATTAAATTTTAATTTGATTTTTGTTTTATCTTTTAAAAAAATTAAGTTTATTGCAAGTAAATACATAACAATACTAAAAAAAAGAATTAGAGATTTTGTATGTAAGGACGCTGCAAAAAAACTGCCTAGAATAACGCCAAATACTACAAATATTCCATAAGACTTTAATACACCAAAATCTACTGCATTGTGTTTGTAGTGCGTAAAAACTGACATCATGGCTGTAGGAATAATGATTGCGAAAGACGTACCTACTGCAAGGTGCATTAAATAAAATTTGTCGACACCCACTGCTCCAAATATATAAAAAAGGCATGGGACTGTAATTATTCCCCCTCCAATTCCAAAAAAACCTGCGAAGAAACCCGCTACGACTGCTGTTAGTGTCATTATTAAAAGAAAAAATAAAATTTGATCTGTCGAAAAATTTTCAATCATGAGGTTGTTTGGTTGGCTTTTTCATTATTTTGAACTATCTCCATAATATGGTTAACTTTTTGAAAATCTGAGTTTCTGGCCATCATGTTATCACTTAAATATCTTTTCCATCTATTTG
>MDTB01231785.1_pt1 | contig 10174 bp, 8 predicted proteins | sample 811161 | NCBI WGS metagenome assembly MDTB01 (sample SAMN05326650, study PRJNA326480) | marine metagenome | isolation source: seawater | place: Mediterranean Sea | collected 2009
TCATTGGAGTTAATTCCCGAGGTATTGTTTGGGAAGCTTGATAATTTTGCTCTTCTATCGATCCCAATGTTCATCTTGATGGGCGCAGCGATCGCGTCTACCCGAGCGGGCGCCGATTTGTATGAGGCGCTAGATCGCTGGTTAACCAGAGTCCCCGGGGGTTTGGTGGTTTCAAACCTTGGTGCTTGTGCTTTATTTGCAGCCATGTCTGGATCTTCCCCTGCGACTTGTGCGGCTATTGGGAAGATGGGCATCCCTGAAATGCGTAAACGAAACTTTCCGGATGGCGTCGCAGCCGGCTCTATTGCGGCAGGAGGGACGCTTGGAATCTTAATACCGCCATCGATAACCATGATCGTTTATGGAATTGCCACAGAGACCTCAATCGGACGTCTTTTTATCGCGGGTGTTTTGCCCGGACTTCTGCTTGTGAGCTTATTCATGGCTTGGTCTATCTTTGCCACGTGGAGACAGGGGGGAATAGATGCCCTAGCCGGCAGGACCTTCAGCTGGAAAGAAAAGTTTGAGGTCTTACCTCGGGTCGTACCTTTTCTTCTCGTTATATTGGGCGTTCTTTATGCGCTCTATGGCGGCGTAGCTACTCCGTCAGAGACAGCCGCTGTCGGAGCACTCTTGTGTCTAGGTTTGGCAATCGTGATCTACCGCATGACCGATTTAGAGACTATATGGTTCATGCTTCGAGACTCCACCAAAGAATCGGTAATGATTTTATTTATAATTGCCGCTGCCGGCGTGTTTTCTTACATGCTGTCCAGTCTTTTTATCACTCAATCTATTGCAGCTTGGATCGGAACGCTTGAGGTAAATCGTTGGGTTTTGATGCTCTACATCAATATCTTTCTGCTAGTAGCCGGCTTTTTTTTACCGCCAGTTGCCGTTATTTTGATGGCGGCGCCCATACTAATGCCGATTATTTTGGGGGCAGGTTTCGACCCTTATTGGTTTGCCGTGGTTCTAACCATCAACATGGAAATCGGATTAATCTCTCCACCAGTTGGTTTAAATCTCTACGTTATCAACGGGATCGCCCCTGAGATACCTCTAAAAACGATTCTCATAGGCTCATTGCCCTACGTAGCGTGCATGATAATAGCCATATTGATCCTTTGTTTATTCCCCAGTATTGCCACCTGGTTACCTGACGCGCTCATGGGGGCCGCGGTTACATGACCAGACCCTACAGAGTAGGTCAGATCGTTCCCAGTTCGAACGTGACGATGGAGACAGAAATTCCTGAGATATTTCGAGCCAGGGAAAAGCATTACGATGACCGGTTCACCTTCCATTCGAGTCGGATGCGGATGAAGCAGGTGACTAAGGAAGAATTGGCCTCAATGGACCGTGATAGTGACAGGTGCGCACTCGAATTATCGGATGCGTCTATGGACGTTATGGGCTACGCCTGTCTGGTCGCTATAATGTCAGTGGGCCTCGGGTATCACAGGGAAAGTCAGGCTCGGTTGCGCCAGATAACTGTCGATAACGGTCATCCCTGCCCGGTAGTTAGCTCTGCCGGTGGATTGGTTGAGGGTCTATCGACACTGAATGCGAAGCGGATTGCTGTGATAGCCCCTTATCGAAAACCCCTCACAGATTTGGTCTGTCAGTATATCGAGTCTGAAGGTTTTGAGGTTTTGGACGCGATTAGTCTGGAGATTCCTGACAACCTTGAGGTCGCACGGCAAGATCCTAGGGCGCCAGTTGACTTAGTTGATAGGTTAAATTTGGCTAACGTCGATACGCTGGTCGCATCAGCTTGCGTACAAATGCCCTCTCTACCTGCAGTTTCGGCGCTACAAGCTAAAACCGGCATACCAACCCTCTCCGCATCTGTTGCGACAGGTCATCAAATGCTGGAAGTGCTCGACTTAGGTACGCATATGCCTGGATTTGGCGCACTCTTTGAATAAGAAAATGGTGATGAGTGGCGGAATCAAGAAGTGGATTCAGCAAGTAACTGAAAAGGCGCTTGATCTTTTAGATTTAAAGTCCGAGGGGATTCTGCTCGATGATTTGATAGCTCATTGCCATGCGGTACTTTCGAGGCGAGGTGAGGCGACAGGTCTTGCCCTTGCCGGCTCTGTGGTGTCGTCTTGGCAGGCGTTGGACAGGGCTGATCACTTGAAATTTTTTAGGCGATTGATTGATGAATTTGGTCCTGATCGGGACCGTCTTGAGCGTGCCATTATTGATTACCAGTCTTCTCTCGATGAACCAGCAATAATGAACTTGCATCAGGCAGCTGAGCCAAAACGACAGGAATTGTTTCGGCGCATAAACTCTGCGCCGAACGGACTACAAACACTGATTCTGATGCGAGAAGAATTACGTAAGTTATTACGTGACCATCCAGAGCTGGGGCCGATTGATCAAGACTTCATTCATCTTTTTACGTCCTGGTTTAACAAAGGCTTCCTAGAGTTGGAACGGATTAACTGGCAAACGTCGGCGACGGTGTTGGAAAAACTAATCCAGTACGAATCGGTGCATGAGATCGAGGGCTGGGATGATTTACGGCGAAGACTCGCCGAAGATAGGTTGTGTTTTGCGTATTTTCATCCTGTTATTCCTGATGAGCCTCTGATTTTTGTCGAAGTCGCACTTGTGCAGGGAATGGCTGAAGCGATTGCGCCCCTTCTTGAGACCCTACCCGTTTCACCAGTTGACGCAGATACCGCGGTATTTTATTCGATTAATAACTGCCAGCCGGGCCTCGCCGGAGTGAGCTTCGGTAATCTTCTCATAAAGCAGGTTGTATCCGTTTTGCAGGCTCAACATCCTAACTTGAAGAATTTTGTAACGCTATCCCCTATTCCTGGTCTTCGCCGTTGGCTTCAGTCTGACGGTCAAATGTTCCTGAGCCAATTCGAGGAGGCTGCCGATAAGCAAGACTTGAAGGCGATTGTCGCGCAGTATCTTACCGACGGTAATGGCCCAAAATTGAGAGATCCGGTAGCCCAGTTTCATTTGGGAAATGGTGCAACACTCGAGCGGATCAATGTGGAGGCGGATCTGAGCGCCCGCGGTCTCGAGCAAAGTTTCGGCTTTATGGTCAACTATCGTTATGAGCTTGATCTTATTGTCAGTAATCATGAACAGCTCATGGAATCGGGGCAAATTGCTACCTCTAGAGAGATCCAACAATTATTAAAAAAAATAACTAGATCCACTTTGAAGGAACTTTCTGATGCATAACGTCTTCGCTTCCATCCAATCTAATCTGAGGCGACAAGCTGAACAGATTGTTTTGACTGTTCCCGTCGGGGCAAAGCTGAGTGGAATTGATCTTGACAGTCAGTCTGCAATTCTGGCTGCAGTGCTGCTTGATTTGGGTATCGAGCCGAGTGATCGCGTCTCCGTGCAGATCGATAAAGGCTGGATGAATGTAGTCCTTTATCTCGCAGTACTGCGCTGTGGGGCGGTGTATTTGCCGCTGAACTCTGCTTACACAGATACGGAGATTGAATACTTTCTAACTGATGCTGAGCCAAAACTGCATGTATGTTCGAGGGACCGAGTGAGACACGCGAAGACTCTAAAGCATAATTTGTCTGGGCTTGAAGTTCTCACTTTAGATGACGAGAGCGGCTCCTTATTCGATTTATTTTTAGCAGCGAGGTCGGCAGGAAAGACCGTTGAGGCGATTACACCTCGTGCGTCGGATGATCTCGCTTCGATAATCTATACATCGGGAACAACTGGCAAGCCTAAGGGTGCAATGATTACCCATAATAACCTGATCTCAAATGCAGAGATGCTAACTGAAGCGTGGGCTTACAGCGCCGACGATGTGCTGTTGCATGCATTACCATTATTCCACGTGCATGGTCTTTTTGTGGCACTGAATCTGGCTCTAATAAATGGTGGACCTGTCGTATTGTTGCCGAAGTTTGATTTGGACGCTGCTCTTTCAGTGTTGCCGGACGTGACTGTCATGATGGGTGTTCCTACCTATTACACTCGGCTACTCGCGGATCGACGTTTTAATAAAGAGATCGGCGGTCACATGCGCCTATTCATTTCCGGTTCTGCGCCTTTATTGGTTGAGACATCAGATGAGTTCTTCGACCGGACAGGGCAGCGGATTCTTGAGCGCTACGGCATGACTGAGACCGGGATGAGTTGCTCTAACCCTTTGCGCGGTGAACGCAGGGCTGGCTCTGTTGGACCGCCGCTTCCAGGTGTTGAAGTAAGAATTGTAGACGAGGATGGAACCGAGTTATCGCGAGGTGCAATTGGCTCTTTGGAGGTGAAAGGGGATCATGTTTTCAAAGGCTATTGGAAACTGCCCAAAAAAACAGCGGCCGACTTCAACGATGACTGGTTTATTACTGGTGACATGGCCACGCTATCCGAGGACGGCTATGTATCGATCGTCGGTCGAGGTAAAGACCTCATTATCTCAGGCGGTTTAAATATTTACCCGAAAGAAATTGAAGATGTATTGAATGATCAGAAAGGTGTGGTGGAGAGCGCTGTGGTAGGCGTTCCACACGCCGATTTTGGTGAAGGTATCGTTGCTGTATTGGTGGGTGAAGGCACTCTTGATATGGATGCCCTTGAGATTGGATGTCGAGAGAAGCTAGCAGGCTTTAAAGTCCCTCGCCGATGGATTCAGCTTGAAGCCCTGCCAAGAAACACCATGGGTAAGGTCCAGAAAAATCTGTTACGGGACGAATATGCCCACAGTTTTGTGTAAGCGCGCGTTACTCAGGTATCTGATCATTTTTAGGGTCTAAGATAGACAAATCTGTATTGCTGAAGTTTGCTGATTTCCGCAACACCGGAGGGAACAATATAATGCTGCTAAGCAAAATGGAGATCGTCTAAAGCAATCTTCCGTCCCTTTAACGTAGTGGCACAGGTGTTGAGTTGCACAACATAGCTCCTTAGAGAATCAGTGTGGTATGCCGCATCTGGCCTCTTTTGAGTTACCTTTCTTAGTAACCCAACTTCATTCCCGTGGAGCACGAAACGAACCTCGTGATTTCCTTGACCGAGAGCATTTATATGATTTTGAGCGTTACGCCTTGCGCCAATAGATCTTTTCACATTTAAGTAATTGACGTGGTATACGATCTTTTGTTTTGCGTATGGGGTATTTGCAAAAGTAGGTTCTACACTGAAAAACGCCATTGCTAAAACAACTGTTGCTAGAAATTTTTGCATGTTCATTATCCATCTTTACCGATAAATCGGTGAGATGTAGCTATAGTTTTCAGGAACATTCAATCTCGAATTTCTACCTAGCAAATAGCAGATTTGCACAAGGCAGAAATCCAAAGGCCTGGGCAGAAATTATTCGTCGAGGAATGATCGCAAGTGATCGGAACGACTTGGGTGTCTGAGTTTGCGAAGTGCTTTGGCCTCAATCTGACGGATCCGCTCGCGGGTGACGTCAAATTGTTTGCCTACCTCCTCAAGTGTGTGGTCGGTATTCATATCAATACCAAAACGCATTCTCAATACTTTTGCTTCCCTAGCGGTGAGACTTGCCAAAACTTGACGTGTTGACTCCGTTAAGCCCTCAACCGTGGCAGAGTCGACAGGTGATGAGATTGTCGTATCTTCAATAAAGTCACCGAGCGAGCTATCCTCGTCATCACCGATTGGGGTTTCCATCGAGATTGGCTCTTTCGCAATTTTGAGTACTTTGCGGACTTTATCCTCGGGCATTTCCATACGTTCACCAAGCTCTTCAGGAGTCGGTTCTCGCCCCATTTCCTGAAGCATTTGACGGCTAATACGGTTCAGCTTATTGATCGTCTCAATCATGTGAACTGGTATACGAATCGTACGAGCTTGATCGGCAATAGAGCGAGTTATCGCCTGACGAATCCACCAGGTCGCGTAGGTCGAAAACTTGTAACCACGACGATATTCGAACTTATCTACCGCTTTCATTAACCCAATATTTCCTTCCTGAATGAGGTCCAGGAACTGCAAACCTCGATTTGTGTATTTTTTTGCGATCGATATTACTAGTCTTAGGTTCGCCTCAACCATATCTTTCTTAGCACGGCGTGCCTTTGCTTCGCCCATAGAGAGACGACGATTGATGTCGCGTAGCTCGGATATTGTAATGCCAACGCCTTCAGCAACTGACTGGAGCCTTGCTTGGCAACGTTGTACTTCTGGGATGACAGCTTCTAATTTTTCGGACTTCTTTTTACTGGCGAGCCCGGGAATCCATTCAAAATTAGTTTCGTTACCATGCCATTCTTTAATAAAGATTTTCCGATCGAGCTTTCCTTGCTTGGTACACAGTCGCAGGATTTCACGCTCTTGATTTCGAATAGAATCGAGAACAGTGCGGAACTCAATACAGAGTTCGTCAAATAGCCTTGGTGTAAGTTTTAATGATGAAAAAACGTCACCAATTGCTGACAGCACGTTCTTGCCCTCTTTCGAGTCACGTCCCTTTTTGGTAATTACCTTTTCGGCTTTGGCGAGGTAAATGCGAAGAGTTTCGAATCGCGCTTTCACTTCTTCAGGATCTGGGCCTGTGTCTCCTTCTTCCTCGTCGTCTGAATCATCGTCGCCGTTTTCAGCGTTAGAATCCTCGAAGTCCTTATCACTCACTTCCTCCGTTGAGCCTGCTGTATCTGTTGTTTCGTCTTCTGGATCAGGGTCCAAGAAACCAGCCAGTAGGTCAGAGATTCGACCTTCCTCTATCTGGATACGGTCATAGGTGGCGAGAACTGATTCGACAATACCAGGATAGTAGGCCATGGCTTGCATGACTTCGCGGATACCTTCTTCGATTCGCTTAGCAATAATTATTTCGCCTTCGCGCGTCAGTAATTCGACAGTACCCATTTCCCGCATATACATTCGAACAGGATCAGTTGTCCTTCCAACGTCGTTTTCGACGGATGCAAGCGCGGCCGCTGCCTCTTCCGCAGCTGAGTCGTCCGTGGCATTCGAATTTTCGCCAAGGAGAAGTTGATCATCATCTGGTGCTTCTTCACCGACAGAGATTCCCATGTCGCCGATCATGCGAATAATATCTTCGACCTGGTCGGGGTCCGCAATTTCTTCTGGAAGGTGATCGTTGACTTCAGCGTAGGTTAGATAACCCTGCTCTTTACCTCTGGCTATTAGATCTTTCAGCCGTGATTGACGTTGTTCGGTTTGTGTAAGTTCTTGATCTAACGATTTTTCTGCCATCAACTGACCTAAGGAATGTAATGTGAAAAAGGTCGTGGATTATACACGCATTTGATCTTACCTTTCACTATTTTTTGTGTGCTAAGAGAGCCTCGTGCAGATCGCTGGCAGAAATTTTTCCTTGTTTAGCATCGTCGGCTAAAAGTTGCATCGATTCGGTGATTAGTTGTTTCTTCAGTTGGGTGAGACCGTCTGCAAATTCCGCGTTATAAGAACTCTCACTGAATAATGCCGAACGACTCAATAACGTGGATAGTAACCGACCAATGTCGGTTCCACTGAAGTGACCCATTAAACTAGCAGTAGTCGGATAATTTTTATCCTTTATCCAATTAATAACTTGTGCCAAGGCCTGGATATTTACTAATCGGCTTCGCTCAGAAATTTCGATAGTTTCAGAGTACAAGTCTGGCTTTTGTAAAAGTAGCCACAGTAGCCGGTTACTGAGAGGTTCGGGTTTGCTTGGGTCAGGAAACTCTATAGACGGACTATCAGGCTTTGACTCTTCAAAATTGATCGGGGCATCTACGTGATCTCTCAATTCCTGATAATCCGGTTTTATATCGGAACCTAAGGATTTAAACTTGGCGGGTTTTGCTTCATCTGATTCGTTTGAATCCATAATATTTTCCGATATTTGTCGATCTGAGGGCTGTTGCAAAAGCAGATCGTGCAACCGCGCATCAAGGTCGGATCGTCTTGTTCCCGATAACTTGCTCAACGTATCCAGCATAAGCGACCTGTAAATACTGGTTGGAATTTTTACAATTTTAGGAAGGGCAAGTGCGGTAAGGCGGGCACGCCCATCAAGCTTTGTGAGATCAACGTCATCAGACAATAATCCAATTAAAGCCTCGGACGCTGGAAGAGCATCTTTTAATCGAGTGAGGAAGGCGTCAGTTCCCTCGTTTCGGACTAAGGAATCAGGGTCATGGCTATCAGGCAGAAATAAGAAGCGGATACTGAAATCATCACTCAAAAAAGAAAGCATCGTATCGATTGCTCTTTTGGCAGCTGTCCGCCCGGCTTGATCGCCATCAAAGCACACAATGACCTGCCCAGTCTGCCTGCTAAGTCGATCCAGGTGACGTTCGGTGAGCGCAGTGCCAAGCGTAGCGACCGCGAAATCAATGCCATATTGGGCCAAGGCGACAACATCCATATAACCCTCAACGACTAGTACGCGATCGAGAGAGCGACAAGCTTGTCGAGCCTCATAGAGACCGTATAGCGTTTCGCTTTTATGGAATAGTTTGGTTTCAGGGCTGTTTAGGTATTTGGGCTTACTGTCATCTAAAACACGCCCACCAAAGGCTATCGTACGGCCCCTGATGTCCCGGATCGGAAACATGACACGTTCGCGAAATCGATCATATTCTCGACCTTGTTGGTTAGACGCTGTTAGGCCACCTTCGAGCAATTGCTTTTTGGCTGTTGTATTACCCCCCAAGTGATTGATTAAAAAACTCCAACCTCTGGGCGCATAGCCGAGCCCAAAGCGGTGTGCGATGGTACCAGTAAGTCCGCGTGCTTTTAGATAATTTACTGCTTTTTCACGATCTGGATGAGATTTCAGAGCTTTTCGAAATGCAAGATCGGCGTCTTTGATCAGTGCATACAGAGCTTGGCGATGACCGGCTTCTTGATCCATCGTTTCTGTTGGTACCTCGAGGCCTGCAAGAGAGGCTAAACTTTCTATCGCACTGACGAAATCAATTTTATCAAATTCCATTACGAACGTAATGAGACCGCCGGAAGCGCCACAACCAAAGCAGTGATAGACCTGTTTGTCAGGGTTAACAGAAAATGAGGGCGATGAATCGTCGTGAAAAGGACACTTTCCATGGTATTCGCGTCCTGATTTCTTTAGGGGCACTCGTGCGCTGATCACATCAATAATATTGACGCGGTCATTTAGGGTCTCGATAAAAGAATCCGGAATTCGTCCCGTCACACTTAGTCCAAAAAGGAGTTAGATTACAGAGTGTATCTGAAAATTTAACTTAGGATTTGGCTAGACGACTTCTGACCAGCTTGCTGACAATTTGCATGTCAGCTCGACCTTGCAATTGGGGTTTCAATTGCCCCATGACTATCCCCATACTCTGCGGCCCCGAAGCGGCTGTCGCGGTAATAACTTCGTCAACCAGAGTGATTATGTCGGTTTCTGACAATTGTGCAGGAAGAAATTCTTTCAACAGCTCTAGTTCGGCAAGTTCTATATCCGCTAAATCTTGTCGTCCGCCGTCGGTGAATTGTTTGGCGGCGTCACGTCGTTGCTTGGACATTTTGTCGATAATCGCAAGGCATCGTGCGTCATCAATATCGATTCGTTCATCCACCTCAACACGTTTTATTTCGGCAAGTGCCATGCGAATGACGCCCAAACGAAATTTCTCTTTCGCTCGCATGGCGTCTTTCATGGCTTCGGTAAGGATATCCTTAAGCGTATTCACGCAAATGCACCAGCGTTCAGTAGAGGCGTTCAAACTTTTTAGTTTCGCGAGACACTTTTTTTAGGTGCCGCTTCACGGCCGCCGCGGCTGCACGCTTGCGCAGAGTTGTTGGCTTTTCGTAACATTCGCGACGGCGGACTTCTGATAAAACGCCAGCTTTCTCGCAGGCGCGCTTGAATCTACGAAGCGCAACGTCAAATGGCTCGTTATCTTTGATTTTTACCGCAGGCATTAAACTGCACCTATTTTCAAATTTAATTCGATTTGCGTTTGGTATTTCCACCAAGGGCGCGAGATAATATCAGCGTCTAATGGAAAAGGGAACCGCATGCGTGTCTTAGGCATCGAAACGTCTTGCGATGAGACTGGGATCGCAGTTTATTCTAGCGAGGAAGGGCTTCTTGCTCATCGGGTTCACAGCCAGATTGATGTGCATGCCATCTATGGTGGCGTCGTTCCCGAGCTTGCATCGAGAGATCATGTACGATATCTGCGTCCTCTAGTTGACGAGACGATTGAAGCCTCCA
>MDTB01021961.1_pt1 | contig 10173 bp, 5 predicted proteins | sample 811161 | NCBI WGS metagenome assembly MDTB01 (sample SAMN05326650, study PRJNA326480) | marine metagenome | isolation source: seawater | place: Mediterranean Sea | collected 2009
TAAGTTTAACTAATTAAAATTTAAAAATTATGCCTTTTATTAATCCTGCACAAGGAGCGGAATTAAATCACGTAACTCCAGCTCCAACGCAATCCCTTTGGGGAGACAATTATCTAGCATTTGATAGTGCTAGTGGTGGTGGTACATTCGCGCAACAATTTTTACCTGAAATCTACGAGAAAGAAGTAGAAAGGTACGGAAACAGAACTATTTCTGGTTTCTTAAAAATGGTTGGTGCTGAAATGCCATTACAATCTGACCAAGTAATCTGGTCTGAACAAGGAAGATTACACGTAGCGTATGACGCTGCTGAAAGTGGAGCAAACACTGTTCAAGTAACAGTTGCTAACTCCAATACTATTTTATTACCTGCTAATCACAACGTACAATTACACGATACAGTTATTATTTCTAACGCTGCATCTACATCTGTACTTAAATGTTTAGTTGTTGCCTTAGCTGGTACTGGTAATATAAATGTAACGGTTCAACCTTACACACAGGCTGACTTAAGTGTTTCTGGTGCTGTTGAATTTACTGACGGTGAAGACATCAAACTATTCGTTTATGGTACTGAATACAGAAAAGGTTCTTCTGGAATCGCTGGTTCTTTAGATGCTTCTTTTACTCAGTTTAGCAACAGACCAATCATTATGAGAGACAGATACCAAGTTAATGGTTCTGACACTGCTCAAATTGGTTGGGTTGAAGTTACTTCTGAAAATGGAGCTTCTGGTTTCTTATGGTACTTAAAATCTGAGCATGAAGCTCGTTTAAGATTTGAGGATCAAATGGAAATGGCAATGGTTGAAGGTGAATTAGCTGCTCAGTCAATGGGCTCTAGTGCATTCAATGTTGCTGGTACTGAAGGTTTATTTGCTGCTATTAACTCAAGAGGTCTTGTATGGACTGGTACTGATTTCGATCAAGTATCTGGTTCTGCTCCTTATCCACAAGCTGGTTTAGGTGAGTTTGATACTATCTTACAAGAACTTGATAAGCAAGGTGCTATTGAAGAGAACATGATGTTCTTAGATAGAGCTACTGCTTTAGAGATTGATAACATGTTATCTACTGCTAACTCTTCTTCAGGAATGAATGGATCATCTTATGGTGTATTCAATAACGAAGAGGAAATGGCTCTTAATTTAGGTTTCACTGGATTTAGAAGAGGTTCTTATGACTTCTACAAATCTGACTGGAAATACTTAAACGACGCTACAACGAGAGGATTAGTTGGAGATATCGAAGGACTTATTGTTCCTGCTGGTACTTCTACTGTATACGATCAGTCGTTAGGTAAGAATATCTCAAGACCATTCTTGCATGTTAGATACAGAAAATCTGAAGCTGATGATAGAAAAATGAAATCTTGGATCACTGGATCTGTGGGTGGAAACTATACTTCTGATGCTGATGAAATGGTAGTAAACTTCTTATCAGAAAGATGTTTATGTGTTCAAGGTGCGAATAACTTCGTATTGTTGAAAAACTAATATCATTATTACTTTAAAGAGTTGGGTGCTTCGGCACCCGACCCTTTATTTTTTATTTAAAAACTTTTATTATATTATATTATGGAAAAATTAGAAATTACACAACCTAAAGATTGGGTTGTAAAAGATAGAACTTATCTTTTAAAAGGTAAGAATACTCCGGTAGTTCTTGTAGTACCGTCAAGACATACAAGAAGAAAACCATTACTATGGTACGATCCTGAAAAAGGTTATCAGCGAGAACTAAGATACGCTACTAACCAACCTTCAGTTTTTGTAGATGAACAAAAAGGTGTTTCTACACTAGGGCACATAGTTATGAGAGATGGAAAAATAACAGTTCCAGCTAGTAAAAAGAATCTTCAAATGTTTCTTTCATTGTATCACCCAAAGTTAAACACTCTATACACAGAGTTTCAACCAGAGGTTATTGCTGAAAATGAAACAGATTGGATTGAGTTAGAATTTGAAGCTGTTAAACTAGCGATGAGTCTAGGAGTAGATGAAGCTGAAGCCGTATTAAGGGTTGAGCAAGGTAGTAAAGTGTCTAAGATGTCTTCTAAAGAGATTAAAAGAGATATATTACTATATGCTAAGAAACAACCTCAAGCTTTTATACAGTTAGCTTCTGATGATGACGTTCAATTAAGAAATATAGGTGTAAAAGCTGTAGAAGCTAAGTTAATTTCTTTATCTTCAGATCAAAGACATTTTACTTGGACAAGCAGTAAAAAGAAAATTTGCACTGTTCCATTTGAAGAACATCCTTACAATGCTTTAGCTCATTGGTTAAAAACTGATGAAGGACTAGAAGTTCTTAAAGCAATTGAAAAGAAACTAAAATAAATCACTTTGTAGTAGCAGTCGCTCTACGGGGCGATTGCAAACTACAATAAAAAAAAATTATGGCAGTCAATATAGATAACGTATATCAAAAAGTATTAGTTATAGCAAACAAAGAACAAAGAGGTTATATAACACCGCTTGAATTTAACTTGTTAGCAAATCAAGCTCAACAAGATATATTTGAGCAATATTTTTATGACTTAAATGCTTTTATGAGAATACCAGGTAACGATAGTACCTATGCTGATCAAGTTGACATACTAAAAGAAAAGATAGATATATTTGAAAACTATAGAGCAGTTGTTAATATGTCAGGGACATCTGGTGAAGAAGGCTTAGGAACTTTACCAAACTACTATAGATTAGGAGAATTATATTATAAGCATAGAGGTGGTTATGTTGAGATAGAAAAAATCAATCAAAACGATATACACCATATTCAAAACTCACCGCTAACAGCTCCTGCGTTAGCAAGACCAGTTTATGTTAGAGTTTCTCAAACAACTCCAACAGGTCAAACAGGTACCACATTAAATGGTATACCTAGAAACACAACAGTACAAATATATCCACAAACTATAACAAGTAATGTATATTGTAATTACATAGCATTTCCTACAACTGTAGCTTGGGGTTATACTATTGTAGATGAGCAAGCTTTATATAACGCCAACACAGCACAACATTTTGAACTACATGCTTCAGAAGAAACTGAGTTAGTTATTAAGATATTACAATTAGCTGGAATTATAATTAAAGATCCTGCTCTTTATCAAATGGCTTCTCAAGAAAACCAAATAAACACTCAACAAGAAAAACAATAAGATATGCCACTATTTGAAGGAACACAACAACAATATTACGGTTCACAAAGTTTTATAGCTACATCAGGGCAAACAGCTTTTGTTTTAACTTTTCCTGATAACCAAACATTATTAAACAGTCTAGCTACAATGCCAGACTCTGCTGGTGAATTTAATGTTACAATAAACGGAACTTCTACAACTGCTTTCTCGTTTAACAATACTACAAACACAGTTACTTTAAACTCAGGCGCTACAGCTAATGATGTTGTAGTGGTAACACTTATAACTCCTGATTTAGGTAATTATCAATACATAACAATGCAGCAACTTATAAACAACTTTAATATAAGTTATGTTGGTGAAGAAAAAATAATACCTAAAGTTAGAAGATCTGATGTTGCATTTCATGCTCAAAGAGGTTTACAAGAAATGAGTTATGACATATTAAGATCTGAAAAAAGTCAAGAACTAGAACTTGGCCCAAACTTAAAAATAGCTCTTCCACATGATTATGTTAATTATGTTAAATTATCATGGGTGGATAATAGTGGTATTGAAAGAACTATATATCCAGCTAGAAAAACTAGTAATCCTACAGCAATAAATCAATCTGCTGATTTTGGATATATATTTGATAGTGACGGTAATTTAACAACAGCTAGTGACTCAGATACATGGACAAGTTTCAGCACACAGGTTTCTACAAGCTCAACAACAGGTGAATCTGACGATACAGATATTGATCAAGCTTATGTAGAAGGAAGAAGATACGGTATAACACCAGAACACGCACATGTAAACGGTGTTTACTTTATAGATAACTCTAGAGGTTATGTTCATTTTAGCTCAGATCTTTCAGGTAAAACAATTAAGTTGTTATACATAAGTGACGGTTTAGCTACAGAAGATGAAATGATTATCCACAAACTAGCAGAAGAAGCTATGTATAAATATATTGCTCACGCTATATTAGCAACAAGAGTTAACATTCCAGAATATATAGTAGCAAGATTTAAAAAAGAAAGATTTGCAGCGATGAGACAAGCTAAATTAAGATTATCTAATTTTAAATCAGAAGAAATACGTCAAGTATTAAGAAACAAGTCTAAACAAATAAAATAACATATATGCCAGAGTTAAAACATCACTTTCGTGCAGGTAAGATGAACAAAGACCTGGACGAAAGATTAGTTCCAGATGGTGAATACAGAGATGCGTTAAATATAGAGGTAGCGTCGTCAGATGCTTCTGACGTTGGTACTGTTCAAAACACACTTGGTAATACACAAAAATCTTTTATTAGTCAAATAGGTCAAAAATGTGTTGGCTCTATTGCTAATGGTAAAGGTGATTTTATTATATGGTTTATCGCTGGCGGTGTAATTGCTGGTGAAGGTAGAGACTATATTGTTCAATATATACCTGGTTCTGGTACTATAAATCCAATACTTGTAGATAACTATCAATGTAAAAGAGTTACATCAAGTCAAATAAGTACAACTTCATTAAATGTTGTGTCACCTGGTACTGTTAGAGTAGGTATGAGTGTTCAAGCTTATACTGGGGCTGGTGTAGCTTATTATCCCGATGGTGTTACTGTTGTTAGCATATCTGGTAATGTTATAACTACATCTGCAGCACCTACTATAAACCCACCAAGTGGTACTGATGTTATATTTAAAGCTGATAGAGTTTTAAAATTTACAGGCCAACCTATTACAGCGGTTAATATAATAGATGGTTTATTGTTTTGGACCGATGGTACAAACGAGCCTAAAAAAATACATATCAAAAGATCTGCACTAGGTACTCCTGATATTTTAAATCACAGTTTAAATTATATGCAAGGTGAGCCCGTAACTACTATAACGTCTAGTCCTAGAAAATATATTAGAGAAAGAGATATAACAGTTATAAAGATAAACCCTAGTTACGCACCTGTATTAAGCATGTCTAACACTAAAAGACAAAATATAAATGGAGGTAACGTAGTTGTAGAAAGTATAACTAACATGGACTTTGTACAAAGTAATGGTGATGTTGAAGATGTTGGCACAACTTTGAATATTTTGTTTGTTGGTGAAACTCCAGACTTTTTACCAAGTGATGTTTTAATGTTAGAGTCTGTAGACGAAAACAGTGATGGTAAACCTGATAATTTTGTGAGAGTAGAAGTTTTATCACAAAACTCTGGACCAAACTCAAATTCATTTAGTTGTATTATATTATCAAGAAGCGAAGAAATAACGGTAAACTACACTGCTTGGACAGCTAGGTTAGAAGAAGAAAAACCTTTGTTTGAATTTAAATTTCCTAGGTTTGGTTATAGATATAAGTATGAAGATGGTGAGTACTCAGCGTTTTCACCGTGGTCTGAAATAGCTTTTTTACCTGGTGGTTTTGATTACAATCCAAACAAGGGTTATAACCTAGGTATGAGAAACCAATTAAGATCTTTAATAATAAAAGAATTTAATAAAGACTGGGCAACAGCTAGTCAAAGAACACCAGATGGTGTTGTTGAAATAGATGTGTTATATAAAGAATCTACAAACAATAATGTTTACACAGTTAAAACTCTAAAGAAAAAAAGTAAGAAAAATTTACCAGATGAAGAGTGGACTTCAGATGAATTAGTTATTGAGTCTGAATTAATATACGCAGCTGTAGAAGCAAACCAATCTTTGAGACCTTGGGATAATGTACCATTAAACGCAAAGGCACAAGAGATAACAGCTAATAGAATAATATATGGAAACTATACTCAGAATTATTCTATGGTTAATTCACAGGGACCTTATAGTCCAAATTTTGTAAACGTTAGTATAGTTCAAAATACTACAAATTGTTCATTTTTTTTAGATGTTGATACTGACGAGTCATCTGCTATAAATTTTAGTTATACTGGTACGAATGGCTTAGCCGCAACTATATCTGTTTCTCCTGGCACAACAATAACAGTGCCTGGTAGGTGTGGCACAATGACAATGACTTCTACACCGGATGATTCAGCAAATGTATCAATAGATAGCAGTCCTCTACTTGAAGTTGCTGAGCCTGGTAAATCTATAAAAAGCCAAAGAACGTATCAATTAGGTGTGGTATATAGAGATAAGTTTGGAAGAGAAACACCTGTATTTACAGACAAAACAGCTTCAAAAACACTAAGCAAATCATCGTCTACACAATACAACCAAATACAAGCAACGTTATCGGGCACTCCGCCTTCTTTTGCTGATTCTTTTAAGTTCTACATAAAAGAAACTTCTAACGAATACTACAATTTAGCTATGGATAGATATTATATAGCTGAAGACGGTAATGTTTGGTTGAGTTTTCCTTCATCTGAAAGAAACAAAGTAGATGACGAAACTTTTTTAATATTAAAGAAACAACATAATAATAATGTTTTTGTAGACGAAGAAGCTAGGTATAAGGTTTTATCTATAAATAACGAAGCACCTCAGTTTTTAAAAATAAAAAAGATTTCTTACGGAGAGCTAAGCAACACTAGTGGTAACACTATAGAGTCTACGGGTTATCCTCAATCAGATTTTAACTTTATACACGTTGATGAAAATGATTTCGACGACAGTACTCTAGCTGATACAAAAACTTTATCTGATTTAGTTCTTAGAATTAAAGGTGCAGGATCTATATCTAAATGGTACGATATAAACAGTATATCCTTACTTAGTGGTAAGTATTCTATTAAAACTTCTGTTAAATTTGGAGAAGAAATGGATTTAGTTACCGGGGGTAGTCAAGCTACTTCAACTCAAAAAAATTCTTTAATACTTGAAATAGCTCAAGAAAGATCAAAAAACAAACCAGAATTTGAAGGTAGGTTTTTTGTTAAAATACATAGAGATAATGTATTAGAGACAAACATATTAAATTTTACACAATCACAAGATTACACCGTAGTTGCAGCAAGACACATACCATATTTAAAAAAGACTGGTAACGATTCTTCTAAAACCTGGTGGAAAGGAACTTGGTTTGATCATAACGAGCAAAAAAGAGGTGGAAAATCTGGTTGGTTTGTTGATGAAATGGCAACGGATAATAATAATGACGGTGGAGGTCCTGGAGGTATTGGAGCTCCAGTTGGTGGTAATAGAATAGATATATCGTTTAGTGGTATATGGCCTGAAGGTGCTAAATTTAACATTGGTTATGGTACAGATCACACAAATGAATTAGATTTTGTTAGAAAAATTGACACACGAGGTTCTCTTTTTAGATTTCAAAATGATCCGGATCAAACCATATATGAAATTACAAATGTAGTCGAAGTTGAAAGATTAAGAAACTACCAAGATAACAAAATATATGGAAGTTTTAATAATGGTTCTAATAAAAGAAAAAGATATGAGTTAACAGTAACACCTAACATAGGTAGTGGACCTAGTTCGTATACGCCAGAAGATAATGGAGATTCTTACAAAAACTTTAATGGTAGAAAAGGTGATGTAATGGAATTTTTAGAACCATACTTTGATGAAAATTCTTTTAGTAGTAATAACCCAGCTATATGGGAAACAGAACCTAAAGAAGATGTTGGGTTAGATATATATTATGAAGTTGATCAAGCTATACCTATAGCTAACCATAACCAAACACATACTTTAAACTGGTTTAACTGCTATTCATTTGCAAATGGTGTTGAGTCTAACAGAATAAGAGACGACTTTAACGCACCGACTATAGATAAAGGACCTAGAGCATCAACTGTTTTAGCAAAACCATACGAACAAGAAACAAAAGGTAGTGGTTTAATATTCTCTGGAATATATAACTCAACAAGTGGTGTTAATAATACAAATCAATTTATAGCTGCAGAAGCTATAACAAAAGATTTAAATCAAGCATATGGCACAGTACAAAAGCTTCACACAAGAGACAATAATCTTTTAATTTGTTGTGAAGATAAAATATTAAAAGTATATTCTAATAAAGATGCATTATTTAATGCTGACGGTAGTGCTAACTTAATATCAAGTAATAAGGTTTTAGGAACATCTGATCCTTTTGCTGGTGAGTATGGTATATCATTAAACCCAGAATCATTTGTTGCTAAAGAATTTAGAACATATTTTACAGACAAAAACAGAGGAGTTGTTATAAGATTATCAGCTGACGGAATTACGCCTATATCAATGCATGGTATGGAAGATTATTTTAGAGATAAATTAAACATTGCTGATAAAATGATTGGATCTTATGATGATAAAAAACAATTATATAACTTAACGCTAACATCTGCAAAAGCACCTTCAGAAGATCATACTATATCTTTTAGTGAAAAAATTAAAGGTTGGACAAGTAGAATGTCTTTTGTAGCAGAAAGCGGTGTTAGCTTAAACAATGATTATTATACTTTTTACAATGGTGAGATTTGGGAACATCACAGTAACCCAACAAGAAATAATTATTATGGAACTCAATATAACTCTAGTGTTAGACTTATATTTAATAATGCTCCTGAAATTGTTAAAAGTTTTAAAACTTTAAACTACGAGGGTACTCAAGGTTTTATAAAACAAAATTTAAGCGATAGTGACTATGTAAACAACGTGGCAAAAGCTGGTTGGTTTGAAAATGGTTTATTTACAGACATGCAAACAGGTTCTGTTTCTGATTTTGTAAACAAAGAAAACAAATGGTTTAACTACATGCATGGTGATTTAACTACATTGGCTAACTTAGATACTCAAGAAATATCTGTTCAAGGTTTAGGTACTGCTACAGTTTCAAATGATAGTGGACGTCAAGAATATACATTAACGATAAACGAAAACAACGACTAATGGCATTAACTAACTGTACTATAAACACTCAATCATTAACTAAAACAGGTGGTCAGGCTATTGGTAGTCAAAACGTTAATTTAACAATTACACCAGATCAGTTTCACTCTGTTACAGCTAGTGATTTTACTGTTGGTAGTTTACCTACGGGGGTTGATTCAATAACTATAACTAACAATGGTGTAGCTGGATCTTTTGCTAATACTCTTAATGTTTTAGTTAACTTAACTGATACCTTTGAAATGCCTGCAGCAAATACAACTATAACTATAGATGTTGATGGTGCTGCTATTAAAGGTGAAAGAATATTACAAGATATATATTTATTAGAAAAAGAGCCTATAAAAAGCAGCACTCAAGCTACTGTAACTACAGTTGCTGGATCAGGTATAACAGTATCTTCACGTTCAACTGTTAGTGATTATTATCATAGAACAGTTACTGGGTCTAAACCACAAAACGAAAGAGTGTTGTTATTTACAAAAACGTTTACAGCTGCTAGTGGATATTACTATCCTACAGAACCTGATTATGATATAACTAGCGCTATAAGAGAACATCCTGAGCTTTACGAGGTTGAAATTCAAAGAACATATTTAGATGATGGTAGTGTTAACTTACCTTTACAAGTTATAGAATTTAAAGTATTTTATAACGTTCCATCTTATGATGTTATTGCTGGTGACAGTGACACTATAACTTTTGATGCCACATCTAATCAGTTATTTAGTCCTAACAGAGAAATAAGTAATGTAACTTTTGACCCATCAAATATTGGTCAAAGAGGTGGAACTAAAATCATAAACGTATATGGTGTGCCTGGTGCTGCTTACAATATAGGTATTACCTCTTCAGATACTCACACTGCATTAAACCCAGCTTCTTATAACAATCAAGTTATACCAGCTAAAGGTTATCAATCACATTTATTTACTTTTTACTCTTCGTATGTTGGTAGCGCTTATACAAATATAACTTATGGTATAAATATTACAGCCGCATCTTCAAGCCCTGCTACAACTATAAACTACACTAATATACCTAACTCAACACCTAATTATACTTTAACACAGTTTAAAGCTATAACATTAACGTTAGCTAGAACCACACCTTCAGGTTTAACGTTTTCAACACCAACTAGTGTTGCTGTTGTAGCTATGCCTGGATATGAAGCTGATGAGTTAAACGAACAAATAAGTAATTTTGATTATA
>MDTB01164200.1_pt1 | contig 10173 bp, 11 predicted proteins | sample 811161 | NCBI WGS metagenome assembly MDTB01 (sample SAMN05326650, study PRJNA326480) | marine metagenome | isolation source: seawater | place: Mediterranean Sea | collected 2009
ACCACCTTGCTTCAACCACTCCTGTTTAATTTCATTAGTAAGGTTTTTATAAGGTATTTCTACTTTAGAGCCATTTGGTGTATTTAGGATTGTGTCATCTAAAGAAATTGAACTAAGTCCCTTCTCCAATTTAATTGAAACATTTTTATAATTTCTTTTAATATTTTTGAGTGGTTCCATTCACTATCCTAATATACATAGCATTTGCACTGCATTATAAAAAACTATTACTACTATGTGACAAATCAAAGCCTAGTATCTGCGCTGTTGACAAAAAAACTTTAGGAATAGGCGCAAAAACATCGATATATCCATTCCGGCGCGATGGAACTCGAATTGCGTTAGCATGAAGATATAACAAATTTGTATTTTTAACAGTACTAACAAATGCTTTTTCTCCTCCGTATTTACCATCACAAAGAATAGGAGTTCCAAGACCGATACTCAAATGAACACGAATCTGATGAGTTCGTCCAGTTATCGGTTCGAGCGAAATAAGAGAAATATTATTTTTAGTTTCCATTACTTTGTATTTCGTTTGAGAGAGCTTACCATTTTTGTGATTCACAACAACTTTTTCACCAAACTTGAATCGTTCCTTCTGCAAGTTCAACTGAATTACACCACTTTTTTTAGCAGGTTTACCTACCACAAAACTCAAATATGATTTCTTTATCTCTTTATTCATAAAGTTATTACTAAGCATGGTAGCAGCTTCTTTAGACCTCGCTAAAAGTAGGGCTCCAGAAGTTTCTTTATCTAAACGATGAACTAGGCGAGGAGCTTCAGCGTTTCCAAACTTTAAGAAGTCTAGCATTCCATTTATATGAATGTTAATTTTCGTGCCACCTTGCACTGCCAATCCAGCTGGTTTATTAATAACTAGGAAATCTTTATCAATAAATAAAACACCGTCTGTGATCATCTTTACAACATTATGAGGTGGAGCCTGCTCCTTTTTATCAGATATTGGGTACGGGGGACTATCAAGTGGAGGAACACGTATATTTTGTCCAACTGATAATCTAAATGCACTTTTTACTCTTGCACCATCTACTCTTATTTGGCCAGTTCTCAATAGTTTTTGTAAAGTATGAAACTTAATATGAGGGTACTTTTCTCTAAACCAAGAGACTAAACTCCATCCATTGTATTCATTTCCCACATCACAATAAGTAATTTTACTCATTAAAAACCGCTATTAAAATTATTTAGAGTATAAATTTATTCGCAAATCAAGTTATTAAAGATGTGTACAGATTGATTTTCACTAAATTCACAATAAATCAACCGTAAAAACTCAGACCTTATTAAACCAAAAAAAATGAACGAACTACAATTTTGAAAAGTGATGAGAACCTGGCGAAACTGAAAATATAAATACAATATTATATATCGGTAGAAAAGTAATTTTTGTTTCAATATTAGCATATGATTAATTATTTGTTAGTGTCTTTGTTCTCATTAATTTTTGACCAAAATTTTAGCCTTTTCTTAATCTCAGTCTCAAAACCAAAATTTCCAGGTGTGTAGAAAATTGAACTTTCTATTCCAGCAGGTAAATATTGTTGCCCAGAAAATTGATTATCAAAATTGTGATCATATTTATATCCTTTGCCATACTTGAGCTCTGCCATAAGTTGCGAGGAGGCATTAATGATGTGCTTTGGAGGCATTAATGTGTTTGTCTTAGCCGCCATTTTAGTCACCCGCTTATGGGCCATGTATACACTATTAGATTTCGGGGCTGTTGCTAGGTAAATAACCACCTGAGCTAGCAAAAGGTTTCCCTCTGGAGAACCAAGCCTGTCAAACGCTTGAATACCATTTAATGCGTGAGAAAGTGCCATGGGGTCTGCCATCCCAATGTCCTCAGAGGCAAACCGAATCAGCCGTCGTCCAATGTACCTCATATCCTCACCAGCGTTTTCCATTCGTGCAAACCAGTATAATGCGGCTTGGACATCTGAACCTCTTAAGGATTTGTGTAATGCACTTATCAAGTAAAAATGTCGGTCCCGTGATTTATCATATAATGCAGTACGCTTTTGAATTGACTTTACAAATTGACTCTCGTTTAAAAGCTCAGATTCAGGTAACATGAAAAGGTCTTCAACAATATTAAGAAGATAGCGAGCATCGCCACCGGACAACGAACAAAGGTTTTTTCTGGCATCTGCGTCTAGAGGAATCTTCCGTTTTTCAATGGTTTCGGCACGCAACAGAAGTGTCTCCAAATCATCACTGTTCAATGGTTCAACTTCAAAGACTTGTAATCGCGACAATAGGGCGGAATTAATTTCAAAAGATGGGTTCTCTGTTGTAGCACCAATTAGCGTAATTGTACCATCTTCAACAAATGGAAGAAAGGCGTCTTGTTGCATTCGATTGAAGCTATGAATTTCATCCACAAATAAAATAGTCTTTTCGTCATAATCACTATTTTTTTTAGCTTGCTCAAATATTTTTCTAAGTTCTGAAATTCCAGAAAATATTGCGGAGATTGAGATAAAATTTTGTTTAACTGCCGTAGCTAAAAGTTGTGCAATACTAGTTTTTCCGGTTCCTGGCGGGCCCCAAAAAATAAATGAATTTATTTTATTTCTAGAGAGCATCCGCCCTATAGGGGAATCCTCACTCAATAGTTTCTTTTGACCAAGCACAGAGTCAATTGTTTTTGGCCTTAGTCTCTCTGCTAAAGGTTTGTTATTAATATTTGAAAACAACGTATTCAGTTTCTAATCCACCCATTTATTAAATTACTTTATAATTAATGTGAGGTTCTTTTCATCTCTCATAATTCCTATATTCCAGTTACGATCAGCTGATTCAATAATCTTCTTTATATCATTAACTCTCTCTATATTTATTGGACCAATCTTTTTTATTATATCATTAACCTTAAAACCAAACCTATGAGCAAAAGACCCTCGTTTAATATTTGTAATTATAACGCCAGAAATAAATGGATTAAAATTAATCTTTTCAGCAAAAGCAGGTGACAAATTTGCAATTCGAGCTCCTGCTAATGGGTTTTTACCACCTAGATCTGTGAGATTCTTTTTTGGTGAAGACGGTGGCCCACGCAAAGGGAACTTTTTTACAAGTTCAACTTTATTGCGCAAGAGTTTAACTTTGACCTCTTCTCCAATTGCTAGTGTTGCAATTCGATGCGCAAGCTCATTCTGATTATAAATTTCTTTATCATTAATTGATAAGATAATATCGCCAATTCTTATTTGCGCCTCACGCGCGACACTATCCATATGAACTAAATTAATCAAAACACCTACAGGCCTCTGTAAACCAAATGAAAGAGCCAGCTCTTGATCAATTGATTGACCAGAAACTCCAAGCCACCCCCTAACTAATCGTCCAAACTTTAACACGCCACGAATGACTGCTCTCACCATATTAGATGGAATAGCAAACCCAATACCATGCGAGCCTCCACTATTAGAAAATATCGCAGTATTAATTCCAGCTAATTTACCATCTAACGTTACCAGTGCACCTCCTGAATTACCTGGGTTGATAGCCGCGTCAGTTTGGATAAATGCATTCAGTTTCGACAACCCTACTCCTGTTCTTGACAAAGCGGAAATAATCCCATTTGTTACCGTTTGTCCAACACCAAAAGGATTTCCTATAGCCAACACTAAATCACCAACTTTTAAATCATCGGAATTTGCCAAGTTTAAAAATGGCAATTTCTCTTTTGATTCGACTTTTAAGAAAGACAGATCTGTCTGATCATCAGTAACAATCAATTTAGCGTCAAATTCACGTCTGTCGCTTAGAACAATCCTAATTTCTTCAGCGTCTTTAATCACGTGTTGATTGGTAACAATCACGCCATCAGGTGAAACTAAGACACCAGAACCAAGAGAGTTTTGTTTATATGAGAATCTCTCAGTAAAAACATCTCCTAAAAATTTACGAAAAAATGGATCATCAAAAAGTGTCCTGTGATTCCCTACCCGCGACTTCAACTTAGTGTAAATATTGACGACACTTGGGGCTGTTTTATCCACAAGACCAGAAAACGAACGCTGTATATCAGCACGGCTTGTCGGTAATGTTTGCGCTAAACTAACATGACCAAACAAAAACGAAAACAATAAGAGAAACAGAGTCACACCCGTTCCAAGTTTTATCATCTCTCGCACTCTAATCTCAATTAGAACTGAAGATTTGTCACGCAGCCTTTATCGAAAATACTTGAATTACTCGGCATCACTTCCTTCTTCAAGCTCAGAAATACGCGCCAAATCTTTGGCACCTTTCGCATCAACATCACGATCTACCAACTCTATGTAAGCCATAGGAGCATTATCACCGTAACGATTTCCAGCTTTAAGAACACGCGTATAACCACCTTGACGAGAGTTATATCGGTCTGAGAAGTCTGAAAAAAGTTTCTTCACCATTTCTTCATCACGAAGAAATGAAAATGCCTGCCTTCTTGCATGAATTGTTCCCTGCTTTCCAAGCGTAATCATTTTTTCAACATAACGCCTAAGTTCTTTTGCCTTTGGTAATGTTGTTTTTATTTGTTCATGCATCAGCACTGAGTTTGTCATATTTGAAAACATAGCTTTTCTATGACTGCTGGTTCTGTTTAATTTTCGGAGACTTTGTCGATGCCTCATTTTTCTTTCCTATCTAAAAATAGACAAATCACTATTGTATCTTAAAGTATCATTAAAATGGATCTTCCATCTTTTTTACTAAATTCTCAATATTTTCTGGTGGCCAACTAACAACGTCCATTCCTAACCCTAAACCCATATGACCTAATACCTCTTTTATCTCATTAAGTGATTTGCGGCCAAAGTTTGGTGTTCGAAGCATATCGGACTCACTTTTTTGCACAAGGTCCCCAATATACAGAATGTTATCATTTTTCAAGCAATTTGCGGATCTAACTGACAATTCAAGCTCGTCTACTTTTCGCAGAAGGTTTTTATTGAATGGCAACTCTTCCTTATCAGATTCATCAATCTCATCCTCAGGTTCTTCAAAATTTACAAATAAGTTAAGTTGGTCCTGAAGTATCCGAGCAGCTAATGCAACGGCGTCCTCTGGGTTCACTGCACCATTAGTTGTGATATCAAGGGACAATTTATCATGATCAGTGACTTGTCCTACTCGCGTATTATCAACCTTGTAAGCCACCTTGCGTACTGGAGAAAATACTGCGTCCACCGGAATCAGCCCTATCGTTGCGTCTTGTCCCTGGTTTTGAGAGGCAGACACATACCCTTTTCCAGTTTCAACTGTGAGTTCCATAGACAGGTTCGCACCTTTATCCAAATGACAAATCACTAATTCTGGATTCATTATCTCAATATCTGCCCCCGTCTCAATATCGCCTGCCGTAACAACCCCGGACCGTGCCTTTTTTAATACCATTCTTTTTGGTCCTTCAACATGCATCAAGAGCGCTAATGATTTTAAATTTAAAATTAAATCAGTAACATCCTCCCGAACTCCTGGAACAGATGAAAATTCATGCAAGACACCCTCGATTTGAACTGCCGTTACCGCCGCACCTTGTAGAGACGATAAAAGTATTCTTCTCAATGCATTACCTAATGTTAACCCGAAGCCGCGCTCTAGCGGATCGACTACGATACGAGCGTTTCTCGAAGGATCCACTCCTCCTAGAATATCAATCTTTTCCGGTTTAATTAATTCCTGCCAATTGTTTTGAATCACTGTAGAGACCCCACCAAAATAAAATTAATAATAAAAACATTTAAACTTTATATCACAAAAAATTTACAATTATATTCTCTTGTAACCATTTACAAAAATAGTAGGCACTAATTTTGTAACTGCAACTTATACTCTTCTCCGTTTACGTGGACGACAACCATTATGAGGAATCGGCGTCACATCTCTAATAGCCGTGATTGTAAATCCCACAGTTTGCAGAGCCCTTAGAGCGGATTCTCGACCTGAACCTGGACCTTTTACATCTACTTCAAGAGTTTTCATTCCATGCTCGATCGCTTTATTTCCAGCATCCTCACCTGCTAACTGAGCAGCGTAAGGGGTCGACTTTCTTGAACCTTTAAATCCCATATGGCCAGCGGAGGACCAAGCTATTGAATTACCATAAGTATCAGTTATCGTGATCATCGTATTGTTAAATGTTGCATTAACATGCGCCACACCTGATACAATATTTTTTTTCTCTCTTTTTTTTGGCCGTGCTGTAGTTGTCTTCGCCATGACTAGTTCCTATTCTATTTTTTCTTGCCAGCAATCGTTTTAGCTGGGCCTTTTCGAGTCCTAGCATTTGTGTGGGTGCGTTGACCTCTCACAGGCAAACCTCTCCTGTGACGCAAGCCTCTGTAGCATCCAAGGTCCATTAACCGCTTGACATTAATACCCCGCTCTCGTCGGAGGTCCCCTTCTACTTGTAAGTCCGAGTCAATATACTCTCTTAATCTGCCAAGCTCATCATCCGCAAGTTGGTTAACCCTTTGATCAGGAGAAACATTTACCTGTTTACAAATAGTTTCAGCCGTCGTCCGCCCAATACCATGTATATAAGTAAGAGCTATAACTACCCTTTTTGAAGTTGGAATATTTACACCAGCAATACGCGCCAAAGCTTTATCTCCTTAACCTTGGAATTAAATTTGTTTGCACCTACAAGTAGTCGGAAAGTTCGCGATTATAAGACGTTGTATCGCCAAGTCAACTGACCTGTTAAGCATTTTTTCTAATGATCTCATTAAGTTCATTACTTATTGTATCAATACCAAGCATACCATTTACTGTGTCTAAGATACCACGGTCACTATAATATGAAATTATAGGTGACGTTACCTCATAAAAGAGCTTTAACCGCTCTCTTACCGTTACAGCATTATCATCTTCCCTTTTCTCAAATGTCACACTATTGCATGAGTCACATACCCCTGGTACTTTGGTTTTCTGGAACTTCTCATGGTAACCAGCTCCACATTCAGTGCAGGTAAATCGACCAGAAATCCTCTCAACTATTGCATCGTCATCAACATCGAGCTCTATTACCCTATCAATTTTTGTACCTCGTTTAGACATAATGACATCTAATGCCTCTGCTTGTTCAATAGTTCTTGGAAATCCATCAAAAATTATACTTTGGGTTCTTTTTGTCTTATCTAACTTATTAGATAATGCGCGAGTTATTACTTCATCAGGAACAAGTTGACCAGCTGCCATTATTTTTTTTATCTCTCGGCCAAATTCATCTTCTTGCGTTGCTTCCTCCCTAAGCATGTCACCCGTTGAAAACTGAATAAAACCAAATTCCTCTGCGAGCCTTTTAGATTGAGTGCCTTTCCCCGAGCCTGGCGCACCAAGCATAATTATATACACTAACGTCTTCCCCTTAACTTTGACTTTTTTATTAAGCCTTCGTATTGATGCGCTAACAAATGAGATTGAACTTGGGCTACCGTATCAATGGTTACTGTAACGACGATTAACAAGCTTGTTCCGCCAAAGTAAAACGGAACAGAATACTTGGAAATAAGTAACTCAGGGAGCAAACAAATAATTGCCAAATAACTTGCCCCAACACATGTCAATCGGGTTAAAACACGATCTAAATAAGCAGTTGTATTAGCACCTGGACGAATACCCGGAATAAATCCGCCATACTTCTTGAGATTATCAGCCGTTTCTTCCGGGTTGAAAACAACTGCTGTATAAAAAAATGCAAAAAATACAACCATCGAAATATATAATAGCAAATATACGGGCTGTCCCCTTCCTAAATATGCTGCAATCGTATTAAGCCAATCAGGCCCTTGACCAGCTGAGAAACTAATCACCGTAATTGGCATTAAAAGTAATGAGCTTGCAAAAATTGGTGGGATGACACCAGCCGTGTTTAATTTAAGAGGCAAATGAGAATTTTCCCCACCCGACATTTTATTTCCTCTTTGTCTTTTTGGATATTGAATTAAAATCCGACGCTGTGCACGCTCAACAAATACAATAAAAAAGATTACAGCTACAGACATTATAATCAAAAATATTATAAAGCCAGCTGATAGCGCACCGGTTCTGCCCAGCTCTAAAGTGCCAGCCAACGCGGACGGCAGGTTAGCAACGATACCAGAGAAAATAATGAGAGAAATACCATTACCTATACCGCGAGCTGTTATTTGCTCCCCAAGCCACATTAGGAAAATTGTTCCCCCAATAAGCGTCACCACTACTGAAAATCGGAAATATAAACCGGGGTTTGTGACAGCACTCCCTTGAGAAGACGACATTCCTTCTAAACCTGCAGCTATCCCATATGCTTGCATCGCACATATTAGAACGGTCAAGTAACGAGTATATTGATTGATTTTTTTTCGACCGACTTCGCCTTCTTTTTTTAATGTTTCAAGTTGAGGAGAGACTGCTGTCATCAACTGCATAATAATTGACGCTGAAATATAGGGCATTATATTGAGTGCAAAAATAGTCATCCGGCTAAGTGCGCCGCCTGAAAACATATCGAACATTCCTAATATACCGCCTTGGTTTTGCCGAAATATATCAGCCAATACAACTGGGTCGATTCCGGGCAACGGTATAAATGTTCCAAGCCTGTAAACAATCAAAGCACCAAGAGTAAACCATATTCGGTTCTTTAATTCGGTTGCCTTGGCTAATGCGCCAAAATTCATGTTTGCGGCAAGTTGTTCAGCAGCGGATGCCATTACTTATTCTCAGATATCTTGTAAAAAAAAAATTCAAATTCATCATGATGAAGATAATTCTTCTAAATATTTAGTGATTAATTCTTTTTTAGCATGACTTCTTTTATCACGCCCTTTACCTTTACCTGTTAATTTCTCTTTTGATGGGGCAATCTCTACAGTACCACCACTTGCTTCTATTTTCTTCACAGCCGATTTGGATGCGCGCTTAACCTGAATGTTTAACTTAACAGAAATTTCCCCGTTCGCCAGAAGCTTAACGCCATCTTTCTTTTTCTTTATAATTCCTTTTTCAATCAGTAACTCTTCCGTAACTAAAACGTCGCGCTTAATAATTTTCTTGTCAATGGCCTCACTAATTTTCTCAATATTTAATTCAGCAAATTCTTTTGAAAATGGATTGACAAACCCTCTTTTTGGTAATCGCCTATAAAGTGGCATTTGCCCACCTTCGAATCCAACTAAAGACACACCACTCCTTGAATTTTGCCCCTTATGACCTTTTCCAGATGTTTTTCCCGTCCCCGACCCAATACCGCGGCCAACACGCTTACGAGAAGGTTTCTCTGATTTAAAGTCTTTAATTTCATTAAGTCTCATAATATCTCGTCACCTGTTTCTTATAAGAAGTTCGCATTAAAGTTCTTAAATAATTTTTACAAGATGGCTTACTTTATTAATCATACCTCTGACAGACGGTGTGTCCTCAAGGGTCCGAGTTTTATTAATTTTGTTTAAGCCTAATCCACGCAGTGTCTCTTTTTGATCCTTTGGTCGACCGATTGAGCTTGCAATCTGCATGACTTTGATAATTGATTTAGATGTCATATCACATACAACCCTAGTTTACTGCAGATTTCTGAACTGAGCGTCGAGAAACAATTTCATTAACTTTTTTTCCTCGTCTACTCGCTATCATTCTTGGAGATTGACTATTTGACAACGCCATAAATGTTGCTTTGACCATGTTATGCGGGTTTGAGGTGCCAATTGATTTTGCCACAACGTCCTGGACACCCATCGTTTCGAATACCGCACGCATCGGACCTCCCGCAATTATACCCGTTCCAGGAGGGGCTGAACGCAATATAACGTGACCAGCACCAAAACGACCGATCGCATCATGATGGAGAGTACGACCTTCACGCAGAGGAACTCGAATAATTTGCCTTTTTGCAAGGTCAGTAGCTTTTCTTATTGCTTCTGGAACTTCGCGCGCCTTGCCAGTTCCGTAACCAACTCGACCACGATTGTCTCCGACAACCACTAACGCAGAAAATGAGAATCTACGTCCTCCTTTAACAACCTTTGCCACTCGATTAATGTGGACAAGCTTATCAATTAAACCATCATTATCATCGACCTCTTCTTTAGTTCGATTATTCGAACGACCGCGACCTCGCGAACGGTCATCAGAATTTTTATTTCTTGTTGTACCTGTATTCACTCCACCAAC
>MDTB01008440.1_pt1 | contig 10172 bp, 4 predicted proteins | sample 811161 | NCBI WGS metagenome assembly MDTB01 (sample SAMN05326650, study PRJNA326480) | marine metagenome | isolation source: seawater | place: Mediterranean Sea | collected 2009
AGTTAAGATAGGTACAAAGTTAAAGTTTAAAGTTCCTTTTCTTATACATTTAATCAAATCTTCCTCGGATGGCTCTTTACCTTCTAAATATGACTCCATTAATTTTTCGTCTTCTTCAACAACTGTTTCAACAAGATTTTGTCTATATTCTTTAGCTTTGTCTTTAAGATCTTCTGGTATATCTACATAATCAAATTTAGCTCCAAGATCTTCGTTTTGCCAAACAACGCCTTTCATTTTAACTAAGTCAATTACACCTTTCAAATCTGCTTCTGATCCTATTGGTAGTTGGAGAGGTAACGGTTTACATCCTAGACGGTCTTTAATCATATCAACACATCTATAAAAATCTGCGCCTGTTCTGTCTAGCTTGTTAACGAAACAAATTCTTGGAACTTTATATTTATCAGCTTGTCTCCATACTGTCTCTGATTGAGGCTCAACACCGGCAACTCCATCAAAAACTGCAACTGCACCATCTAAAACTTTTAATGACCTTTCAACTTCAATGGTAAAATCTACGTGGCCAGGTGTGTCTATAATATTAATTCTATGATCTCTCCAAAAACAAGTCGTAGCTGCTGAAGTGATAGTTATACCTCTTTCTTGCTCTTGTTCCATCCAATCCATTGTGGCTGCGCCATCATGAACTTCACCAATTTTATGACTCTTTCCAGTATAATATAAAACTCTCTCTGTCGTTGTGGTCTTTCCTGCATCTATGTGAGCCATAATACCAATATTTCTATATTTATCTAAAGTGTACTTAGCCATAATTTTTTACCATCTAAAGTGAGCAAATGCTTTATTTGATTCTGCCATTTTATGTGTGTCTTCCCTTTTTTTAATCGCCGAACCTTTGTTTTGAGAGGCGTCTAAGATTTCTGCATAAAGTTTATCTGCCATAGTTTTATTTTTTCTTTTTCGTGTAGCATCCATTATCCATCTCAATGCTAAAGCCTGAGCTCTTTTGGCTTTAACCTCTACTGGAACTTGATATGTAGCTCCACCAACCCTTCTAGATCTACACTCAAGATTAGGTTTTACATTTCCGATTGCTGTGTTAAAAACTTTTAAAGGGTCCTCATTATTTTTTGATTTAATTTTATCTAAAGCGTCATAAAGAATTTTTTCGGCTATGGATCTTTTACCGTCATACATTATTGAATTAATAAACTTTGAAATAACCTCTGAATTAAATTTTGGATCAGGATAAATTTTTCGAACTGGCGCTTTTCGTTTTCTAGACATAAGTTATTTAGGTTTTTTTGCTCCGTAGAGAGATCTTCTTTGTTTTCTATTCGCAACACCTTGTGTGTCTAGATTGCCTCTCAGAATATGATATCGAACTCCGGGTAAATCTTTTACACGTCCTCCACGTAAAAGAACAACTGAGTGTTCTTGTAAATTGTGACCTTCTCCAGGAATATAAGCAGTAACTTCATATCCGTTTGACAATCTGACTCTAGCAACTTTTCTTAAAGCTGAGTTAGGTTTTTTCGGAGTAGTTGTGTAAACTTTTACGCAAACACCTCTTTTTAAAGGTTGTTTTTCAAGTGCTGGAACTTTGTTCCTTGCAACGGGTTTGACTCTACTTTTTTTAATCAATTGATTAATTGTTGGCATAATAATATTTTGAAGAAGAAATAAGAAAACCTATAGTTTTTTTGTTAGTGTTTAAGGTTTTTGAAATACCTTACTTCTAACATTCAAAATTTGCCGTAAACTAACATTGAATTTACAAAAGTCAATAAATATAAGAATTATATTAGATTTAAGTCGACTGTTTTGCCACATCTGGAGCGGATTCTAGCTCTTGATTTTTTAGTTCCTCTAACCTCGCTTTATCTTGTTTCCTTGCTTCTTTATCCCACTCTATCTTCGTTAAACCAGTACCTGCAGGAACTAATCTACCAACAATAACGTTCTCCTTTAAACCCTCTAAAGAGTCAATTTTTCCTTTAATTGATGCATCTGTTAAAACTCTTGTAGTTTCTTGAAAAGATGCAGCCGATATAAATGAATTTGTTTGAAGTGAAGCTTTTGTTATGCCTAATAAGACTCTTTCAAAATCAGCAGGTTTCTTTTTTTCTTGAGACAGCTTATCATTAATATCATTAATATCTAAAAGATCAATTACTTCACCTACCAATAAATCTGAGTCACCAGGATTTTTCACTTCCACTCTTTTTAACATTTGTCTAACTATAGTTTCAATATGTTTATCGTTAATTACAACACCTTGAAGTCTATAAACTTCTTGGACTTCAGATACAAAATATTCAGTTAATTTTTCCACTCCTAAAATTCTTAAAATATCATGTGGAGCTGGGCTACCATCTAATAAATATTCACCTTTTTTTATTTTTTCACCTTGATTAAAGTTTACATGCTTGCCTTTAGGAATTAAATAATTAGATGTTTCCCCATTTGTTGAAACTATTGAAATTTTTTGCTTACCTCTTACTTCTTTACCAAATTCTATCACACCATCATTCTCTGCAATGATTGCACTATCTTTAGGTCTTCTTGCTTCAAATAATTCTGCAACTCTAGGTAAACCCCCGGTGATATCCTTAGTTTTTGATGTTTCTTTAGGCAACCTTGCCAACACATCTCCAGCAGATATTTTTTGACCGTCTTTAACTGATAAAATTGTATCAGGTACTAAATAGTACCTAGCTTCATTTCCATCAGCTTTTTTTATAATTTCACCTTTCTCATTTCTCAACGTAATTCTTGGTTTAAGTTCGCTATTTTTCGATGAAGATTTCCAGTCTGTAACTGATTTTGAAGATAGACCTGTAGCATCATCAAGTGTCTCTGTTAAAGAACTACCTTCCATTAAATCCATATAGTTTACAATACCACTAGTTTCAGCAATTACAGGTAAAGTATAAGGATCCCATTCTGCAATTTTTTTTCCTTTATCTATCATCTCACCATCTTTAAAAAATAGTTTAGAACCGTAATTAACTTTATAAATAGCCAATTGTCTTCCATTTTCATCCTCTAAACTTAATTGAGTGTTTCTACCCATTACAATTATATTTTTTTTCGAGTCTTCAATTAAATTTTTATTTATAATATTTAATTTACCTTTAGTTTGAGAAATAATTTGTGACTCTTCTTTGATTTGGGCCGTACCACCAACATGAAAAGTTCTCATAGTAAGTTGCGTTCCCGGTTCACCAATTGATTGAGCTGCAATCATACCTACGGCTTCACCGATACTTACTAACTTACCTCTTGCTAAATCTCTTCCATAGCACATTTGACAAACTCCTCGAGTAGATGCACAGGTTATAACCGAATAAACATTTACAGATTTTACACCAGCAGCATCTATTTTTTCACAGTCAAATTCATCTATTAATTTGTTCTTCTTAATAATCACCTCTCCAGTTACTGGATTTTTAATATTTTCAGCAATTACTCTTCCTAAAACTCTCTCGGATAGACTTACTAAAATGTTACCTCCCTCGATAATTTCAGAAATTGTTACTGATGATCTTTTCTTAGGATCACATTCTGCTTTAGTGATTTGAACATCTTGAGCTACATCACATAATCTTCTTGTCAAATAACCTGAATTAGCTGTTTTTAAAGCTGTGTCAGCCAATCCTTTTCTAGCTCCATGTGTAGAGTTAAAATATTCCAGAACAGATAAACCCTCCTTAAAATTGGAGATAATTGGTGTCTCAATAATTTCTCCAGAAGGTTTTGCTATTAAACCTCTCATACCAGCTAACTGTTTCATCTGAGCTTGTGAACCTCTAGCTCCAGAGTCTGCCATCATATAAACAGAATTTGTTTCAATTCTATCATCATCATTAACTTTCTCAGCTGAGGATATTTCTTTCATCATTTCGTTTGCTACAGTATCAGTGCACTTTGACCAAATATCTACAACTTTGTTGTATTTCTCTCCTCTTGTGATTAACCCATCCGCATACTGCTTTTCATATTCTTCGATTTGTTTTTTGGTACTCGATATTAAGCTCTCTTTAGTTTTAGGAATTATAAGATCATCTTTTCCAAAAGAAATTCCGGCCTTAAAAGCGTGCTTAAATCCTAATGTTTTAATTCTATCACAAAAAATTACAGTCTCTTTTTGTCCGCAATACCTAAAGATAGTATCAATCACCTCTGAGACATTTCTTTTTGTTAAAAGCCGATTAACTAAAGCAAAATTAATATTATTATTTTTTGGAAGAACGTTTGCTAAAAGAAATCTTCCAGCTGTACTTGTGTATTTTTCCTTAACTTGATTTCCATTTTTATCAATAGTTTGAAAAATTGAGACTATCTTAGAATGTAAGCTTATTGAATTGTTTTCCAAAGCTTGTTCTATTTCTTCAATACTAGAAAATATGCCTCTAGGCTTATTTTCATTTTCTTCTGCTTGCGAAAGATAATAAATACCTAAAACTATATCTTGGCTAGGCACAATAATTGGTTTTCCATTAGATGGGCTCAATATATTATTTGTCGACATCATTAATACTCTAGCCTCAAGTTGAGCTTCTAAACTCAAAGGTATATGTACTGCCATTTGATCACCATCAAAATCGGCATTAAAAGCAGCACAAACTAGTGGGTGAAGTTCAATTGCATTTCCCTCGATAAGTTTTGCTTCAAAAGCTTGTACACCTAATCTGTGGAGTGTAGGTGCACGATTTAAAAGAATTGGATGCTCCCTTATAATATGCTCTAAAGAGTCCCATACTTCGCTTTTTTCTTTTTCTACTAATCTTTTCGCTTGTTTGATAGTTGTGGCCAATCCTAATTTATCTAACCTAGCATATAAAAATGGCTTGAAAAGTTCGAGAGCCATCTTTTTTGGCAAACCACATTGATGAAGTTTTAATTCCGGACCAACAACAATTACTGATCTTCCGGAATAATCAACTCTTTTACCTAATAGGTTCTGTCTAAATCTACCTTGTTTACCTTTAAGCATTTCTGCTAAAGATTTTAAAGGTCTTTTGCCGGTTCCTGTAATTACTCTTCCTCTTCTACCGTTATCAAACAATGCATCAACTGACTCTTGCAACATTCTTTTTTCATTTCTTACAATTATGTCCGGAGCTTTAAGATCTAAAAGTCTTTTTAATCTGTTGTTTCTATTTATCACTCTCCTATACAAATCATTCAAATCTGATGTTGCAAATCTTCCTCCATCTAATGGTACTAAAGGTCTTAATTCAGGAGGTATTACTGGAATAGAAGTTAATATCATCCACTCTGGTTTGTTTCCAGAGTTAATAAAAGACTCAATTAATTTTAATCTCTTGATAGTCCTTTCCTCAGTAACTTTAGATTTAATTTCATTTAATGACTCCCTTAATTTTTTTTGCTCTTTTTTAAGATCTAAGTTAACTAAAATTTCCCTCACCGCTTCAGCACCGATACCTGCTGAAAATGCATCCTCACCAAATTCCTCTTGTGCTTTAAGTAATGCCTCTTCCGAAATTAATTGACCTTTTTTTAGAGTTGTTAAGCCAGGTTCGATAATAATAAAACTTTCAAAATATAATACTTTTTCAACTTCTTTAAGCTTCATATCAATTGCTAATGATATTCTGCTAGGTAATGATTTTAAAAACCATATGTGTGCAACTGGACAAGCAAGATCAATATGGCCCATCCTTTCTCTTCTAACGTTCGATTTTGTTACTTCAACTCCACATTTTTCACAAATTATCCCTCTAAATTTCATTCTTTTATATTTACCACACAAACATTCATAATCTTTGACTGGTCCAAATATTCTCGAACAAAATAATCCATCTTTTTCTGGTCTAAAGGTTCTGTAATTAATAGTCTCAGGCTTTTTTATTTCTCCATAAGACCAAGATTTAATTTTATCAGGGCTTGCTAAAGTAATTTTTATACTGTCAAAATTATTTTCTTGAGTAATATTTTGATTTTCAAAATTTTTTGTTAAATTCTTTTCCATAATCAATTAAGCTCTATATTTAAGCCAAGTGCTCGTATTTCCTTTACCAGAACATTAAAGGACTCAGGTACACCTGACTCGAAGTTGTTATTTCCTTTAACAATCGTTTCATAAACTTTAGTTCTACCAGCTACATCATCTGATTTCACAGTTAAAATTTCTTGTAATGTATATGAAGCTCCATAAGCCTCTAAAGCCCAAACTTCCATTTCACCGAATCTTTGACCTCCTAATTGAGCTTTTCCTCCTAGAGGTTGTTGAGTTACTAAACTGTATGGTCCTGTAGATCTGGCATGAATCTTATCTTCCACTAAATGATTTAATTTTAACATATAGATTATTCCTACTGTGACCGGTCTATCAAACCTTTCTCCAGTTTGACCATTCCATAGATATGTTTGACCTGAATTAGGTAATTTAGCTAAATCTAACATTTTTGTAATATCATCAGTACTTGCACCGTCAAAAACGGGTGTAGCGATTGGAATTCCATAAGATAGATTTTGGGTTAGCTCATCTATTTCTTTATTTGAAAGTTTAGCAATTACATTATCATAGTAAGTTTTTCCATAAATTTCTTTTAACTTTTCTTTAATTTTTAAAATTTCCTTTTCAAAGTTTTTTAAATATTCTTTTATTTGATCACCTAGTTCTGAACATGACCAGCCCAAATGAGTTTCTAAAATTTGACCTACATTCATTCGACTTGGAACACCCAAGGGATTTAACACTATATCTACTGGCTTACCATTTTCCATATATGGCATATCTTCAACTGGAACAATTTTACTTACAACACCTTTATTACCGTGTCTTCCAGCCATTTTGTCACCAGGCATTAACCTTCTTTTTACTGCAACAAATACTTTTACGACTTTCATTACTGTAGGAAGTAAATCATCACCTTGTTGAATTTTTGTGACTTTATCTTCAAATCTTATTTTTATGTCATCAGAAGCTTCTTCAAATTGATTTTTGAGTTTATCAAGATCAGAATTTAATTCCTCTTTCTGTAATGAAATTTTCCAAAGTTCATTTAAAGTAAAATTTTCAAAATCATTTTTGTTTAAAGTGGTTCCGGGTTTTAAATTCTTAAATTTTGCTTTTATACTTTGGCCAGATAATAAATCTATAACTCTTAATTTGATATTTCTATTTAGTATTTCTTCCTCAACTTTTTTATCTTCTTGCACAGACTCAATTTCAGCTCTTTCAATAGCTATTGATCTTTCGTCTTTTTCAATTCCATGCCTGTTAAAAACCCTTACATCAATCACTACACCTGTGCTTCCTGAAGGTAGTTTCAAAGATGAGTCTCTAACATCGGTTGCTTTCTCACCAAAAATTGACCTAAGTAATTTTTCTTCTGGACTAGATGATGTTTCGCTCTTAGGTGTTACTTTTCCAACTAAAATATCTCCAGGTTTAACCTCTGCCCCCACATACACAATACCTGACTCATCAAGATTTCTTAAACTTTCTTCACTCACATTGGGAATATCTCTTGTTATTTCTTCAGCGCCGAGTTTGGTATCTCTTGCCATTGACTCGTACTCTTCGATGTGTACTGAGGTAAAAACATCATCTGTTACACATCTCTCAGAAATTAAAATTGAGTCTTCAAAATTATATCCTTGCCATGGCATAAAAGCGACAGTTACATTTTTTCCTAAAGCAAGTTCACCAAGTTTTGTTGCCGGACCATCTGCAATGATGTCTCCTTTTTTTATCTTATCACCAACTTTAACAAGAGGTTTTTGATTAATACATGTATTTTGGTTAGATCTTTGAAATTTGGATAAATTATAAATATCTACCGCTGACTGAGATAAATCAGTTACTTCAGTGGCTTTAACAACTATTCTTTTTCCATCAATTTTGTCTACTGTACCATTTCTTTTAGCTACAATTGTAACACCTGAGTCTAATGCTACGTCAGATTCTATACCTGTGCCAACTAAAGGAGATTCTGGTTTCAATAACGGAACAGCCTGTCTCATCATGTTAGATCCCATCAAAGCTCTATTGGCATCATCATTTTCTAAAAATGGGATTAACGCTGCTGCAACTGAAACTAATTGTTTTGGTGAAACATCTATATAGTCAATGTTTTCTCTTGATGATAATTCAAAATTTAGATTTTTTCTGCAAGCAACTAATTCCTCTGTAAAAGAGCCATCTTTATTTAATGAGGAGTTTGCTTGAGCAATTGTATATTTTTCTTCCTCTATTGCTGAAAGATATTTTATTTCAGAAGTTACTTTGCCATTGACAACTTTCTTATAAGGGCTTTCTATATATCCAAATTTATTAACACGACAATATGTTGCTAAGCTATTTATTAATCCGATGTTTGGACCTTCTGGTGTTTCTATCGGACAAATTCTACCATAATGGGTAGGATGTACGTCCCTTACCTCAAAACCAGCTCTTTCTCTAGTTAAACCACCTGGTCCCAAAGCAGAAACTCTTCTCTTATGAGTAATTTCTGACAATGGATTAGTTTGGTCCATAAATTGAGAAAGTTGTGAGGTTGCAAAAAAATCTTTAAGCGCTGTGGTAATTGGCTTTGCATTAATTAAATCTTGTGGCATAGCCGACTCTATTTCTAAAAATGTTGACATTTTTTCTTTTACAGTTCTATCCATTCTTAAAAGTCCAATTCTGAATTGATTTTCTACTAGCTCTCCAACAGAACGAACTCTTCTATTACCTAGATGATCTATATCATCTACGTCTCCTTTGCCGTCTCTTAAATCTAACATGAACTTGATTATAGCAACTATATCAGTTGTTTCTAAGATAGTCTTTTTTGAACTTGTGCTAAGGTTTAATTTTGAATTTAATTTTACACGACCTACCTCTGATAAATCATACCTCTCTTTTTTAAAATAAAGGTTTTCAAATATTTCTTCTGCAATTTCTACAGAAGGAGCTTCGCCTGGTCTCAAAACTTTATATATATCGTTTAACGCATCGTTTTTACTAAAATTTTTATCTATTTTAAGACTCTCTAAAATGTAAGGACCTTTATTAATCGGATCAATATTTACAATGATTAATTCTTTTTCTTCTAAGGAAATAATTTTATTAAGTTGCTCTTCAGTAATATCAAATCCTGCGCCTACTAATATTTCACCGTTTTTATCTTTAATATCTTTAGCAAGATATTTACCTACAATTTGATCATTGGGAATTGCAATTTCATTAAGACCTTTTTCTTTTAATTTTTTTGCAATAACAATATTTAATTTTTCTCCTTTTCCTAAAACTACTTTATTGTTTTTTGAGTCAATTAAATCGTATGAGAGTTTAATGGGTCTCTTGTAGTTATCTAAATTAAAAGCTGTTATCCAACATTTTGTCTCTTTGTTGTAGGTATATTTATTTGTTGAGTAGAATGTGTCAATAATTTTGGTTTTTGAATAACCAAGAGCAAATAAAAAAGTAGTAATAGGAAGTTTTTTCTTTCTATCAATTCTAAAATATAAAATATCTTTTGGATCAAACTCAAAATCCAACCAGGATCCTCTACCAGGAATTATTCTGCAATTAAATAAAAGTTTTCCACTTGCATGTGTTTTCCCTTTATCGTGATCGAAGAATACTCCTGGACTTCTGTGCATTTGATTCACAACTACTCTTTCAACACCATTAGTAATGAATGTTGCGCTTGGGGTCATTAACGGAAGGTCACCAATAAAAACTTCTTGCTCTTTAGCCGAAAGAACTTGTTTCGTATTGTTTTCAACATCAATATCATAGACAACTAATCTTAAAGTTGCTTTAAGTGCGGCGGAATACGATAAACTTCTTTGTTTGCACTCTATAACATCAAATTTAGGTTTTTCTAATTTGTAAGAAATATATTCTAAAGTTGCTTTGTCGTTTCCGTCTTCAATTGGAAAAATACTTTTAAAAACTTTATCTATTCCTTTTGATAATTCACTTATTTGCTCATTTAAAGATTTTGAGTGAAGAAATTCGTTGTATGAATTTTTTTGAACCTCAATTAAGTTTGGTATTGATAAACCCTCAACTAATTTACCAAAGTTTTTTCTTATATGTTTCTTTTGAGTAAAAGATAATTGCATTAAATATGAAAAATTTTAATGCAAATTTTACTTTGCAATAAAATTTAGTCTTAAATTTTGTTTACTTTAATTCTACTTTAGCTCCAGCTGCTTCAAGTTTTTTCTTAAATTCTTCA
>MDTB01032704.1_pt1 | contig 10172 bp, 8 predicted proteins | sample 811161 | NCBI WGS metagenome assembly MDTB01 (sample SAMN05326650, study PRJNA326480) | marine metagenome | isolation source: seawater | place: Mediterranean Sea | collected 2009
AACACAAAATTATCTAGGCGAGCCTGGGGCTTATATAGCTGATATTTTTGTACAATTTTTTGGAACAGTATCAATATTAATACCAGTAATAGTTATTTTATTTGGTTTCTATAAAATCATTAAGAAAATAAATAAATTTTGGTTTAAAATTTTCTCTTTAATTTTAGGAACATTTCTCCTAGCCGCCTCTTTTAGTAAGGGTTTTGGAAATGGTGGAATAATTGGCTCTTTAATAACAAATGAAGTAGAAGGAATAATATACAAACTTAGTATTTCTTTTAATAGTGACCTCTCACAAATTAATTCATTTGTTGCTTCTGTATATATAGTTTTGGGTTCATTAGGTGCCCTTTTAATTACTTTTGGAATTTTGCCTGCAAAGAGGAAAGAAATTAAAAAAGAAATTTATAATGAAGAAATTTCAAATAATAATGAAATCATTACTGAGGCTATGCCAACAAAGCAAAAGAAAATGCTTTTTGCAGCTAGGCCAAAAATTAAAAGAAAGAAAGATGTTCAAAAGATAAATAACAATAAAAACAATGTAACAGATAGTAAAATTGGCTATGAACTTCCTTCGTTAGATTTATTAAATGAAATCCCTGATGAGAGGAATAAAAGAAGAATTTCTGAAAAACAAATTGAGCAAAATAAAGATCTACTAGAAAGAACGCTAACTGATTTTGGGATTAATGGAAAAATAATAAGTGTTAATCCAGGCCCATTTATTACTCTTTATGAGCTTGAACCAGCTCCAGGTGTAAAATCATCGCGCGTTATTTCTCTTGCAGATGATATATCAAGGTCAATGAGCTCTACATCTGCAAGAATAGCTGTCATTCCAGGAAAGAACTCTATTGGTATTGAGCTACCAAATGATGAAAAAGAAACTGTTTATCTAAGAGAGATTCTTGAAAGCAATACTTTTGAAAATAAGGAAGACGGCATTGCTCTAAGTTTAGGTAAGAATATTGGTGGTGAATCTACTATTGCTGATTTATCGAGAATGCCTCACCTTATGATAGCCGGAACAACAGGTTCTGGTAAATCAGTTGGCATAAATGGGATGATTTTATCCATACTTTACAAATTTAAACCGGAAGATTGTCGTTTAATTATGGTAGATCCAAAAATGATTGAACTATCAGTTTATGATGGGATACCTCATCTTTTAACACCAGTGATCACAAATCCTAAAAAGGCTGTTGTTGGATTAAAGTGGGTCGTAAGAGAGATGGATGACAGATATAATAGGATGTCTAAACTATCTGTTCGAACAATGGATGCATTCAACAAGAAGGCCGAAGAATATAAAAGAAAAGGTAAAAAATTTAAGAGAAAAATTCATACTGGCTATGACAGTGAGTCCGGACAACCACTTTATTCTGAAGAGGAGATAGAACCCAAAAAAATGCCTTTTATAGTTGTGGTAATTGATGAGATGGCTGACCTTATGTTAGTAGCAAGAAGCGATATTGAACATTTGGTTCAAAGTCTTGCCCAAAAAGCAAGGGCGGCAGGTATACACTTAATAATGGCTACTCAGAGACCTTCAGTAGATGTCGTTACAGGCACAATAAAAGCTAATTTTCCTACAAGAATAGCTTTTCAGGTTGCATCAAAGATTGACAGCAGAACAATCCTTAACGAAATGGGAGCTGAACAATTACTTGGCAGAGGTGACATGCTTTATATGTCGGATGGAGGAAAAGTTGTTAGAGTGCACGGACCTTTTGTATCAGACAATGAAGTTGAAGACGTAGTTCGATTTATTAAAAACCAAGAAACACCAGAATATATAGAATCATTAACTAAAGAAGAGAGTGAATTAAGTTCTGGTATTCAGCAAAATGATTCAAATGATGAATTATTCAATCAAGCAGTTGAAATTATAATGAAAGATAAAAGAGTTTCAACTAGCTACATTCAAAGAAAATTACAAATAGGCTATAATAGGGCAGCACGAATTATTGAAGAAATGGAAGATCAAGGGATTATTTCAGAACCTAATAATCAAGGTAAGAGAGAAATTTTAGGAAAATGAATATAATAAAAACCGTTTTTATAATATTAATAATATTAATTTCATTAACTATGAATTCTCAATCAAAGGAGCTTGATCATATCCATGATAATCAATGGCTGGTTTCGTTGGAAAAATATTTTTTCAACCTGGGGAATGTGAAAGGTGAATTTACTCAAATAGACCAAATCGGCAATATTACGAGAGGCACCTTTTATTCAAATGGAAAGGGCTCGATAAGATTTGAATATTCTACTCCATCTGAAATGTTGATTATAATAAATAAAGGTATCTTTGCGATAAAAGAAAAAAGAGATAGTAAGGTAAACTACTATTCTCTTGAAGATAGTCCTCTTGCAAATCTTCTTTCAAAAAATTTAACATTAGACAATTTCCATATTAACAGCCTAGAAATAGAAGGTAGGGTTGCAACTATAGAGCTAAGAACAAAAAAAAGTTCATTGAGAAATTCAATATTTATAACTGCCGACTATCCGCAACCTGTTCTTAGGCAATGGAAGATTATTGATACTCAGAAAAAAGAAACTACAGTCTTTTTCTTTAAAATTAAGTCGGTAAATTCAATATTGGATAGCTTTTTTCAAATAAAATAAAACTTTTTAATAAAAATATAGAAACTCTTACTTATTATTGGTAAGAATGTAAATCATTAAAAGGATGGATAAAAATGATTAAGAAAATGAAAAAAGCAGAAACTTCAAGAAGAAAATTTATTTCTGGATTTAGCTTACTATCAGCAGGAATAATTTTACGTCCATTATCTTTATTTTCGCAAGAAGAGAATCCAGTTTTAAATATTGGCTCACCTGCTAATTTTTTATCAGATAAATTAATTTCAAGTTTCCAAAAAGTTATTAACTCCTCGATTAATTCTATAGTCTATAGTTCTAATTCTAGCATTAACTTTAATGATAATAATTATGATGTACTAATTGGAAGAGACTCTTATTTAGAAAGCTTAATTGATGATGATAAAATTGCAGAACTAAACAAAGATCTTATACCTAATAATTCTTTTATTGATCCAAAATTCAACAACTCTGCTTTTGATAAGGACAGAAAATATACAGTACCACTTTCATATGGGGCAATAGGTATTGCTTATAGAAAAAGTAAGTTCTCTGAACCACCTTCCACATGGAGATGGTTATTAGACTCGGATAAATATGCTGGAAAAATTGCCCTATTAGGTGATGGAAGAACTTTAATCCAAATTGCCCTAAAATATATGGGAGTAAGTCTAAATACAAATGATCCAATGTGGATCAATCAGGCGGAAAAGCTTCTAAAGCGACAAAAAGTAAATATTAAGGATTTCGGTAAAAAAAATGGAAAAGAACTTTTAATTAATGGTGAAGTTGATTTAGCGATTATTAGCAATGAAGAATTTAAGAAAATTGATAATAATGACATTGGGTTTACATTTCCAAGAGAAGGTAGTTTAATTTGGCAAGATTGTGCTTGTATTTCAAAAGCATCCCTTAAAGCTGAGGAAAGCCATTCAGTGATAAATTCTATGCTTGATCCAAAAATTTCAAAATCAATTGCTGAGAATCTACAAACAGCAACACCTAATATTATGGCTCTGGACATATCAAAGAAAAGTTACAAAGAAGACTCAACAATCTTTCCTAATGTACAAATTATAGAACGATATGAAGATACCTCAACCATATTAGACTTTGATTATGAAATGATGATCGAGGAAATGTGGGATAATATTTTAGATTCATAATCTTTAATTCAAATGAACGTTCGTTTATTAAGCTGGAATATTAACTCTGTAAGATTGAGAATTAATGCCTTAAAAAAAATCGTAAAGAAATTTAAACCAAATATAGTTTGTTTACAGGAAACTAAGTGCCCTAATGAACTTTTTCCCTTTAACGATATAGAAAAATTAGGGCTTTCAAATATTCATGTAAATGGCATAAAGGGTTATCATGGCGTTTGTATAGCTACAGACCTTCCAGTTGAAAAAGTTGAACAAAAAGATTTTTGCGGGAAGCGTGATGGAAGGCATATATCTCTTCAGTTAAAAGTAAACGATAATTTATTCAACATTCATAATTTTTATGTACCAGCAGGTGGCGATGAGCCAGACCCAAAAATAAATGAAAAGTTTAAACACAAATTAAATTTCTTGGATGAGGCAACTGCTTACATAAAAACAAAAGAAAAAAATTCATTCACTGCACTTGTGGGTGATCTTAATATTGCTCCGCATGAAAATGATGTCTGGTCACACAAGCAGCTATTAAAAATAGTCAGTCATACGCCTGTGGAGATAGAAAAATTAAATAAATTCCAAGATTCAATTAACTTTATTGATGCCTTGAGAGAATTTCACCCGCTTTCAGAGAAGCTCTACAGCTGGTGGAGTTACAGATCAAAGAACTGGGAAGAATCTGATAGAGGAAGAAGACTTGATCATATTTGGATTACTCCAAAATTAAATAAAATGATAATAAAGGCCTCTATACAAAAAGATATAAGAAGATGGGATAGGCCCTCGGATCACTCACCTTTAATAGCGGATTTTGAATTTTAATTATTTTATATAATAGCCGTTTTCAGAGCTTTCTATAGAAAGAATATTTTTAAATGGAACAATTTTCTTTCGGATTGTGTATATGTGTGTGGTTAAGGTTTTTGTTTCAATATCTTTATTATATCCCCAAACCTTATTTAATAAATAATCTTGACTTATAGTATCGCCTTTTGCCTCAATTAAGTGCCAGATTATTCTGGCCTCCTTATCAGTAAGCTTTACTGAATTATTTAACCCCTTTATTGCTTTTCCAGTCATATCTAAATTTATTTTTCTAAATTTTAAATTAGAATAATCAATCATATCTCTTTGAAGTGAAATATTTTCTATAATTTTTAATAATTCATTAAAATAAAAAGGGGTTTTTAAGAAAACAAATGAATTCTTTTCTAAATTTAAAATATCTTCAGATAAACCAATGGTAATTGCGGGGGGAGGATAAGAAGCCTCAGATAACAAATTTTTAATTTTTGTAACCTGCTCCTGTTTTACAGAATAAAAAATGGCTATGTCATTCTTTTTAAATTGATTAATATTAGTTATATCGAAAAACTCTTGACTCACAACCAGACTATAATTTGATAATGCAGAAAACTGTTCTTCAAAAATTAAATTAAAAAACTTATCATCAGAAAATAAGAAAGCTTTACTTTTCAATTTTTATTCCTTGGTCCCATGATAGCTTCCCCTACTCTTATATGGGTTGCACCCAGCGCTATTGCTGTTTCAAAATCATTACTCATACCCATACTCAAATATTTTAACATATTTTTTTTTGATAACTTATTTAATAAAGCAAAATATACTGATGGCTCTTCGTTTGGAGGGGGCAACGTCATTAATCCGTTTATGTTAATCCCTGAGAAATTTTTTGACTCGATAAAAAATTTATCCATGTCTTCAACATAAATTCCATTTTTTGAGCTTTCTTGAGATATATTTACCTGAAGAAATAGTTCTTTTATAGTTGAATTTGAAGATATATTTTCATTTATAATTTTCAAAGTCTTTATTTTCTCAATCGAATGAATAGCTGTAAAAAGATTAATTGCAATTTTAATTTTATTTGACTGAATTGGTCCAACCATATGAAGTTCAATGTCTTTACTGTTAGATAAAGTTTTTGCCCATTTTTTTTCAGCCTCTTGTACTTTATTTTCTCCAAAAAAAAGGTGACCAGCATCTATGAGTGGTTTTATTTTTTCAAAATCAAATTTTTTTGTAACTACAATTAATTTTATTTCAGACGGGTCTCTACTAAATTTAACCGCAATCTTTTCAATTCTATTTTTTATGGTTTCAAGATTTTTTTGAATATCTGTCATTGCTTCTTTGTCTTTATTGTTTATTTTATCCAATATCATAAATAATAAAATATAAAAGTTTGAATTAATTCATTTTGAGATAATGTAAGATTACTGTTATTGATAGAATTGTTTTAAAATTATCTTAAGTGGGAGTTATTTTTATGAATAGAAAAAGTAATATTGTTTTAATACTATGTATTTTACTTTTACTAAATAGCTGCTCGAGATTAAATCCTTTTTCAAAAAAAATGGATATTGAGACCTCGGAAATTGTTAACTCGCAGATATCAATGGCAGTAAATGCTTTTCTTTGGAGAGCAAGCTTAGATACCGTATCGTTTATACCAGTAAATGCTGCTGATCCTATTGGTGGTTTTATATCAACAGATTGGTACCTTGATCCAGAAAATACAAACGAAAGGATAAAACTAAATATTTACGTTAAGGATAGAAGGTTAAGAGCCGATGCCATAAGTGTTACAGTTTTTAGAGAAATTAAAGTATCTGAAGAATGGGTTAAGGCTGATGTAAATCCTGACACCTCAAGACTGGTTGAAGCTTCTATCTTAACAAAAGCACGCGAGCTGAGAATTGGCTCTATCGGTGACAGCTAGCGTCTAAATGTCTGAATACTATCCAGATAAAATTGAACCATATTGGCAGAAGATTTGGTCAGAAAAGAAATCTTTCAAACCAAAACCAATTTCTGAAAATAGACCAAAAAAATATATTCTTGAAATGTTTCCTTATCCTTCTGGAAATATTCATATGGGACATGTAAGAAACTATACTATTGGTGATGTTATTGCCCGCTACAGAAAGGCTCAAGGTGATAATGTATTACACCCAATGGGATGGGATGCGTTTGGGATGCCTGCAGAAAATGCAGCTATGGAAAAAAAAATACACCCAAAAGAATGGACTTATAAAAATATAGACAATATGAAAGCCCAACTTAAATCACTAGGCCTTTCAATTGATTGGGAAAGAGAGCTTGCTACCTGTGACTCAAGTTATTTTAAACATCAGCAAAAATTGTTTTTAGATTTTTACAAGGCTGGTATAGCTTACCGAAAGGAGAGTGAAGTTAATTGGGACCCCATTGATAAAACCGTTTTGGCTAATGAACAGGTTATAGATGGTAAGGGGTGGAGGTCAGGAGCACTTGTAGAAAGAAAAGTTTTAACACAATGGTTCTTGAAAATATCAAGCGACTCTCAACGATTGCTTGATGAGGTTATAAAGCTTGAAAACTGGCCTGATAAAGTTAAAACAATGCAAGAAAATTGGATAGGTAAATCCACCGGAGTTTCTTTTGAATTTGAATGCTTTGATGCTAAGCAAAAAAAATATGCCCCAATTAAAGTCTTTACTACCAGGCCAGATACGTTGTTTGGAGCTACATTTTGCGGCATATCAATTGATCACCCAATATCTAAAGTTCTTGAAAAAGATAAGCAAATTAGAAAGTTTATTGAAGAATGTAGAAAAATAGGTACAACTGAGGAAGCCATTGAAAAAGCAGAAAAAAAAGGTATCAAGACGGGCTTTAAAATTAAACACCCTTTCATAAAGAATAAATTCCTTGATGTGTATATAGCAAATTTCATTTTAAGCGGATATGGGACAGGAGCGATTTTTGGTTGCCCAGCCCATGATCAGAGGGATTTTGAATTTGCAAAAAAATATGAAATTGAAATCATACCTGTTTTAAGCCCTGAAAAGTCAGAAAAAGAGAAAGTTGATTATCTCAAGGAGGCTTACACGGGCGAAGGAAAATTAATTAATTCTGACTTTTTAAATGGAATGAGTATTGATGAGGCAAAGAATAAAGTAATAGAAAAACTTATTGAAAATAATAATGGTAATAGAGAAACCAATTTTAGGCTTCGTGATTGGGGTATATCAAGGCAAAGATACTGGGGGTGCCCAATTCCAATTTTGTATAGGGAAGATGGTGAGATAATTCCAGTCCCAGATAAAGATCTTCCTATAACCCTTCCTGAAGATATTGATTTTTCTATTCCAGGAAATCCATTAGAAAGGCACCCGACATGGAAATATACTACATGCAAAGATACGGGGCTAAAAGCAATAAGAGAGACCGATACTCTTGATACTTTTGTGGATTCTTCTTGGTACTTTGCGAGATTTTGTGAACTTGATAAGGCACAGCCGCTGAGTATCTCAGCCACTGATTATTGGTTGCCAGTTGATCAGTATATAGGGGGTATTGAACATGCAATACTTCACTTATTATATTCAAGGTTTTTTACAAACGCCCTTAAGGACACAGGCCATCTAAATATTAGTGAGCCTTTTGATGGAATGTTTACACAAGGAATGGTTTGCCATGAAACATACCAAACTTTTAATGGTGATTGGATTGAACCCAGGTTGGTAACAATAAAAGATAATGAAGTTTTCCATAAAGATACAGGTGAACCCTTAAAAATGGGACCTTCTGAAAAAATGTCTAAGTCAAAAAAAAATGTTGTAGATCCATCCATAATAATTGAAGAATTTGGTGCAGATACCGCTAGATGGTTTGTACTTTCAGACTCTCCCCCTGAAAGAGATATTTTTTGGTCTGAATCTGGTGTTGAGGCGGCTGGTAAGTTTATTAAGAAGATATGGAAAACTATTATTGAACTAAATAAACTCGTTAAAAAAAATGTTTCAAATAAAGATGATGAAAAAACCATTAACCTAAAGAAAATAAACCATAAAACCCTAAACAATATTACTAAAGACTTAGATAGCCTTAGCTTTAATAAAGTCATAGCAAGGCTTTATGAGTTTATAGGTGAAATTTCTAAAATAAAAGAAAGTGATAATATTGATACTAAAGCAATAAATGAATCTTTATCATTTCTTTTAATTATGCTTGGACCGATTACGCCTCACCTGGCCGAGGAAGGTTGGTCACTTTTTTGTAAAGACAAAGGAATGGTATGTGAGCAATCCTGGCCTAATATAGAAGAGAACTTAATAACTGAGAATATTATAATAATACCAATTCAGATTAACGGCAAAAAGAAATCAGAAGTTCAAGTAGATAAAAATATTGATGAGAGCAAACTAAGGGAAATGGCTTTAAATGACGATAAAATTAAATCATTTATTGGAGACAAAGAAATTAAAAAGCTTATAATCGTTCCTAATAGGATAATAAATATTGTTGTTTAAAAAGAAATTTCTAGCTGTTCTTTTCATAAGTGCATTTTCTTTGGCATGCACTTTTGAACCTCTTTATTCTGATAAATTCCTTTTAGAGTATGAAATAATTGAACCGTCAAAGTCTAAAAAAGAACTCCACGAAATATTCAGAAATCTTAATAATTTAACTTCTATAAATGAAAATGGTGAAAATCATTATACAGTCGAACTAGAATCCCAAAATAGATTTGACGATATTGATGTGAGAGAAGATGAAAAAGTAATGAGAATGGGAGTTTCAACCATAGTAATATTTAAGATTAGAGAAAAAAATTCAGATAAAATTCTATTTACAGGTCAAAGTATAGGCTCGAATGCTTTTAATAGAATTTCTGAGCCTTATTCAAATGAAGTTGCTAAAAATGACGCAGTCTCTAAGCTATCTATGACAATCGCATATGATATAAGAAATCAACTAGCTCTTTATTCAAAAAAATTTCAAAAATGAAGGGGAAACAACAAGATATTATTGCAATAATTAAAGATGAAAGTACATCTTTGAAATGTATTCTTTTATATGGACCAAACACATACCTAGTTAACGATACTTATAATAAGTTATGTAAAAGCCTTTTTGATGAGAATGATGTTTTTGCTCCTCCAGAGTTCAATATCAAAGAAATATCAAAAGACTCTGATATTTTTTATAATGAGGCAAAGTCCCTATCTTTCGGTGGAGGAAGAAAATATTTAAAAATTGATATGGATAATTCTGAAGCATCTGGTCCTATTCTGGATTTACTTAAAGACGACATAAACGAAACCACACTTCTTATTAAGGCTGGAACTTTATCTCCACGATCAAATATTAGAAAATCTATAGAAAAATTAGAGGATGCCCTAATAATTCCATTTTATGAAGATGATTTCGTAAGCTTGAAGAATTTCATAAAAGAAAAGTCAAATAAAAGAGATTTTAATTTCGATGATAGCGCTATTCATGCAATTATCTCAATGTCTGGTTTTGAGAGAAGTCAGGTCAGTGATGCTTTAGAAAGAATAATGCTTTATTATGAGTTTTCTGAAGATAAGAATATTAATGATGAAAAAA
>MDTB01023314.1_pt1 | contig 10171 bp, 6 predicted proteins | sample 811161 | NCBI WGS metagenome assembly MDTB01 (sample SAMN05326650, study PRJNA326480) | marine metagenome | isolation source: seawater | place: Mediterranean Sea | collected 2009
CACACCAGAAGCAGTAGCTACAATTTTATTTGCAGCTGTTAATTCACATGTTAAAAAAACCATTGTTTTTGTTTTTTTCTGTATTATAGTTTTACCAACTAATTCTTGACCCAATTTAACAGCAGAAATAAATTTTAATTCCAGAGAGATAGTTACGCATGGACTATTATCAGCAGATCTATGTGCTGCAGTCCCAGCTCCAGCATCTACTAGGGCTGCTATAAAACCTCCATGGGTAATACCAGCTGCATTTAAATGATTATTATTTATTATTGTTTTAAACTCATATTCTTTTTCTGAAATAGTTTTAAACAAAACACCACCATTGTGTTTCATAAATCCAGGCTTAAGACTAATTTGTTCAAACTCTTTATTCATAAATTTTAAAATAATAAAGTTAATATTAATATAAAAAATATTATAAAAATAAAAAAAGATATAACCGCTCTTTTTAAACTCATTTTTTGAATCCAACCAAAATTCATTTATTTTTCTTTTTTTCTTTTTTTAATTTCCTTTTTTCTTTAAAGCTTAGTTTTGGCTTTTTCATAATACTAGAATCTTTAAACGATTTTCCGCTATACCTCTTTGACATATTTTTTGGCGCGCCTGCTAGGACTTGAACCCAGAACCTCCTGGTCCGTAGCCAAGCGCTCTATCCAATTGAGCTACAGGCGCTCAAAGTGTTTTCTATCAAAGAAAATGTCTTATTTGAAGCATCTTTATTTAAGAATATCTGTCATGTCATTTTATATGTTGTTATTGCTTAAATATATTTTATCATTAAAAGGTAGATAGGTTATGACTGATAAACAAAACAATATAGTTATTACTTCAGCAACAAGAACTGCAATTGGATCTTTCAAGGGATCTTTGAAAGATATCCATGCGCATGAATTAGGGTCACTAGTTATTAAAGATGCTATTAAAAAATCAAATTTAAATCCCAATGATATTGACGAAGTAATAATGGGCCAAGTATTGACAGCAGCCACTGGACAAAATCCAGCAAGACAGGCAGCTATAAAAGCCGGTGTACCTGAAGAAAAAACTGCATATGGGATTAATCAAGTATGTGGATCCGGATTAAGGTCTGTTGCCGCAGCATATCAATCTATTGTATCAGGAGATTCTAGTATCGTGGTTGCAGGTGGGCAAGAGAGTATGTCAAACGCTCCACATTCAATTAATATTCATAAGGGAAAAAAATTAGAAGAAAAAAATCTTATTGATACAATGGTCCACGATGGTTTATGGGATGCATTTAACGGTTATCATATGGGCACAACGGCAGAGAACGTTGCTTCTAAGTGGAAAATATCAAGAAAAGATCAAGACATTTTTTCTTTGTTGTCACAGCAAAAAGCAGAAAGAGCTCAAAAAGATGGAAAATTTAATAAAGAAATAATTCCAGTTATTTTAAAATCTAAGGAAAAAAACAATCAATTTATCATAGATGAACATCCAAGAAAAAAAATGACAATTGAAAGACTTCTTAAATTAAAACCCACATTTAAAAGTGGTGGAGTTGTTACACCTGGTAACTCTTCAGGACTTAATGATGGAGCGGCTGCTCTTGTTGTAATGAAAGCGGATGAAGCGAAAAAAAGAAATTTATTGCCCCTAGGTAAAATTGTTTCTTGGGCAACTTGTGGAGTAGATCCATCTTTAATGGGCTCAGGACCAATCCCTTCATCAAAAAAAGCCTTACAAATGGCAGGTTGGGAAATTAAAGATTTAGATTTAATAGAAGCTAATGAGGCATTTGCAGCTCAAAGCTTAGCAGTAATTAAAGATTTAAAAATACCCGAAGAAAAAGTAAATGTAAATGGAGGCGCTATAGCCTTGGGTCATCCTATAGGAGCTTCAGGAGCTAGAATACTAGTTACACTTTTGCACGAAATGATTAGAAGAGATTCTAAAAAAGGTTTAGCAACACTTTGTATTGGTGGTGGCATGGGTATAGCTATGTGTATTGAGAGAAATTTTTAATTATTCTTCAAATATTTTTTTAATATCACTTTTTGAACCCAAAATTGACCATCTAAATTTTTATACTTAGGTTTAAATAGTTTTTCTATGTTTTTTATAATTAATATCATACTTAAATATTTAAAAATTACATGGCTGAAAAAGGATATAATTGTGTTATAAATAAAACAATAAATGTCTACTGAAATACTTGTTCCTGATATTGGCGACTTCGAAAGTGTAGAAATAATAGAGATTCTAGTTAAGACTGGAGATACTATTAAAAAAAACGACCCAGTTGTTACACTTGAAAGCGATAAGTCTAGCGTAGAGGTTCCATCTCCATTATCTGGAAAAATTTCAACTGTTAAAGTAAAAATTGGAGACAAGGTTTCAAAGGGAAGTATATTAGCTTCAATTGATAGTGCTGAAGAAAATGTGGGTTTAGGAAATAAGATAGAAAAAAATAAGATAGAAAAAAATGAGATAGAAAAAAATGAGATAGAAAAAAAGAATATTTTAAAGAAGGAAGAAAATATTTTACCTATAACAGAAAAAATAATAGAGCAAGCAGAATCGACTATAGTTAGAAAAGTTAAAAAAGACCAACCTAAATCTCATGTACGAATAAATGGAGGTGATATTGACCCCATTGAAACACAAGAGTGGCTGGACTCTTTAGATGCCGTATTAAAACAAGATGGAGCTGATAGAGCTCATTACTTATTAAAAAAATTGAACGATGAAGCATACAAAGAAGGATCTAATAAGCCTTTAACTAGAATTACTCCCTATATTAATTCAATACCCGTAGAGCTTGAAGTTAAATCTCCTGGAGATCAAAATCTTGAAAGAAGAATAAGATCTTTAATTCGATGGAATGCAGCGGCAATGGTAGTAAAGGCAAATAAAAAAAATCCTGAATTAGGAGGTCATATAGGAACATTTGCTTCAGCCGCTACACTTTATGATGTTGGAATGAACCACTTTTGGAGAGGAAAAAATAATAAATTCGGTGGTGACTTAGTTTATTTCCAAGGACACAGTGCACCCGGAATGTATGCTAGATCATTTCTAGAAGGAAGATTGTCTGCAAAACAATTAGGAAATTTTAGACAGGAAGTGGGTGTAGACGGTCTTTCATCGTACCCTCATCCATGGCTAATGCCAAAGTATTGGCAATTTCCAACTGTATCAATGGGGTTAGGTCCAGTTTTGGCAATTTATCAAGCAAGGTTCACAAAGTATTTAATTAACAGAGGTCTAATTAAAGATGAAGGTAGAAAAATTTGGGTTTTTCTTGGCGACGGTGAGACAGATGAACCTGAGTCTTTAGGAGCTATAAGCTTAGCTTCAAGAGAAAAACTAGACAATCTTATATTTGTTATAAATTGTAATTTACAGAGATTAGACGGACCAGTAAGAGGAAATGGAAAAATAATACAAGAGCTTGAAGGTATATTTAGAGGAGCTGGATGGAATGTAATCAAAGTTATTTGGGGATCTTATTGGGATCAACTACTTTCGAAAGATAAATCAGGTTTATTAATAAAAAGAATGAACGAATGTGTTGATGGAGAATACCAAGCTTTTAAAGCCAACGATGGTTCTTATGTTAGAGAAAAGTTTTTTGGAAAATATGCTGAGTTAAAAGATTTAGTGTCTACCATGACTGATAGAGATATATGGAAACTAAATAGAGGAGGTCACGACCCACATAAGGTTTATGCTGCTTATAATGAAGCGATGAAAAATAAAGGAAAACCAACTGTAATTTTAGCAAAAACTATTAAAGGATATGGAATGGGTAAGTCTGGAGAAAGTATTAATATTACCCATCAACAAAAAAAATTAGGAGAGGAAGATTTGCTTTATTATAGAGATCGTTTTGATATTCCTCTAACAGACAAGCAAGTAAAAAATATTGAATTTTACAAACCTGATGAAAAATCAGACGAAATTAAATACCTCAAAGAAAGAAGAATGAAATTAGGAGGAAATGTACCAGAAAGAACTTCTTATTCAAAACCAATAAAAAAACCAGCAAAAAATATTTTTGAAAATATGCTTGCTTCTTCAGGGGATCGAGAAATGTCAACTACTATGGCGCTAGTAAGAATTTTGACAAACTTATTGAGAGACAAAAATATTGCTCCAAGGCTTGTACCAATCATTCCTGACGAAGCTAGAACATTTGGAATGGAGGGCTTTTTTAGAAAAATTGGAATTTATGCACACGAAGGTCAAAAGTATGAACCAGAAGATTCTGATCAATTAAGTTCTTACAGAGAAGATAAAAAAGGTCAAGTTTTAGAAGAAGGAATAACAGAGACGGGAGCAATGTCATCATTTATAGCTGCAGGTACCTCTTACACAAATCACGATTTAGAAATGATACCTGTTTATACTTTTTATTCTATGTTTGGTTTTCAGAGAGTTATGGATCTTATTTGGGCAGCTGGAGATTCTCAAGCAAGAGGTTTTCTTGTAGGAGCGACAGCAGGAAGAACAACTTTGGCAGGAGAAGGACTACAACACCAAGATGGACATAGTCAAATTTTGGCTTCCACTATACCTAATTGTATTAGCTATGATCCTACTTTTGCTTACGAGTTAGCAATAATTTTTAGAGAAGGTCTAAAAAGAATGCACGATCAACAAGAAAATGTTTTTTATTATTTAACGACAATGAATGAAAACTACAAACATCCTGAAATGCCCAAAGGATGTAAAGAGGGTATTCTTAAGGGTATGTACTTATTTAAAGAATTTAAAAACCAAGGAAAAATAAGAGTTCAGCTATTAGGAAGTGGAACAATACTACGTGAAATGATTTCAGCTGCAGAAATTTTAAGTAAAGAATATAATATAGATAGCGATATTTGGAGTGTAACTAGTTTTAATGAGCTAAGAAAAGACGGAATGACTGTAGAAAGAAAAAATTTACTTAATCCCACAGAAAGTCCTCAGAAATCTTATGTAGAAAAATGCTTAGGAAAAAGAGAAGGTCCAGTTATTGCTGCGTCTGATTATATGAGAAGTTTTGTAGATCAAATAAGGCCTTATACGTCCAAAGCGTTTTATTCTTTTGGTACAGATGGATATGGAAGAAGTGATAGTAGAAAAAATTTGAGAAAATTTTTTGAAGTAGATAAAGCTCACATAGTAACTTATACGTTAAGCGCATTAGCTAAGGAACAACTTATTCCATCAAAACATGCTGAGAAAGCTATGAAAAAGTATAATATAGATAAAGAAAAACCTATACCAATTTTATTATAAAAAATGAGTGAAAAAAAAATATCTTTAATTAAAGCAAGTCCTGGCGCTAGAAAATTCGCTAGACAATTAGGGGCAGAATTAAATTTAATAAAAGGATCACAAAGAGAAGGAAGAATTAATGAAGAGGATATAAGAAAATTTGTAAAACAAACTCTTTCAGTAAAAAAAATAGAAAAAAAAGAGAAGAAATTGCAGGAGTATGATCATTCAGAGTTTGGAGAAATTGATGAACAGCCTATACCAAGAATAAAAAAAATAGCAGGACCACATTTACAAAAATCATGGAATGATATTCCTCACGTTACTCAACATGATGAAGCAGATATAACTGAAATGGAAACATTTAGAAAATCCTTAAGAGATTTGTATACTGGAGAGAAAATTTCAATAACCCCTCTTACTTTTATAATAAGAGCTGTAATTAAAGCTTTAAAAGATTATCCTATCTTTAATTCATCAATAGATATAGAAAATGAAAAAATTATATATAAAAAGTATTATCATATTGGAATAGCTGTAGATACACCGCATGGTTTAATGGTTCCAAAAATTAGAGATGCCGATAAAAAAGATATAAGAGAAATTGGAAAAGAATTAAAGAGAGTAAGTAAACTTTCGTCAGAACTAAAAATAGATAAAAAAGAGTTTTTCGGTGGATCGATGACAATTTCAAGTTTGGGAAGCATTGGAGGAAGTTTTTTTACACCTATTATTAACCAGCCTGAGGTAGCAATTCTAGGAGTTGGTAGAGCAGAAAAAAAACAGGTTTTTATGGGTGATAAATATCAAAGTAGAGTTATGCTTCCATTGTCTCTCTCTTACGATCATAGAGTTATTAATGGTGCTGAAGGTGCAAGATTTTGTGTTCATCTTAAACAAAGTTTAGGTAAGGACTTTGCCTACAAATTAGCCGTCTAGATTAATGTCTAAGCCCATTTCTTTGTTAAGCGCTTTCATATGTACCTTTATTTGGGGAACCACATTTATTGCTCAAGATACTGGGATGGATAAAATTGGACCTTTAACATTTAATGGAACAAGATTTTTTGTTGGATTTCTTTCTATAATACCGTTTGCTTTATTATATGAAAAAAAGAAAATTGCTAAAGAAATTAATAAAAATAAAAATTTTTTTTATAAATTACTTTTTTTAATAGGATTGTTTTTATTTTTAGGGACATACACTCAGCAAGCCGCCTTGCTTTATACCGATGTAGCTAATGCTGCTTTTTTTACAATTTTTTACGTTCCTATGGTACCTATTATACTTTATTTATTTTATTCTAAATCATTACATTGGAGTATTTGGCCGTCGGTTTTATTTTGCGTCATTGGGGTTTATCTTTTATCAGATTTTTCAAATGCTACTGTAAGATTAGGAGATAGTCTTGTTATACTATGTGCTTTATTTTGGAGCCTACATATAATATTTATTGGAATTTTTATAAAAAATTTTAATCTACCTTTGTTTTTTGGCGCACTACAAGCTTTAGTAGTATCATTTTTTTCTATAATTTTTGCAATTTTTTTTGAAACAATAACAATAGGAAATATATTAAATGAGTCTGTGTCAATAATTTATGCAGGCACATTGTCGGGTGGTATAGCATTTACTTTACAAATATATGCACAAAAAAATATTTCTCCAGCACCAGCAGCAATTATATTTTCTTTAGAGGGTGTTTTTGCAGCAGTCGCTGCATGGATAATTTTGAATCAATATTTAGGTTTGAATAATATTATTGGTTGTTTACTTATTCTTTCTGGAGTTATTCTTTCACAAGTTGCGCCAATTTACAAAAAAAATTAAAAATAAACTATTGTCAATATAGCTAAAGATAAAATTATTCTATAAATTACAAATATTTTTAAACTAAACTTTTTAATAAAATTTAAAAAAATTGATATAGTTAAATAAGAAAAAATAAAAGAAAATATTACTGTTATAATTGCTAAAAAATTTAAGTCTATACTTCCCTCTTTATAAATATTGTATACTCCTAATAAACTTGCTGCAGATAATGCTGGAATAGCTAAAAAAAATGATATTTTAGCAGAATCAAATCTATCAAATCCTAGTAATCTTCCTGATGAAATAGTTATACCAGATCTACTTACACCAGGTATAAGAGAGAGAACTTGAAATAAACCAATAATTATTGCTGATTTAATTGTAAAGCTATCATCTAATTTATTAGTTACTTTTATTTTATCGCTTAGGTATAATAAAATTCCAAATATTAAAGTCATCCATCCTATAACCTCTAAGCTTCTTAAATGGTTAATCATACCTGAATTATAAAGTACAAAACCTACTGGAACTATTGGAATAGTACCGATTAAAATTTTAATTAAGAATTTTTTATTTTTAATAATATTAAATAAGTCATTTCTGAAATATATTATTATTGCTAGAAGCGATCCAAGATGTAGACAAATATCTATTAATAAATTTTGATTATTAAAAGAATAATATTCAGATACTAAAATTAAATGTGCAGCAGAACTAATAGGTAAAAATTCAGAAATACCTTGTATTGCTGAAAGAATTAATATTTCTATCGAAGAAAGCATTGATTATTATTATTGCATAGCTGGTATGCAATATAAATTACAAATATATTGGATTTTTTAAATTATAGGTAAGTATTTATGTCCTAAAAATGCTTTTAGGCTTATTTATATTGGTATAAAACACTAAGATAATCGAGTTTTTTATGACAGAAAAAATGTTGAAGTTTATAGATGTTGATCAGCAAAATCCTACAAAACGAAAAGTTGGTAATAGGGTTGATGACTTTAAAGAAATTTATGATCAATTTATAAACGATAAGGCTAAAGAACAATCTAGCAGATGTTCACAATGCGGGGTACCTTTTTGCCAAATACATTGCCCTTTACATAACAATATACCTGATTGGTTAAAACTTACAGCAGAAGGTAGACTTGAGGAAGCAAGTGAGCTTGCACACAGTACTAATAATATGCCGGAAATTTGTGGAAGAATATGCCCACAAGATCGTTTATGTGAGGGAAATTGCGTTATAGAGCAGTCGGGACACGGAACAGTTACTATTGGATCAGTAGAAAAATATATTACAGATACAGCTTGGGAAAAAGGTTGGATAAAACCAATTAAAATAAAAAACGAAAAAAAACAATCAGTAGGTATTATTGGTTCAGGCCCAGCAGGTTTAGCATGCGCAGAAGAACTTAGAAAACAAGGTTATAAAATTACTATTTATGATCGATACGATAGACCTGGAGGTCTATTAATATATGGAATACCAAACTTTAAATTAGAAAAATTTGCTGTAGAAAGAAGAACAAATTTATTAAAGGAAAGCGGAATAGAATTTAAACAAAATGTAAATGTAGGTAAAGATATCTTGATAGAAGAATTAAAAGAAAAACATGATGCATTACTAATAGCGACTGGTGTTTATAAACCTAGAGAAATAAATTTACCTGGTCATAATTTAAAAAATATATTTCCTGCAATGGATTTTTTAACCGCATCAAATAGAAAAGGATTAGGAGATAAAGTTGAAAATTTTGATAATGGTGTGCTTAATACTGAAAATAAAAATGTAGTTGTAATTGGAGGTGGAGATACTGCTATGGACTGTGTAAGAACAGCTGTTAGACAAAATGCAAAGTCAGTAAAATGTATTTATAGAAGAGATAAAGAAAATATGCCAGGATCTGCAAGAGAGGTAGGTAATGCAGAAGAGGAAGGAGTAGAATTTATTTGGTTATCTAGTCCAAAAAAATTCATAGGCGAAGAAAAAATATCCTTTTTAGAAATTGAAAAGATGAAACTTGGTGAACCTGACTCTTCAGGTAGAAAAAAACCAGAAATAATCCCTAATTCTAACTTTCAAATCAAAACTGACATTATAATCAAAGCACTTGGTTTTGATCCAGAAAATATACCTAGATTATTTAATACCCCAGAACTTTCTGTTTCTAAATGGGGAACTATAAAAATTAATTTAAAAACAATGGAGACAAATTTAAAAGGAGTATTTGCAGCAGGAGATATAGTTAGAGGTGCTTCCTTAGTAGTTTGGGCAATAAAAGATGGTAGGGATGCAGCAGAGGCTATTCAAAAACATTTAAAAGCAAAAGTGGAAAGTAAAATTAAGGCGGCTTAAAAATGAAATTATATAAAAAAAATTTAAAAAAATTAGTAGAAGGAAATGTATATAATCCCTCACAAGAACATGATGCTTGCGGCGTTGGCTTTATTGCCTCAACAGAAGGAAAAAAATCACGAAAAATTGTAGAATTTGGAATACAAGCATTAAAAGCTGTTTGGCATAGAGGGGCTGTAGACGCAGACGGAAAAACTGGAGATGGCGCAGGAATCCATATAGAAATTCCATCAGATTTTTTTATTGAAAGAATTGAGAATGCTGGCCGTAGACATGACATAGGCAAAATTTGCGTTGGAATGATTTTTTTACCTAGAAATGATTATATTTCTCAAGAAAAATGTAAAACTATTGTAGAAAACGAATTATTAAGTAAAAACTATTATATTTATAGATGGAGGCAAGTTCCTGTTAATACAAAAGTTTTAGGTTTTAAAGCAGAGAGCAGCAGACCAGAAATTGTTCAAGTTATTTTTAAATCTAATAATAAAAAAATAAGTGATGACGAATTAGAAAAAGATTTGTTCATTATAAGAAAAAAAATTGAAAAACAAGCCAATTTATTAAAACTTAAAGATTTTTATATTTCTTCATTTAGCTCAAGATCTATTATTTATAAAGGTATGTTTTTAGCTGAAAGTTTATCAGAGTTTTATCCCGATCTTTTAGATGAAAGATTTATTTCAAGATTTGCAATTTTTCATCAAAGATATTCTACAAATACTTTTCCAAGCTGGGATTTGGCACAGCCTTTTCGGATG
>MDTB01183658.1_pt1 | contig 10171 bp, 7 predicted proteins | sample 811161 | NCBI WGS metagenome assembly MDTB01 (sample SAMN05326650, study PRJNA326480) | marine metagenome | isolation source: seawater | place: Mediterranean Sea | collected 2009
CATTAATAATGGTTGGATCTAATTTAGTTTTTTGAAAAATTGAAGTTATTATCGAAGTAGTTGTAGTTTTTCCATGTGAACCAACTACTACAATATTCTTATTTAAAGAAACAATATGTGCTAGCATTTGTCCTCTGGTAATAATTGGTAATTTTTTTTTTTTTGCTTCTATTATTTCTGGATTATTTTTTTTTATTGCAGATGAAATTACTACTATAGTTGCATTCTTTAGATTTTGTTTTTTTTGCCCTATAAAAATTTTTATTTTTTCTCTTTTTAACCTTTCTATATTTTTATTTAAACTCAAGTCACTTCCCTGAATTTTAAAACCTTTGCTTTTCATTATTAATGATAATCCACTCATTCCAATGCCACCTATTCCAATAAAGTGAATGATTTCTCTATTTGCTAGTTCAATTTTCATTAATAATATTCAATATTTTTTGATTAACACTAATCCATGTATTTTGATAATTCAATTTTTTCAAATTTTCTTTTTTTTTTAAATAATCAGTCTTATTATTTAATATATAATTTAAAAGTTCCTCAATTTTTTTCTCAAAGTAATTTTGCTCAACAACCCAGCAACATTTATTTTTTTCGTAAAAATTTGCATTTTCTAATTGGTGATTGTCTTTAGATTTTGGCAAAGGAACTGCTATAAAAGGAGTGTTCATTAATGATAACTCAGCTAAGGTTGATGCGCCTGATCTTGTTATGCAAAGATCTGCTTGTTGAATAATACTGGCAAAATTTTTATCAAAATTAAAAATTTTATGTTCAATGTTATTTTTTTTGTAAAACTCAGTCAAGTGAGGAATATTTTTTTCTTTGGTTTGTTGAATTATTTTAATAAAATTTTTTTTAGAAATATTAACAATACTTCTCTTCAAGTTTTGATCAAAAATGTGAGCACCCTGACTACCTCCAACTATTAGTAATGTAAATTTATCGTTAATTTTTTCCAGCTTTTTTAACTTATAAAAGTTTTCGCTTACGAGGGGGTTAATGATAATCATTTTATCTTTAAAATTTGAGGGAAAGTTTTTTATATGCTCGGTATAACAAAATATTTTTTCACAAAAATTTAGAAAATATTTATTTGCGCGTCCCAACACATGATTTGGTTCTATTAAATAAATTTTTAGTTTCAATATTCTTGCTGCTAAAACTACAGGTAAAGACATATAACCACCTGTAGAAAAAATTTTTTCTATTCTCTTTTTTCTTAACAAAAAAAAAGATTTGATGGTTAAAAATAAGATTATAACTAAGTTAAATGGTAAAAAAAAAAAATTATTGAGCTTAGGAGTGTCAATGACATAAAGCTGGTAAATATCTTTTTCTAAATACTTTAAACCTCTTTTATCACTAGATATAATTATATTTGCATCACTTGACAAATGCTCATAAAGTATTTTAGCAGGTAAGACATGACCTCCCGATCCACCAGTTGTAATTAAAAAAAATTTTTTCATATTAATAAATTTTTCTTTTTGTTAGATTTAAAATAATACCTGATAAAATTGATATACTGACAATTGAGGATCCTCCATAACTTATAAATGGAAGTGTCATTCCAGTTGTTGGAAATAGTCTTATGTTTACTCCTATATGTATCATTGCCTGAATTAATATAAGGCTTGCGCAACCTACTAAGATTAATTTCGTCCTTTCTTCATTTTCGAAATAAACTTTTTTTAAAACTGAATAGATAAATATTATGAACATTAATAAAATTAAAATTATGGAAATTACTCCGAACTCTTCTGAGATAACAGATATTACATAGTCTGTGTGCGCCTCTGGTACTCTATTTTTTAAAGTCCCCTCACCTATTCCTTTTCCGAAAAATCCTCCACTATTAATAGACTCAATCGCTTTTTCAGATTGGGCATTATGTGTGCCAGTTTCACTATCAAAAAAAGATAAAATTCTATTTTTTATATATCCAAACTTTGGAACAAACCTAATCGATAAATAAAATCCTATAGACAAAATTAAACTAGAAATCATTAAAAAGATAATATTTATGCCAGAAATAAAAATTAAAATTGACCAGCAAAAAAAAACTAATAAAGTTTGTCCTATATCTGGCTGGGCAGCTAATAATAATGCTATTATTAAAGTAATTAAAAAAGAAAATAAATATTTTAAATATATATTAGTATATTTCTCACTACTCAAAATTAAGCTAATCAAAATAATTAAGAATGGTTTAACTAACTCTATTGGTTGAAACCTTGGTAAAATATATAAATCAATCCATCTTTGGGCGCTATTTACCTCAACTCCTATAATAGGAACCAAAAATAAAGACGTTAACGAAAGAAAGAAAATTACTGGTGAAATTTTTAACAGTTTTGCCTCATTCATTGAAGATAAAACAAAAATTATAATTATTCCTAAAAATACAAAAGATAAATGTTTTAAAAAAAAAGCGTAATCATTTGTGTCTAATTTATCAGAGACTAATAATGATGTAGAAACTAATGAAAAAAATAGGCCAGTGCCAAACAATAGAATGATTAAAGAAAAAATAAATTTATCAATATTTTTCCACCACTCGTAACCTATAGTATAAATTGATCTTTTATCTTCCATTTAAATAACTCCTAACCAATTTGTTAAAGTAAATTCCTCTATCTTCGAAATTTTTAAAATTATCAAATGATGCAGCACATGGGCTAAATAATATAGTTTTATGATTCATTTTCTGTTTTTTAATAATTGTAAAAATTTTTTTAAGTGCATCTTTAAGGTTACCAAAATTTTCAATCGTTACCTTTTTATTTAAGTTTTTATTAAAAAACGTTTTATTTTTACCGTATATAAAAGCTTTGATATTTTTATAATATTTTTTTGGTAAAATAAATTTATCGTTTTTTTTATGAATACCTCCTACTAGCCAATAAATATTATAATTTGCTTTTAAAACACCTATTGAGGAAGAAAAACTCGTAGACTTTGAGTCATTAATAATTGTTAAATATTTATTTTTAAAAATAATTTCTTGCCGATACTTAAGTCCTTTAAATTTTTGAATAGTTTTTTTTAATAAAAAGTTGTTAAGTCGTAATCTTTTTGATATTTCTATAACAAAAGACAAATTTTCTTTATTAGTTTCTGTTAAAAAAAATTTATTATCACAATGTTTTAAATAATTTTCTATTTTTTTTGTGTCAACTTTAATTACTTTGCTTTTGAACTTATTTTTTTTTAGTTCCTTTGAAATCAAAAAGTCGTTTTTTTTGACAAATGCCAAATTATTTTTACTTTGATATTTTAATAGTTTAAATTTTGATTTTATGTATCTATTTAAAGTCTTATGTCTCTCAATATGATCTGGAGATAAATTTAATATTACTGCAAATTTTGATTTAAAAATTTTACTGTATTCTAATTGATATGATGAAGCCTCAATAATAAAAATTGTTTTTTGATTAATATTTTTTACTGATAATATAGGGTTGCCTATATTTCCAACTAGTCTTACATCAAATCTTTGATTCAATAAAATTTCATATAAAAGTTTGGAAGTTGTGGATTTTCCATTTGTCCCTGTAATTGTAATACAAAAGTTTTTATTAAATGAATAAAATACGTCTAAATCTGTATAAATCTTCTTTTTATTTTTTTTTAGATAGTTAGACAATTTACAATTATTTATATCAATACCTGGACTTAAAATTATTTGATCAAAATTTAACCCTAAAACATTATTAAATTTAATAAGTTTTTTTTTAAGACTGGAAGATTTTATTTTATCATTAAAATCATCATAAGCCTGGACTTCACATTTATTTTGTAAAAATTTAAAAGTAGATAAACCACTTTTCCCTAAACCATATACTAATATTTTTTTTTTCAAAAAGATGTTAGAGGTTTTTTCCATTATCTCAATTTAAGTGTGGCTAAACCAATCATAGCTAAAATTATGGAAATAATCCAAAATCTTATAACCACTGTCGACTCCGGCCACCCTTTTTTTTCAAAATGGTGATGTATTGGCGCCATCTTAAATATTCGTTTTCCTGTAAGTTTAAATGAAATTACCTGAACCATAACTGAAACTGCTTCTAAAACAAAAAGACCTCCTGTAATTGCTAAAACAATTTCATGTTTGGTTATTATTCCTACAGCTCCTAACGATCCCCCTAAGGATAATGAGCCAGTATCTCCCATAAAAATTTTCGCTGGAGGTGCGTTAAACCATAAAAATCCTAGACATGATCCAATTATTGCTCCACAAAAAATGGAAATTTCACCTGTTCCTTCTATATAAGGGATCTGAAGATAATCTGAAAATACTACATTTCCTGTTATGTAACTTATAAAAGCAAAACAAGCTGCAACCAATATCACGGGCACTGTAGCCAAACCATCAAGTCCATCAGTGAGATTAACAGCATTTGATGATCCAACAATTACAAATATTGCAAAAGGAATAAAGAACCATCCAAGATTAACTATTAAATTTTTAAAAAAAGGAAAGTACAAATTATTGATATCTTGATACTCCACAAAAAAAATAAAAAAACTAACCCCGATTAATGCTAATATAATTTGTAAAATAATTTTTAATTTAGATGAAATCCCTGAAGAATTATTTTGTTTAATCTTTTTATAATCATCAAAAGCCCCTAGTAATCCAAAAGTAATTGCAATGAATAAACAAAACAAAATATTGATATTTGATAAATCTGCCCAAAGTAATACTGAAACAAGTAGGCCTAATAAAATTATAACACCTCCCATGGTAGGAGTACCTATCTTTTTTATAATATGATCTTCTGGTCCATCATCACGAATTGGATTAAAAATTTTTTGACTTGAAAAAAGTTTTATAAAAGGGCCTCCAATTATAAGCACAATAATCAAAGATGTAAAAAATGATAGACCTGTCCTAAATGTTAAATATTTAAAGACATTTAAAAATCCAAAAATGTCTACAAAATTTATTAAAAATTGATAAAGCATTAATTAATCCCTTTTAAATCTTTTACTATAAGATTGAAACCTGCGGCATTTGAGGCTTTAATCATCAAATAATCATTATTATTTAATTGATTTTTAATCAATTTAATAATTTGTGATTTACTATACAGAACTTCTCCCTTTTTTGATTTCGAGAGTTTTTTAAATAGAGAAATAACATTTTTTCCTTTTACAAAAACTTTATCAATTTTACTTTTATTTATAAAAGGGGCAATTGATTGATGAAGTTTTTTGGAGTGAATTCCAAGTTCCAACATATCCCCAAGCAAAAGATATTTTTTTGATTCATTTGCCTGAAATTTATCAAAATTTTGTATTGCAGATTTTAATGATAGAGGATTTGAATTATAACTTTCATCAATTAAATTAATATATTTTTTATCAATTTTTACCTTAGAAAAATCTCCTCGCCCAACAGGTGTCTTGAAATCTAAAAAAAATTTTTTACTTAATTTAGAAATATCTTCATTAACACTTATTACTGCTAATGCTGCTAAAATATTATAAACATTATTTTTAAAATTATTAGAGATAAGAAATAATTTTTTAATTTGATTAATCTTAACATTGATAGTCTGACTTTTGCCTTTTTTTATAAGGTTAACCAATTTAATATTTGATTTTGGATTTTTAATACCAAAAGAAATTATTTTAAGGTTTTTTTTTAAGGCTAATTTTTTATGTAATTTAAAGAAGGTATCATCTGCATTTAAGACTGCATGGCCATTTGGTTTAGTATTATTAATAATCTCTGATTTAGCCAAAGCAATTTGTCTTATACTTTTAAAATTTTTTGCATGAGCATAACTGACATTAGTTATTACGCTAATATCTGGTTGTAAAATTTTAGATAAGTAGTCAATTTCGCCTTTTTTATCCATTCCGACTTCTAGGACTCCATAAATATCTTTATAATTTAAATTAAATAAACTTAAAGGAACTCCATACTTGTTATTGTATGATTTTGGAGAAATACTAGTTTTATCAATCTTTTTTAAGGAGTTGCCCAATAATTCTTTAAGAGTAGTTTTTCCGCAGCTTCCCGTTATTGCAATTATTTTTGTATTAAGATTTATTCTTAAAATTTTTGAAACTTCTGTCAAAAATTTTAGTGTATTTTTCACTTTAATTTGTCTTTTTATATCCAAACCATTTTGTAATCTATTGATAACTGCAAGTGATGCTTTTCTTTTAAATGATTGTTTTACAAATTTGTTTCCATCATTTTTTTTACCTTTAATAGCAAAAAAAATATTACCTTTCTTCACCTCCTGGGAATTAATTGTTGCTTTATTAAATGAAATAGAAGAAGGAAATTTTTTGTGACCAGATAATTCTTTAATTATATTTAATTTAAAGTTATTGGATAAATCAAAATTCTTTATTTTAATTGAATCTAAAATTTGTTTTTTATCAGAAAAATATATTTTTTGTTTGCCAATATCTTGAATTTTTTCATGTCCTTTACCTGCAACTAACAAAATTTCACCTGTTTTTAAGTTTTGAATTGCCTTAAATATAGCTTTTGCTCTATTAGAAATTTCTACAACTTTTTTTTTTTTTATTCCATTTTTGATATCTTTTCTGATTTTATCTGGACTTTCATATCTTGGATTATCATCAGTAAGATAAATTTCATCTGAAAAATTATCTGCAATTTTACCCATCTTTTGTCTTTTATTTCGATCTCTATTTCCACCACAACCAAATAGTAAAATAATTTTTTTGTGTGGGAATTGCTCTTTTAAATTTAAAAGACATGTTTTTAAGGCCTCCGGAGTGTGAGCATAATCAAGAATTACTTTTGATTTATTTTTTATTCTTCCAATCTTCTCAAGCCTTCCTTCAACAGGTCTAATTTTTGGAATAATTTTTAGAATTTTTTCTATATTTACATTACTTTTTTTAGCAGCAATAATTGCCATTAAAATATTTTTTAATTGTATTTTTCCTATTAAGTTCAGGTTTATCTCTCTAACTGATTTTTTAATTTTTATTTTTATGACTTGTTTAATTCCCCTAAAAGAATGAGTTAAAATTTTAAAATTCTTTTCATTACTATTTAGCACATCAAGTTTTAAATTTTTATTTATTGCAATTTTTTTAATTTTTTGAAATTCAGGTATTTCACTATCTGTGATAATATTTCCTTTATTTTTAATTAGGTTTTTAAACAAATAAAGTTTTGCATTAAGATATTCCTTAAGATTTTTATGATAATCAAGATGATCTTGGGATAAATTTGTAAATATTCCAGAATTAAATTGTAATCCATCTAATCTATTTTGTTTAAGACCATGACTAGAAGCTTCCATTATGACATTGTCAATATTTTGATTTTTTAGTTCTTTTAATATTTTTCCCAATTCCAAAGGGTTAATTGTCGTATTGGATAAATTAATATTAATTTTGTCTGATTTAACCCCTAAGGTTCCTATTGATGCAACTTTTATATTATTCAATCTTAGTATCTGATAATAAAAATCTGCTATAGACGATTTACCATTAGTACCTGTGACGGCAATTAAATTTTTAGGTTTTTTTTTATAGATTTTATATGAAACTTCAGCCAGTAATTTTCTAATATTTTTAGTTCGAATATATAAAATTCCTTTTTTGAATTTTTTAATTTTTTCAGTAACTATAATTTTGGAGCCTTTTTTTATTGCAACTGGTATAAAATTATTTCCATCAACATTATTTCCTTTTATAGCAAAAAAAATATTATTTTTTTTTATTTTTGAGCTATCAAAAGAGATATCTGAAAAAAAAAATTTTCTAAATTTTTTTTTAATATCTGGGATATAGTCTTTAAGATACATTTTTAATTAATTTCACTGTACTTTGTGGCTAAAATAGGCCCAATTTTCTCTACAATTTGACCTGTTACTTCAACACTAGTCCAACCTGCCGTGTTAAATGGAGTTCCTTTATATTTAATATTTGATCCATCTCTGTAATGATAAATATAGTCTTTGTTAATTTTTGGTTCATCCATCATTAAAGCTAAAACAAATTTAGGTTTAGATGACGGAAATACTGAAATAAAAGAATTTATCTTTCTTCTTGAATAACTCCCATCAATGCTTTTTTGAGCAGTTCCAGTTTTTCCTCCAATTTCATAACCACTTACATTAGCTAAAGATGCAGTACCCTCCCTAGTTGATACAATTTTTCTTAAAATAGGTAAAATTTTTTTTGAAACTTCCTCATTTATAATTCTTTTTTGTTGATTGTGTTCATCATTGCTAATCAATATTGGTTTAACATTATAACCCCCATTTACGATAATTGAATATGCTTTTGCCAATTGAAGGAGTGTAGTAGTAATACCATGTCCAAATGATGCGGTTGCAAGAGGGCATTTTCCCCAATTAAATTTTAGGGGTTTGCCAACCTCCTCGATATCAAAATTTATTTGTTTTAGGACACCTAGTTTTGACAAGAAAAATTTATATTTTTCTTCTCCAATTTTTTGACCAATTTTGACAGATCCTATATTACCAGATCTAATTAAAATTTGCTCAGCAGTTAAATTAGAAGGAATTTTTTTGTCATATTCCCTTATGGGAAATCCAGCACAGGATAAAGATTTTGGTAAATTAGCAAATTCTGTGTCTGGTTTTACAATCTTTTCATCAAATGCTGCTGCAAGAGTTAATGTTTTAAATACTGAGCCAAATTCATAAACTCCTTTTGTAGCTCTATTAATAAAATTTACATCAGTAATTTTTTGTCTTTTATTAGGATTAAAATCTGGCAATGAAACTAATGATAAAATTTCACCATTTGAAACATTCATTAAGATTGCTGCACTACCCTTAGCATTAAAAATTTTATTAAATTTAACTAGCTCCTCTCTTACTAAAAATTGAATATCTTTATCTACTGTAAGTCGAATTGGATTTTGGGTTTTTTTTAATTTATTATCTAATGACTTTTCTAATCCTGATATCCCTCTATTATCATTGTCTATCTGACCAATTATATGACTAAATAAGTTTTTTTCTGGATAAACCCTTATCAACTTATCTTCGGGTTGAATAGATTTATCACCTAATTTCATTATTTTTTCATAATTTTCATCAGAAATTTTTTTTTCAAAATAAAAAAAGTTTTTATTTTCTAATTTTGATTTTATTTTTGAATAGTCTTTATCAGGAAAGATATATTTTAAGTTTAAAATTAATTTTTTTTTATCAATTACTTTTTTAGAACTAATTCCTATATCTATCGAGCTGACTGTCTTCGCTAGATATTTACCGTTCCTATCTACAATATCCGCTCTATAAAGATTATTTATTGAAGTTGTTACTTTATTTAAATTTTCTAGCTCTGTTTTTCTTGATCCAAGGTGGATCAAGTGGATAGAATAAATTAAAAAAATTACAAAAAAAATAAAATAAATAAAAGCTATTCTATTGAATGTAATATTTAAATTTGATTTACTTTTTTTAAATAAAAAATCATTTTGTTGATTTTCTAATAAGATTCTCGATTCTTTATTACTCATTAATAAACTTTAGTTGATCTATTTCCAATTTATCTAATTTTTTATTAATAATCTTAATTTCATTAATATTCTTTTTGACTAATTCATCATCAAAATATAAGTTTTGTAGGTTAAGTAATTTTTCAGTTGAACTTAGATAATCATATTCAAATTTAATGTTTTCAACGTCTTTTTTTAATACTCTAATATTTTCTTGAGAAATAAAAATTTTATCTTCTATTCTTTTTGTTGAATTTTTAACTACTGCAGTAAGCAAAATTAGAGAAAAGATTAAAAATATCACTAAAAATTTTTTCATAATTTATTTCCAAGGTTTTCAATTTTTAATAAATCTTCAAATTTTTCAAAAATATCAGTGTCAAAGTTATAAAAGTTCTCTTTTTTAATAACGTATCTGAGTTTTGCAGATCTAGAGGGAATATTTTCTTTTAGTTCTTTTATAGAAGGAGTTAAAGGTTTTTTTTCTTTCATTATAAATAATGTATCTGGTTGATCTAATTTAGGAACGTATCTAGATACACTTTTATTTTCTGATAAGCTTTTAAAAAAATATTTCACTATTTTGTCCTCTAAAGAGTGAAATGTGACTACAGCCAAAATACCATCTTTTTTTAATACTTTTGAAGCTGCTATCAATCCATAAATTAGTTCACTTATTTC
>MDTB01190413.1_pt1 | contig 10171 bp, 12 predicted proteins | sample 811161 | NCBI WGS metagenome assembly MDTB01 (sample SAMN05326650, study PRJNA326480) | marine metagenome | isolation source: seawater | place: Mediterranean Sea | collected 2009
AATATTACGTGATAAATCAACCAATTTGTTGTAAAGATTATTATTATGTCTATTATAAAAAGAAAACATTTTCTAATTGCTTATTTGATTATTTTTATATCACTTACACAATGTCAGTTAAAGACACCAAATTATTCCCATGGTATTAATTCTTTAAAAAATAGAGAAAATGTTCTTATTGTCAATAAAACAAATAAAAATGATATTATTAAGTTATTGGGTAAACCTCACTCTGTGTCTATCGCTAATGATAATAAATGGTTTTATTTTGAAAGAGTAATTTCGAGGGGAAAAATGCTGAAATTGGGTCAAAATGTTCTAAAAACTAACGACGTATTGGAAATTGATTTTGATAAATATGGTGTTTTAATTAGTAAAAAATTTTATAAAAAAGAAGATATGGAAAAAGTAAAATACAGTAAAAAGAAAACTGTTAATAATATTTCAGAAAAAAGTGTTGTAGATAGAGTTTTATCAAGCTTAAAACAAAAAATGTACAGGAAAAAATAAATTTAATGTGCAATAACTGCAAGCAATAACAAAGCTACAATATTAGTAATTTTTATCATTGGATTTACTGCAGGGCCAGCTGTATCTTTATATGGATCACCTACCGTATCTCCTGTTACTGCAGCTTTATGTGCCTCAGATCCTTTTCCACCAAAGTTTCCGTCTTCTATATATTTTTTTGCGTTATCCCAGGCACCTCCACCCGCAGTCATGGATACCGCTACAAATAAACCTGTTACAATGACTCCTAATAGCATTGCTCCTAATGAGGATATTGCTGCTTCCATGCCTCCTACTTGTAAAATAATAAAGTATAAAACAATCGGAGATAATACTGGAAGCAAAGATGGAATAATCATTTCTTTAATTGCGGCTTTGGTCAAAAGATCAACTAATCTGCCATAATCAGGTTTTCTTTTACCTTTCATTATACCGGGAATTTTTTTAAATTGTCTTCGAACTTCAATTACTACCGCTCCACCAGCTCTACCAACTGCTTGCATTCCCATAGAGCCAAAAAGATACGGCAACATTCCTCCAATCAATAAACCAACTACCACATAAGGATTTGATAAATCAAAAGAGGCATTAATACCTTCTAAAGCTGAACCTTTTACATTAGAAAAAAATTTAATATCTTCAGTGTATGCAGCAAAAAGCACTAACGCACCTAGACCTGCTGATCCAATAGCATAACCTTTCGTTACAGCTTTTGTTGTGTTGCCAACCGCATCTAATGCATCAGTAGTCTTTCTAACATTTTTAGGAAGTTTTGACATTTCAGCAATACCACCGGCATTATCTGTTACTGGTCCATAAGCGTCTAAAGCTACTACCATACCAGTTAAAGCTAACATTGCCGTAACTGCTATAGCTATTCCAAAAAGTCCTGCTAAATTATTTGTAAATAAAATTCCTATAACTATTATTAATGCTGGTATAGCTGTCGCTTCCATTGATATAGCTAATCCTTGAATAACATTAGTTCCATGACCGGTTGTTGAGGATTTTGCTACGCTTTTAACAGGTCTATAATTAGTTCCAGTATAGTACTCAGTTATCCAAATTAATAATCCCGTTATAACTAATCCAGATACGCCACAAATATATAAATCAAAACCTGTAAAAGATTTGTCAGAAGTTTTATAAATATTTTCCATACCAATTATCGAATCTGTTACGGGATATAAAATAATTAAAGAAAGAACAGCAGTTACAACAAAGCCTTTATATAAAGCACCCATTATGTTTTTACTATTTCCTAATTTAACAAACCAAGTACCAACTATAGAAGTGATTATACAAGCTCCACCTATAGCCAAAGGATAAATCATCATATTAAAATCATTTGTAAAAAAAATTGATGCTAAAACCATTGTTGCAACAATTGTAACAGCGTATGTTTCAAATAGATCTGCGGCCATACCTGCACAATCACCTACATTGTCTCCTACATTATCAGCAATAACTGCTGGATTTCTTGGATCATCTTCTGGAATTCCTGCTTCAACTTTACCAACTAAATCAGCACCAACGTCAGCTCCTTTAGTAAAAATTCCTCCACCTAGTCTAGCAAAAATAGAAATTAATGAAGCACCAAATCCTAATGCAACCAACGCATTAATAATTTCACGATCTTCAATTTCAAGATTAATTAAAATAACGTAATAGATGCTTATAGCTAATAAAGCTAATCCCGCAACTAACAACCCAGTTATTGCACCAGATTTAAATGCTATCGTCAGTCCTGACTGTAAACTTTTTCTGGAAGCCTCAGCAGTTCTTACATTTGCTTTAACAGAAATTAACATACCTACGTATCCTGCTATACCTGATAAAGTTGCTCCAATGAAATAACCAAAACCAACTAAAATATTAAAAAGATAACTGACAATTAATAAAACTATTATTCCTACAACTGCTATAGTTTTATATTGACGATTTAGATAAGCTTTAGCACCTATTTGAATTGCTTCAGCAATTTCTTGCATTTTGTTGTTACCGGGACTTGCTGAAAGTATTTGTCCGGATAATAGATAGCTATAAGCAACAGCTAAAATACCTGTAAAAATTATTAAATATAGTGTTTCCAATGTTATCCTTATTTAAATTAGATTAAAGTCGATAAATGCCAAATTAAATATAAAAACGCAAGCAAAAGTTTTCCTTAATGAACACATAATTATAACCATATGATTAATTTTTTTTTAAGAATACAGACATTTTGTCTAGAATCGCATTTAAATACTTGACTTGGATGGGCTCTAAAAAATATTCAGAAGCTTTTAAATACTCACTTATTATAACTTTTTTTGGGTTATTGTGTTTAAATAAAAATTCAAAAATTGCACAAAATAAAATTATTTTTAGAATTTTATCTGTTTTTTTAAGATCAATATCTTCTGAAAGATATTTTTTAATATAATCTTCGATTAACTCTTTTCTCTCTATGGTACCCTCTACGATGTCTTTAATAAATTTTTTATATTGATTTTTGGGGTAAATGATATCTTCATCTGGATTCATCAAATGAGAGTATAGTTTCTGGATTATTCTAATTCTGGGACTTGAATTTTTTTTAATAATTTGTTGTGTCATTTTTGACTTAATACATCAAGAACAGCTTCGACAGCTTCCTTGCCTTTATGGATTCTTCTTTTTGCTTGAGCAGAATTCAAACACGTTAATATAGCATTGCCAATAGGCTTCTTATGTAAAACTGCTAAATTTATCAATCCTTGAGTAATCGCTTGAGATATAAGTTCAAAATTAGGAGTTTCACCTTTAATAATTATACCTAATGCCATTACACCATCAAATTTTTTAATATTTCTCGCTATTGTAACAGGTATTTCAAAAGCTCCATTAACAGAAATTGATTTAAATTTTATTTTTTTTTTATTTAAAATGTGAGTTGCACTTTCGTAAAGTTCAATTGTATTATTAAATTTTGACCTAACTATTAATATTTTTATTTTTTTTTTCATTTAATTATTTCTTGTTTAGTAATTTTAATTCCATAACCTTTAAGAGCAATAATTCTTTTTTTTGATCTAGATACTAATATCATTTTTTTGATATTTAACTCTTTAATTATTTGAGCACCAACACCATAATATCTTAATATTTTATTATTTTCAGAAGATGCGGAGTCAGAATTATCGCTTTTTACCAAAATTAAAGCAAAATTATTAAATTTATTTAAATATTTTAATGAGTTTTTAAAGATATCTTTATTAAAATTAAAAAAACTATTTAAAATATTTGTTGATATTACTCTTACACGTGAAGCTTTATGGTAATTAAATTTTCCTTTTGTAATAGCATAATGCTCTGATCCATCTAATTTACTTTTAAAAGTTTTTAAATCAAAACTACCATATTTTTTAATATTTATTTTTTTATTAGATATAATTTTTATTAACCTTTCATTTTTAAGTCTGTGCGATATTAAATCTTCAATTTTTGCTATTTTTAATTTATGTTTTTTTGCAAATAAGATTAAATCGTTATATCGAGCCATAGTGCCATCTTCATTCATTACTTCACAGATAACTGCGCTAGGATTGAGTTTAGCAAGTTTAGATATATCAATTGATGCCTCTGTGTGGCCTGCTCTTTCCAGAACACCGCCGGGTTTTGCTACTAAAGGAAAAACATGTCCAGGTGAAACTATATCATTTTTTGTAGAGTTTCTCTTTATTGCAACTTTTATTGTTTTAGCTCTATCAAAAGCTGAAATACCAGTAGATATTCCTTTTTTAGACTCTATTGATACTGTAAAGGCAGTTTGGGTTCTAGATTTATTAATTAATGACATTAATGGCAAATTTAATTTTTTAACTTTTTGAGAAGTAAGAGCTAAGCAAATTAAGCCCCTGCCATGTTTAGCCATAAAATTAATTTTTTTTGAGTTACATTTTGAACCAGGTATGACTAAATCTCCTTCATTTTCTCTATTTTTATCATCAACCAAAATAAACATTCTGCCTTTTTTAGCATCATTAATTATTTCTTTGATTGAAGAAAAAGATTTTTTTTTCATTACTTATTGAATTTGAATAAATATTTACTAAAGATATCAAGCTCTATATTTACTAAATTTCCTTTCTTAAGTTTGACTAAATTTGTTAATCTTAAAGTATGAGGAATTATACTAATCTGAAAACCATTATTTGTAATTTTAGAGATTGTTAATGAAACTCCATTTATTGAAATTGAAGCTTTTTCAACCAAATATTTTAAAAATTTTTTAGGTAGATTAAGATTTACTATCCAAAATTTATCTATTATTTTAATATTTTTAATTTTTGCAGTAGTATCAACATGTCCTTGTACGTAATGGCCAGATACTTTTTGACCGTGGGATAAGGATTTCTCAATATTTATAATTTTTCCTACTTTAGCGTCTTTAAAATTTGATCTTTTTAAAGTTTCTTTGGATAAATAAAATAAAAAAGATTTTTTATTAATTCTAATTAATGTAAGACAAACGCCATCACAGGATACGGATTCACCAATATCACTTTTATTAAATTTAATTTTTGACTCAACTTCAATTACTAGACTTCCAACCACATATCTAGAACTTTTAATGATCTTAATTATTTTACCTTGATTATAAATTATACCATTGAACATTACTTGAAATTAACCTCATAAAGTTTGTTGTCAAATAAATTAACGTTAATTTTTTTTTTAAGTTTAATCATTTTTAATATTTTATTATTTGTGTTATTAAATCCAAATTTTCCTAAAGTATTATTAGATTTAAACAAATATAGATTATTTATGAATTGTGAAATCAGAAAGAAGTTTAATAATTTCAATCCACTTTCAAGTAAAATTCTAGAAAAACCCATTTTATTTAATCTAATTAATATTTTTATAAAATCTTTTTTATTTTTTATATTTTTAAAAGTCAATATTTTAATACCTTTTTTTTTAAAATAACTTATTTTAGAATTTTTTTTAATTTCAGTTATTAGAATTATTTTTCTGTTTTTATTTTTTAGTAATTTAAGATTCTTTTTTAATTTAAGAAATCTATCTAAGATAATTACGGCTGGTGATTTATTTTCTAAACCCAAGATTCTGCAATTATATAACGAATTATCAGAATTAATTGTTTTTGAAGTAGATATTAAACAATCATACCTAGATCTTAAAAAATTTCCTACTCTTCTAGCTTGTTTATTAGTTATCCATTTACTTTTTTTACTTTTTGTAAAATAATCTTTTGATACAGCGATTTTAGAGTCAATATATGGCAATTGTTTATTTTTGTGTAAAAAATAGCTTTTATAAAATTTATATCCATAATTTTTAAGAATTCCATTTTTAGTAATAATATTATTCTTTTTAAATATTTTAATAGCTTTATTCTTAGATCTTTCATCAACATCATTTATCGAAAAAAAAACCTTTTTTATTTTTTTTTTAATTATAAGGTTGGTGCAAGGAAATGTCTTTCCATAGTGAGAACAAGGTTCTAAAGTTACATAAATATTTGATTTTTTAAAGTTTTTAGTTTTTTTTAATGCATTGTTTTCTGCGTGGGGTCTTCCTTTGTATGAAGTGCAAGCTGACGATATTACAGCTCCATCTTTTTCTATAATGCAACCAACGGATGGATTGGTGTTTGTCGAGCCTAAGTTAATTTTAGCTTGTTCAAATGCTAATTTAGAAAAAATATGATGTTTACTTTGATTTTGACTCATCTAATTTGCCAACATATTCTTCAAATTCCTCGACCTCTTTAAAATTTGTATATACTGAGGCAAATCTTATATAAGCAATTTTATCCATTTCTTTTAAACCATCCATAACCATTTTTCCAATAACACTAGATTGAATTTCTGAATGACCCATTTCTTCTAGTTCTCTTGATATTTTAGAAACAAACTTTTCAACAGTTTCGCTATCGATCGGTCTTTTCTTTAAAGCAATAAATATTGATCTTGCTAATTTTTCTCTTTCAAACGGTGACTTTCTTCCATTTTTTTTTACAACAGTTAATTCTCTAAACTGAACCCTTTCAAAAGTAGTAAATCTTTGACCTCCACCACAAGAACACACTCTTCTTCTTCTTACTGCAGTCCCATCCTCAGTGGATCTTGAATCAATTACAGAAGTATCTTTTTCTCTACAAAAAGGACAAATCATAGTTATATTTTAAATTTTACTTACTATATATAGGGAAAGATGAGCAAAGATCAATTACCTCTTTTTTAACTTCTTGTTCTATTTTCCCATTATCTAAGGGGTTTTTGGCTAAACCTTTTAAAACTTTTGAAATTAAATCTCCAATTAAAGTAAATTCTTTAAAGCCAAATCCCCTAGTAGTGCAGGCAGGGGTTCCCAAGCGTATCCCAGATGTTATCATAGGACTTTGAGTATCAAAAGGTATTCCATTTTTATTACAGGTAATATTAGCGCGACCCAAACTTAATTCTGCATCTTGTCCTGTTATATTATGATTTCTCAAATCAACTAACATCAGATGAGTGTCTGTTCCTCCTGAAAAAATTTTGAAATCATTTTTTATTAATGAGTTTGAAAGCGTTTTAGCGTTTTTTATGACATTGTTCGTATACTCTCTGAAATCTTTGTTTAAAGCTTCTTTAAAACAAACCGCTTTTGCAGCTACTACATGCATTAAAGGTCCTCCTTGAAGACCAGGAAACACAGAGCTATTAAATTTTTTAATCAAATCCTCTCTATTTGTTAGTATGATTCCACCTCGAGGACCTCTTAAAACTTTATGAGTTGTAGAAGTAACTACATCTGCATAATCAATTGGGTTAGGATAAGCTCCGCCTGCAACTAGTCCAGAAAAATGAGCCATATCAACCATCAAATAAGCTCCAATTTTATCAGCTATCTCCCTAAATTTTTTAAAATCTAAAACTCTAGAATATGCACTTCCTCCTGCAATTATAATCTTTGGATTATTTTTGATTGCTAGTTCTTCAATACTTTTGTAATCGATTAAACCAGTTTTTTCATTAACATCGTAATGAACAGCGTTAAACCATTTTCCAGATTGTGCGGGTTTTGCTCCGTGAGTCAAATGTCCACCGGAGTTTAAACTCATTCCTAAAATACAATCGCCTGGCTTAATGAGTGCTAAATATACAGCTCCATTAGCTTGAGCACCTGAATGAGGTTGAACGTTAGCAAATTTGCATTTAAAAAGTTCCTTTGCTCTATCGATCGCAAGATTTTCTGCTATATCCACAAATTCACAGCCGCCATAATATCTTTTGCCAGAATAACCTTCTGCATATTTATTTGTTAATACTGAACCTTGTGTTTCTAAAACTGCTTTTGAAACTATATTTTCAGATGCAATTAATTCTAGATGATTTTGTTGTCTATCAAATTCTTTCTGAATTGATAAATAAATTTCATTATCGACCGCTTCTAACTTCTCTTCAAAAAAACTATTTACAAAACCTGTTATTTTTTCTGCTTTAGACATCTAATTTCCTTACTCTTCTTTTGTGCCTACCACCTTCAAATTTAGTACTTAAAAAAATTTTTATCAGTTTAAACACTTTGTTTTTTTTTGTTAATCTTGATCCTAAGGCTATTATGTTAGCATTATTATGTTGTCTAGACAATCTTGTCGATGCTTCATTATAGCAAACAGCAGCTCTAATTCCTTTATATTTATTTGCTGTCATAGACATTCCCGTTCCAGATCCACAAACTAATATCCCCATATCGCTCTTTTTAGACTTTATTCTTTTAGCTACTTTTTTAGCATAATCTGGATAGTCGACTGAATTCTCATCAATTGGACCTAGATCCATTATGAAAATTTTTCCTTTATTTATTAAATAACTTTTTATTGACTCTTTAAGTTTAAATCCTGCATGATCAGAAGATATGCAAATATTTTTAAATAAACTTTTCAATTTAATTGAATAAATTTTTATCTAAGACGCAGGCAACAATATGAATTCTATTCTGTTCTCCGCCATTAAAAAAATTATGATACTTAGTGTTATTTGTTATCCATGCTTTGCCATCGGCTGGTAAATGTTTAGCTACATTCTCAATAACCATTGAACAACCTTGATTGGTGATTATAGGTATGTGTAATCTTGGTTCTGGGTCTTTATGCCAGCTCAAGGTAGATCTTGGTTCTTTTTGCAAAATTCTAACTCTTCCAAGTTTAAATTTTTTTGATAAAATATTATAAACTTCCTCAAAATATGTATTTTTAAAATCCGAGACTATTTCAGTATATTTAGATTCGTCTACGGCTAAGTCTCTTTTAACTTCTTTGCCAGTTTCATCTGGCTTGGTCCAATAAATTCCTCTAATGTTATGTCCTTCTGTAGATTTGTCATCACCAGGTATTTGATTCAACATAATTGCTCCGAAATGAGAAATACCTAAAGTTTTAAAGCTTTTTTTGCTCAAAACTTTATTCAAATCATTTTTTAATCTTGTAATATCAAATTTAAGATCTGGAACCTCATAGAAATCTTTAAAGAATAATGAATTTGCCATATATTAATAATTAATCTACTTTACGTTGAATAGTATAATATTATATTTGTCGCATTAAACAATATTTATTAAAAATAAAAATATGAAGATTGTTGGTAAATTTCCGGCTATAAGATTGAGAAGAGTTCGCAATTCGGACTGGATAAGAAGATTGGTTTCTGAAAACACACTTTCTGTAAATGATCTTATACTGCCTGTATTTGTAAGAGATGGAAAGAATAAAGTAGATGGTATTAAAAGCATGCCGGGAGTCTTTAGATATAGTTTGGATAAAATTGATCTTATTTTAAAAAAAGCCGTAAAGATGAAAATACCATTGATTGCATTATTTCCTTATACGTCTAATGAAAAGAAAGATGAATATGGTAGTGAAGCTTTAAACGAAAATAATTTAATATGCAGATCGTTAAGGCATATTAAAAAAAAATATAAAAATATTGGTATTATGTGCGATGTTGCCTTAGATCCTTATACTACTCATGGTCATGACGGTATACTTAAAAATAACTTAATTGATAATGACGAAACATTAAAAATATTAGTTAAACAATCTCTTCTTCAAGCAGAAATGGGCTGTGATATTATTGCTCCTTCAGACATGATGGATGGACGCGTTGGAGAAATAAGAAAAAATTTAGATAAACAAAATTTTAAGTCTACTAAAATTTTATCATATGCAGTTAAATATGCCTCTAATTTTTATGGACCCTTTAGAGATGCTGTTGGTTCGAAGAAAAGATTAAAAGGTGATAAAAAAACCTACCAAATGGATTATAGAAATTCTAATGAATCCTTAAGGGAAGTTGGTTTAGATATAAAAGAAGGTGCCGATATGGTCATGGTGAAACCAGGAATGCCCTATTTGGATATAATTAAAAAAATTAAGGACAATTTTAAAGTACCTGTTGTATCGTATCAAGTATCAGGTGAATACAGCATCATTAAAAATGGGATTAAAAAGAAAATAATAAATGAAGATGCAATCTTAGAAAGTTTAATTTCACTTAAAAGAGCTGGATCATCAGCAATAGTCACTTATTTTGCTTTAGAAATAGCAAAAAAATTATCAAATTCTAATTAAAATAATTTTCTAAAATAATTCGTGACTTTGGAAAAATTAAATTATTAGGTATAAAAA
>MDTB01042725.1_pt1 | contig 10170 bp, 10 predicted proteins | sample 811161 | NCBI WGS metagenome assembly MDTB01 (sample SAMN05326650, study PRJNA326480) | marine metagenome | isolation source: seawater | place: Mediterranean Sea | collected 2009
AGGTAATCGATCAATTTTAGCAAATCCAAGCGTTTTTGAAAATAAAGCAAAAATAAATAATAGCATTAAAAGCAGAGATTTTTGGATGCCCTTTGCAGCTACAGTTCTTTCAGATCACGCTGATAAATATTTTTATTTTATACAAAATAAAGTTTTTTATAAATATATGACTAATTGCGTGAGAACAAAAAGTTTCGGAGTTTTAAAACTTGCTGCTGCCGTACATCCCCAAGATAAAACTTGCAGACCTCAGATATTAAAAAAAGATGATAATAAGGAATATTACAATTTAATTAAAGAATTTGGAAATATCTCAGGTATTTTTGCGTTGTTGAATACTTCATTTAATATTCATGGAATGCCAATAGTGAATGATTGTTACGATGCGTTTAGTGTTCTTGAAAATACAAACCTTGATGGGCTTATTATGTCAAAAACACTAATTATAAAAAAAGAAAATTGTTAACTTTGTTATGAATATAAGAAAAATTTTGAAAAAATTTCTTAGAGTAATAAGTAAATTTGGTTGTTACATTAATTTCCCTTTTTTAAGTTTTTTAATTTTAAGTCTGTTCATTAAAAAAATTATGAATAGAGATGCAAAAAATCACAATAATATTTTAATTTTGCCTAAAAGTGGTGGAAGAGAAGATATTTATGCCTCATTTAAAAATAATACTAATAAAAATTCAATATTTGAACTACCAAGAGCAGAGATAAAAAACATATACAATTTTTTTATCAAATCAAAAAATGTTAAAAATTACAGATATTATCATAGCGATAAATCAATAATTGAGGAAAAAGAAAAATATTTTAATTATTTGAAAAAAATTATCTTTTATTTCAAAAAATTTTACAAAATAAATTTGATTATTAATTTTAATTTCACTTATAAAGAAGAAGTTGAATTAGCAAGAGCATCAGTAGATCAACAAATTAAATTTTTAACAATTCAAAAAGAGTCTCAAGCATCAACTGGCAAAAGATTAGTTAATGAAGTAATCTATAAAAAGTCAATTCAAAAATATTCTGGAAACTACATTGCTGTCTATAATCAAGATGAAAAATTAAACATAATAAATTCAGGAATTATCGATGAAAAAAAAATTTATGTAATTGGTAGCCCTAGAGTAGATTTTAGTTTTGATACTCCAAAAGAAAAATATAACTCAGATAAGATTTGTCTTGTGTATTTTTGTATTCAAACAGGAGTAAGTTTGCCTATTTATGAAGGTGAATTTAGAACCGAAGGTATTCTAAAGGTAAGAGAATTTAATTGGTCTAAATTAGCTGAGAAAACTGAAAGTATTTTGACTGATTACATAAATAAAAAACCTCCCGGAATTGAAATGATATTTAAAACAAAAACTGGAATGTTAGATCAAGTGGAAAGATTAAAAAAAGTTAATACATCTAATGTAAAAATAATTTACAATAATACAGGACATCATTTACTTAAAAAAGCTGATGTTATTGTTGCCTTTAACAGTACAATAATTTTTGAAGCTATAGCGGCTGATATACCTGTCATAATTCCCCAATTTAATTTGACAGAAACACAAAAGAAATTTGTCTTTGATTTATCAAAAGTTGAAAATATTTTTTATATTCAAAAAGCTGGAGATCTTGAATTAATTCTAAATACAATAAAAAAAAATAGATTATTAAATAAAAAAGAAAAAACACAAAATCAATTAAATGCTTTAAATAAATTTGTTGGAAATAGCGACGGTAAATCAGGTGTTCGTTTGAGAAATTTAATTAATGAGATAAATGTTTAAAAATACAATTAAAATCATAGGAAAAAAAAATTTTTTAACTTTAATTAAGTTTATTCCATTAATTTTTGTTATAAGTCTTTTAGAAGTGGTAGGTATTACATCATTAATACCAGTTTTACAGTTTTTATCTGGTCAGGAAATTATATATTTTAACTTTAATTTTAATAATATTGTAGATCATTTTGATAAATCTAAAATTCTATATTTCTTTTTGATTTTTATTTTTTTGATAAATTTATTTAGATTTATTTTAGCAATTTTAAATAATTATTTTTTTAATAAAGCAACTTTAGAAATTCAGATTTCTATGCAAAAAAAGATATTACAAGATTTTTTGTTTGGATCTTGGTTTCAAAATCTATACAAAAATACTTCTGAAAAATTAAGAGATGTTGATACAGAAACAGCAATTTTAAAAAATAACATTATTTTACCTGTTTTTTCAATTATATCAGATTTTCTGATAATCATTATAATGATGTTCTTTCTTTTTTTTCATACAGATATTGAGACATTGTTAATTATTTTTGTTGCTGGTCTAATTTGTTTTATGTTTTTCGTGATTAACAAAAAAAGACTAACAAATTACGGTAAATTTAGACGTAAATACGAAAAAAAAAGATTTGAGAAAATTTTAGAAATAATAAATGGAATTCGAGAAATAAAATTTTTTAGTTTTGGAGATAAAATTATTAAAGAATTTTTAAAAGTTTCAAATGATTTAAAAAATATTTATTTAAAACAAGGTGTTTTACTTATAATGCCCAAAAACATTCTTGAGATAACTGTTTTGATATTACTAATTTCATTAATAATATTTTTCTATAATTCAGGAATGTCATTCGAGCTGATTATAGGCTCTTTAGCAGTATATGTCATTGCGACTTATAAAGTAATTCCTTCATTCTATAAAATTATGATTAATTTACAAAATATTAATTTAGCCTCACCAACTGTAGACTCCCTTTTAGGTGTAATGCAAAAAAAATATGATTTAGAAAAATTAAATGAAATAAATATAAATAATTTTAAAACTATACATTATAAAAACATAAATTTTAAATATCCCAATGCCTCCAAAAAAATAATTACAAACTTTAACTTTACATTGAAAAAAAACACCTCTGTAGTAATCCTAGGAGATAGTGGAGCAGGAAAAAGCACACTAATTGACTTATTAACTGGTCTTATTAAACCAAATGAAGGAAAAATACTTATCGATGAAAAAGAAATAGATATTTTCAACAGTAATTTGAAAAATAAAATAGGAATAGTTTCACAAAAATTATATTTATTTGAAGCATCTGTGAAAAATAATATAACTATTTTTCAAGATGATAAATTAATTGATTTTCCAAGATTATTTGACTGTTTAAATAAAGTAAATTTAAAAAGATTTGCAAATAAAACAAATATTGAAAATTTAATTAAAGAAGACGGCAAAAATTTATCTGGAGGAGAAAGACAAAGAATTGGCCTTGCAAGATGTTTATACCAAAATAGAGATATAATAATTTTAGACGAGCCTACTAATAATTTAGATAAAAAGTCAGAGGATAAATTTTTTGAAACTTTAATGCAAATTAAGAATGATAAAACAATATTGATTGTAACACATGACAATAGGCTGTCAAAATTTTGCGATCAAAAAATTTTGGTTGAAAAAAATGATAAGCTAATTGAGGAAAATTATATATGAGAATTGGTTATACATCTGGTGTGTTCGATTTATTTCATATAGGTCATTTAAATATTCTTAAAAAAGCAAAAAGTAAATGTGATTATCTGATAGTTGCAGTCACTAATGACGATTTAGCCTATAAGCTAAAGAGTAAGAAACCTGTAATACCTTTTAGAGAAAGATTTGAAATTATAAAAAGTATAAAGTTCGTCGATAAAGTTGTTGAAGAAAAAACTGATGACAAACTATCAGCAAAAAAAAAATATAAATTTAATATCATATTTAAAGGAGATGACTGGAAAAATACAAATAAATGGAAAATATTAAAAAAAGAATTTAATAAAAAAAATACAAAAGTACTTTTTTTGAAGTATACAAAAAATACTTCAAGCACTTTAATCAAAAATGTTTGTGAAAAAATTTATAGAAAAAAATAAAAATATTTTAAGTCTATTAAAATTCAAATATTTTAATAGACAATTTAGAAAAACAAAGCCAAAAAATATTTATTTTGGTTATGATAAAAATGAGATTAAAAAAATTTACGATTTAAAAAAAGATAGTAAAATCTTATTTCTACAAACACAAGTTGGAAGAGGAGGCGCAAAATGGGTAATGGATATTTTAAATTCTATTGATAATGTTACAGCATTTGGAGAAAGAAATCCCAAACAAGAATCTTACTTTAGATATTGTACCTCACACAATGTAAAAATTTATAATGAACAATTTTTAAATTTATTAAAAAGTGAAATTATATCTGATTGGGAAAATGGAGATATCAGCTATGTTTCAAGCCCTTATTTTTCCCATGGCATAAAATATTTGTATGAAAACCTTAAACCTAAAAAATTAATTATATTAGTGCCTAGCGCAGAAAAATTGATGAACTCTTTCAAAAACAAAGGGTGGTACAAAGATGGGATCAAATCAGATATAAACCAATTCTTTAATACAATTAACAAATTTGATAGTCATTTTTATGGGCGAATAATTAATTTAAATGTTAGTAAAGAAAAATTTAATTCTCTCTCACAGATTGGGAAAATATCCTTGTTTATTTCTACAACTCTAGAACGAATATATAATGAAATTTCAACTATAGATAAAAATAAAATTCTAATATTTAGAATTAATGAAGCAGATCAAAATTATGAATATTTTAAAAAATTTGCAAGTAAGCTAGGTCTTGAATTGAATATTAATAAAAAAAAATTCCTCGCTTTTAAAAAAAGAACTGCTGCTAATCACGAAAATCTAAATATTTTTTTATCAGAAGAAGAAAAAATAGAATGTAAAAAATATCTTTCTAACTACAATTTTTACGAAAAAAAATTTTTACAAGAATTCGATAGCAGACATATCTCAAAATGAAATGTAATATTTGCAATTCGCTAGAAACAACTTTTATACTTAGAGGATCCGATAGCTATATGAAAGTTGATAAAAAAAATTTTAATATTTATCAATGTAAAAAATGTAAAGTTACTTCACTGCAACCAATGCCATCAGAGAAAGAGCTAGAAAAGTATTATCCCTCAAACTATAAAATTTTTAATCAAAATATTATTTTAAATAATTCTAATAGTAGAAATTTAATTAAATTGAAAAATTTGATAATAAAAAAACTAAAAATGAATACTCTGGAAAGAACTTTAGAGGATTTTTCTAATAAAGAAATAAATTATCTAGATTATGGGTGTGGTAGTGGAAAAAATATAATACAATTAAGTTTACAATACCCAAACTGGAAATTTTTCGGGTACGATAAATTTAATCAAAACATAAATGATATTGAAAAAAAAAAGAATGTATCATTTTGTTCTAGTAGTTATTTAAATGACATACCCAACGATTATTTCGATGTAATTAATCTAAGCTCTGTAATTGAACATGTTATTGGTCCAAAAGATTTGATTTTGTTTTTAAAAAAAAAACTTTCTAAGAATGGCATTATTATTATAAAAACTCCCAACTTTAATTCATTATCTAGAAGAATATTTGGTAAATATTGGCATAATTTAGACATACCAAGACATTTGCACATATTCTCTGATAACAATTTAGAAAAAATCCTATATGAAATGGAGTTTACTAAAATAAAAATTATTTATGCTAGAAATTCAGGTGTAGAAGTTAAAAGTTTATATAAATTTTTCAATTTAAGAACTAGGCCTAAAATACATAATATTTTAGTAAACTCATTAAATCCAATAACATTAATTTTAAGCTTACTAAAATTATCTAGTACATTCACAATAATTGCTAAAAAGGAAGTTTAAATTTGAAAATTATTTTTTTTGTAAATAAAAGTATAAACAGTGCAACAGCAAGGTTTAGAGGTTATCTATTTTCTGAAAAATTAAAAGAAATGTATAACACTAAAATCATAAAAGTAGATGAAATTTATAATAGATATAAATTTAATTTTTCTAGATTAAAAAAATTACATTTTTATTATAAATGTTTAAAAAATCAAAACAATAACGATATAATTTACTTAGTTAAAACAGTTTATAATTTTGATTTTTTACTAATAATAATTTTTTTTAAATTTATATATAAAAAAAAAATTATCTTTGATTTTGATGATGCAATTTATGTAAAACCTTTTACAAAAATAAGTACAGTAATTTTGACATCAATATCTAATGCTGTTATAGTTGGAAGCAATATACTCTATAGGTGGTCAAAAAAAAAAAATACTAATACTTTTAAAATTCCTACGTCAATCCCTTATAAAAAATATAAATGTATAAAGAAAAAAAAAAATAAAATATTTACGATTGGTTGGATTGGAAATGGCAATAATCACTTTAAAAATTTGATAATTCTTAAGCCAATTTTTGAAGAATTAATAAAAAAAAATATTAGATTTAAGTTTAGATTAATAGGTGTGGCAAATAACTCAAAAATTTTAAGATTATTCAAATCTATAAAAGGATTAAAATTTGAGTATAAAAATCATATTAATTGGAAAAACGTAAACTCAACTGTAAAAGAAATAAAAAAATTTGATATAGGAGTTATGCCTCTTATAAAAGATGAAAAAACGTTAGGAAAATGTGCATTTAAGATTATTGAATATATGGGCTCTGGTATACCAGTATTAGCATCTCCTGTTGGTGAGAATAGGATTGTAATTAGACATAAAAAAGACGGTTTTTTATGCAGAGATACAAATGATTGGGTTAAAAAAATATTAAAATTAAAAGTAGACAAAACACTTAGAGAAAAATTTATTTTGAATTCATTAATTAAAATTGAAAAATCTTATTCTTTAGACAGCAATATGATTAAATTAGAAAACATTTTAAAAAAAATAGATGATAATTAAAAAATTAATTCCGAAATATATAAAAAACAAAATTTTGAATGAAATAAATAAAAATTATTTGTTTTCGGGTTGGAATATGCAAACTAAAACTTGCCCACCTTGGAAATATATTAATAATAGAGCAAATATTGCAACTCAAATTCCATATTTTCAAAAAATTCAATATGAATTAGAAAATGAAATTAAACTTCGAAAATTTGAATCAAATCAATTTAAAGAAAATTTTTTAGAAAAATCAAAAGAACTTATGTGGAGGCATTATAATGTTTGTCTCACAATAAATTTGGTTCTAAACAAATCTAAAAAAAATAAAACTTTTTGTGAAGTTGGAGTAGCGGATGGCATAACCGCTTGGTTTGCACTCAAAACTCTTAAAAAAGAAAATGTAAAATATAATAATTTTTGGTTATATGACTCTTGGACAGAGATGAAAAAAAAATATCTGATAAAGAATGATTATAAAAATATTGGTAAATTTAATTCAAATGACTTGGCAACTACAAAAAAGAATTTGTCAATCTTTAAAAATGTTATTTTTGTAAAAGGTTTTGTTCCAGAATCATTTAAGCCAATCAAAAACTCTCCTTCAAAATGTGACTGGCTTCACATAGATTTGAATTCATCAAAGTCAACTATTGAAACGTTAAATTTCTTTGAAAAAAAATTAGTGAGAAATAGCTTAATTTTATTTGATGATTTTGGCTGGCCGTCATATGAGACAACAAGAATACAAATTGAAAAATGGTGTTATAAAAAAAAAGGATTTTTATGGCCTCTGCCTACTGGACAAGCAATATATATTTTAAAATAAATTATCAAATTTTAAAAAATATTGTTATTAAAATAAAAAGTTAAATAAATGAATAAATTAATTTATGTGTCTGATATATCTTTTCCAAATACGTCAGCACAAGCTATTCAAATTCTTAAAATGTGTGACGAATTCTCAAATAAATATAAAGTACATTTACTAATTAATAACAATACACAATCTTTTAAAAGTATAAAAAAAAATTACAACTTAAAATCTATTTTTTATATTAAACAATTAAGCAATGATAGAAATATAAATTTTTTTAAACGAATAAATTTGGCAATGAATGCCTTTAATTACTTTAAAAAAATAGGAGGTGATAAAACCATTATATTTTCACGTAGTATTATTGCAAGTATGGTATTTTCTTTTTTTGGGATTAAAAACTTTTTAGAAATTCACCATCAAAACTCTGGATTAACAAACATAATTTTTAAACTATTTAGACTTACAAAATATTGCAATAAACAATATTATGTTCTAATTCACAAAAATCTTAATAGTCATTTTAAATTTAAAAAAGAAAAATTCATAGTTCTTGATGACGGTGTAGACCTAAAAGATTTCAAGCACGTACAAAAAAAGAATAAAATTAGGTTATCATGTGTTTATACTGGCAGTTTTTATAGAGGAAAAGGAATAGAGTTTATTTTAAAACTTTCAAAATTATTACCTAATATAAACTTTTATCTTTATGGTGATATTTCAACTTTAAATAAACAAAATTTTTTATCTATTCCAAAAAACGTTTTTTTTAAAAACTATGTTGCTTACAATAAGATCCCCTCTATTTTATCACGATTTAAGATAATTTTAATGCCATATTCAGAAAAAGTTTACGTAAAATCAAATTCTGTTGAAGTGGGAAAATATATGTCACCACTAAAATTATTTGATTATTTAGCATCTGGCAAAACCTTATTAGCATCAAGACATGAAAATTATAGGCATTTATTAAAAGATAATTACAACTGTTATTTATTGAATATCAACAAGATAGAAAACTGGCAAAAATTAATACAAAAAACATTTTTTGAAAAATCTTTTAATAAAAAATTACTAAAAATAAACATAAATGCTGTAAATACTGCAAAAAAATACACCTGGAAAATAAGAGTCAATAAACTCTTAAAATTTTTTAAAAAAAAACAATATGTTTAAAAAACTTATAATAAAAATTTTTTTGTTAATTAGCAAAATTTATATATTTATTTTTGGAAGAAAAGTAATGCAAAAATTGAATTATGCTATTTTTTTACTTACACTAAAAGCACAAGGTTACTCCAATTTTGGAAATCATAAAAATACTGGTGAATATAATTTTATTAAATTAATAAAAAAAGATTTGAAGATTTGTATTGATATTGGTGCGAATGTTGGAAGCTATGCTAAAGAAATTTTGATGATGACTGATGCAAAAGTAATTGCAATAGAACCGCTCTCAGGAGCTTTTGAAAAACTTAAAAAATTAAAAGAAAAGTTTAATGATAGATTAACAGTTTTGAACTATGGTGTCGGAGAAAAAAGTGTAGAAAAAAAATTATATTTTTCTAATGAAACATCTAAACTAGCTTCATTCTATGAAAATGCTAATAAATTTTCATTTGTTAACAATAAAAATAAAAAATATCAAATCGTAAGAATAAAGAGAATTGATGATATTTCTGAGTTACATAATTTTCCAAAAGTCGATTTATTAAAAATTGATACAGAAGGTTATGAAATGAATATATTAAAAGGGGCACTTAATTTTATTAAAGAAAAAAAAATTAAATTTATTCAAATTGAATTTAATGTACATCAAATAGTCACTCAAAATAACATATATGAATTTTCTAAAGTGCTAAGCGGTTACGAACCCAGCATAATATTACCTTATGGATATCCTCTTAAAAAAATAGATCCACTAAGACCAGAAAATAATATTTTTCATCTTTCTAATTTTGTTTTTATTAAAAAAAATTTATCTAAAAGTTATTTATGAGAGAATTTAATAAAATAATTGTATATTATCCTTCATTCGAAAGAGGAGGTATAACCAAAATCCTTCAAAATTTTGTAAACGAATGTATAAACAAAAAAATAGATGTATATTTAATTACTGAAGGTTTAAATTGGAAAGATAATTATAAAGTTTCGAATAAAGTAAAGATAATCCCTATAAAGAAATTTAATTTTACTTTTTTTTCTAAAAGAATAATTTCATCAGTTTTATCAATAAATTCCATGATTTCACTTTTTTCAAATATTAATAAAAAAAAAAACTATATTTTTTTCTTTTCAAAGCAATATCGTTCCAATAATTATTTGTAAACTCTTTGGTATTAAAATTGTTATACGAAACTCAGAAGATATTTTTGAAGCAACTAGGTATGCAGATATAAAAATACTTGCGTATTTTGTTTTTCTCTTAAAAATAATTTTTTATAATTTGTCAGATGGTGTTATAGCTAATTCAACTAAATCTAAAAAATCTCTTGAAAAAATATTATTAAAAACGGATAAAGTAAAACTTATTTTTAATCCGTATATTAACAAATTACAAAAAAAAAAA
>MDTB01045274.1_pt1 | contig 10170 bp, 12 predicted proteins | sample 811161 | NCBI WGS metagenome assembly MDTB01 (sample SAMN05326650, study PRJNA326480) | marine metagenome | isolation source: seawater | place: Mediterranean Sea | collected 2009
AAGTTCATCTAGTCCATCAAGTAAATCTTGTGAAAATTTCGAAATATTAAAAAACCATTGACTTAATTTCTTTCTTTCAACCACAGCACCTGACCTCCAACCCTTACCATCAATCACTTGTTCATTTGCTAATACAGTCTCGTCAATTGGGTCCCAATTAACATAATTTTCTTTTCTATAAACTAAGTCTTTTTTAAACAATTCTAAAAAAAATTTTTGTTGATGTTTGTAATAATCCTCAGAACAGGTGGAGATTTCTCTTTTCCAATCGATAGAAAGTCCTAACCTTTTAAGCTGGTTCTTCATGGTTTCTATATTTTTATTAGTCCAAATTTTCGGATCTAAATCATTTTCTTTTGCTGCATTTTCAGCAGGCATACCAAATGCATCCCAACCCATTGGATGAAGTACATTAAAACCTTGCATAGATTTAACTCTCGAGAGAACATCACCAATAGTATAATTCCTTACATGTCCCATATGTATTTTTCCTGATGGATATGGAAACATTTCTAAACAATAAAATTTTTCTTTAGTTTTATCTTTTTTTGCTACAAATAGGTTATTTTTATCCCAATATTTTTGCCATTTTAATTCAATGTCTCTAAAATTATATCTTTGCATTATTTTTATAAAATAAAATTTTAAATCAAATTTTATTTACTCTTATTTATCTTTAGAATTTTGGTACTTTAACTTCACCTTTTTCTTCTCTTCTTTTTTTGTTATCCATGGTCTTCAACTCAGCAGCTTTTTTTAGAATTGCTAATTTGATATCTTGATTTAGTTCACTTTTTATTAATTTAACCATACAGTTATTTTCAGTTATGCAATTTTTTTGATATACTTTTATAGAAAGGCCATCAGCTCTAATTTCATCAGTTAAAAACTGAACACTAATTTTAATAGATTGATCTAGATTACTTTCCGTCGAATACCAGTCAGTTATAATAATTCCTCCACCATAATCTACGTTAGATAAAGGTGTAAATTCTAGCACTTCAAGAGCTGCTCGCCATAATTCATTAGCATTAGCAAAAGAAAAATTGCCTCCCGAACTTTTTCCGATTGGAATATTAAAGCCTCTGCCTTCCTCAACATTACGCTTTCTTTTTTCTGCTTCATTGATGGGAGAGTCTTTTACATCTGCCCTTTTGTATTTAAATGGACCACATGAACTAAGGCTAATTGCAAGAATTAAACACATGATTACGAAAGATGATTTAAATTCTTGAATTTTCATTTGATTATTGAGGTATAATTAATATTATTTATTATCATAGCTTTTAATAATTCAAGATTATCAAGTATTTAATTATTATTAAATCTGCAAAAATTGTGACATTTTTGCAACAAAAAGTAATTTTCTTTGTAAAATAAAGAAAAAAAGACGAATTTTAAAATATTTTTGCTATTTTGCTCCCATTGATTAATCAATAAATAACAAAGGAAAAACATGACAAACATGAAAAAACTTGGTTTATCAGCATTAGCAGGATCGCTAGTAGCATTCTCTGCAAACGCTGCTGAACTTTCAGTTGCTGGTGGCGTAGAGTTAACTTATGTAGATACCGGAGGAAACAAAGGTAACGAAGTAACTGGTAACTCATACGGTGCTAACAGCTCAATAACTATGACTGGATCTGGCGATGTTGGATTTGGTACAGTTTCAATGACTAGAACACTTAATGACACAAACGCAGGTTGGGGATCTTCTTTCCAAACTTTAGATATGGGTGACATGGGTATCTTATCATTTGACTCAACTGCAGGTGGCCTAGTTGGTGTTACTGCAAATGATGACTTAATGCCTACAGCTTACGAAGAAGCATCTACAGGTGTATCTTCAAAAGGTGTAACAGGTGTTGGTTCAACTAACGTAATCGGTTACAGAAATACTTTTGGTATGTTCTCTGTATCTGCTGGTTACAGTCAAAATGGAACACTAACTGCAGAATCTGCATCTTCAGGTGCTGGTACTGCTGGTGGATCTACAGATGATATCTATGTGTCAATGGCTGTAATGGATGGGTTAACAATCGGTGCAGGTTCTGCAACGAATAACTCTACTAACGTTTCAGCAACTTCAACTAAAACTAAAGAAACAGTAGCAAACATTGTATATTCAACTGGTCCAGTGTCGGTTGGTTATAGAATGGCTGAGTCTAACAAAGGTACAGCTGCAACTGCTTCTAGAGTTGTTGAGCATATGGCAATTGCATTTAACGTAAATGACAATTTTGCTATTTCTTATGCTGAACAAGATACAGAAAAAGAAGCAATTTCTGCTACTGCTGCTGTAACTGAAGAAGTTAAAGGTATCAGTGCTGCTTACACTGCAGGTGCTGCGTCTATTAGAGTAAATCACTCTACATCAGACAATGACAATGGTGTAACTGGTACAGATGATGAAACTACTGAAATCAGTTTAGTATTATCATTCTAATACGATATATTAAAATTATTAAACGGCCCTTCGGGGCCGTTTTTTTTTGTTTGAATTAAAATTTTTCTAGTTTATCGAACGAACTATTCAAATAATCACTGAAATTTGAGCTACTTGAAATTGAACTCTTATAAATTGGCTTTCTAGCTTCAGAAACACTTAGAGTTTTAATTGACCTTTTAGTATTGTAAAAGTTTAAGCAATTTTCATCCCAGTCTAATTCACAAAAATCTATAAGCTTTTTTATTTCTAATTCAGAGTCATTAATTAAGGTTTCATAGCATAAATCATAAATTGTACCTGGGAAGATTGATTTCCAAAAATTCATTAGGATTTTATAATTTTTACAATAATTAACCAGGTTAGACTCATTATAAGTCCATTCTAATCCTTCTGGGAAAAAGTTCTTATATAACGATAAAAAATTATCTTTTATATTTCTGTGACAATGAATAATTTTTGAATTAGGAAATATCAAATTTATAAAACCTATCCATTTAAAATTTTGTGGGGCTTTATCCGTAATTATTTTTTTTGGCGTTTTAAAATTATCAATTAAATCTAAATATTTGTGGTTTATTTCAGAAGATATTTTAGAAAAACTTTCTTCGTTGGCATTAGTAAAATTTAAATTATCATTAAGAAAAAATTTTTTTTTAATTAAATTTTCAAGATAATTTAACTCACCTGCACCATAAACTAGATTATGAGATGAAATGATTTGTTCTGCTAAACTAGTGCCAGATCTTGGTAGGCCTAATATAAATATTATTTTCTTATCTTTTGTAGGTTCAATTCTCCTCTTGTTTTTTGTGTTCTTAAAAAACTTCTGTAAATCTTCAGTAAATTTATCATCAGAATCTTTATCATAATAAAATTTTTTATTTGTCAAATCATTTGCCTCTTTAATAAATTTAAATGAATTCTCAAAATCTTTTACATCCTCAAATGCTTTTCCTAGTGCAAAATATAGATTTATTTTGGAGTTTTCATCTAGGTTATTCATTTTAGATCTGCCAATCATTTCTTTGAAATGTAAATTATTTTTATCATACTTAGTAAACCTACTAATAAGTCTATCAGCTATTGTTGCTGAAGCATTTAATTTTAACATTTTTTTAAAATGAATTTCTGCTTTAGAAAAGTCTCCATAACTTTGATAAGTTAATCCAATATTATAATGAATATTCTCTGATAGATCATTAATAGTTAAAGCTTGTTTATATAACCTTATTGCATCATCGTATTGGTCTAGTTGAAATTTTAAATTTGCATAATTAGCAATTGCATTTATATAGTTAGTATCAATCTCAATAATTTTTTTATAAAGCTCTTCTGCCTTAACAAAATTTAAAGTATCTTTATAGGTGTTTGCTAAATTATTCATAGCGGCTAAGTTTTTAGAATCAGTGGAAAGTACTTGTAAGAAGTTTTTCTTTGCGGTTTCGTAATGACCAATTTTTTGATAACAAGATCCAAGTAAATTTAGTAAAAAAGAATTATTTGGTAGTTTTCTTAGTAAAATATTAACATCTTGAATAACTAGTTTGTAATTACCAAAATTAAATTGGTTGACTAATTTTTGTATCTTAATCTTTAATTTATCGATTTGGCTCATTAGTTTTATTTCTTAATTCATCTTTAACATACGAAATTGATCCAACTCCATAACAATTAAGTAGCTTCATTTTGTTAATATTCTTATGATTTATACCTCCAAGCGCTACAGAGTTATAGTTATTTAACCTAGATAAATTATTAAATCTAATAATTCCCAAATACGAATTTTTCTTTTTAACTTTAAAGACAGGAGCAAAAAATATTAAATCAATCATCTGTTTCTTTTTTTGGTTCATTTCACTTAAATTGTGTGCAGATCCTAGCAAAGTTAATTTGTGAAGTTTTGCGTTAATAACATTTAAATTTTTATTAAATGATGGAATATAGGCTCCATCTAGTCTAAGTTTAATAGCTAATTTAACATTATTTGACAAAAAAAAACTTAACCTTTTTTGTTTTACAAAATTTCTTTATTTCATTAATAAGTTTCTCTTTGTGTTTTACCTTATAATTTCTGTAGATTAAGGCTGTATTCTTACTAAGATTTTTTAAATGATCTTTGTTAAATTCGTCTATAAAGTAAAATTTTTTTAAATTTTTTATATGCATAAATCAATATTAAATCTAAATTCTGTCAAAAATGAAATAGAAAAAGAGAATATTAATGTTAAAAATACAAAAATAATTGCTATTAGTAAAACATTTTCAATTAAAGATATTTTACCTCTAATAGAGCATGGCCATAATCACTTTGGTGAAAATAAAATTCAAGAGTCTTTAGAGAAGTGGCCTGAAGTAAAAAAAAAAATGAAAATTTAAAGTTACATTTTGTTGGTAAACTTCAAACAAATAAAGTAAAATTTGTTATTCCTCTTTTTGACTATATTCATTCATTAGACAGTTTGAAATTAGCAAAAAAAATTTCTCTTCAACAAATTAAAGTTAATTTTAAACCCAAAATATTTATACAAGTTAACGTTGGTGAGGAAATACAGAAAAATGGAATTCTTATAGATGAATTAGAACCCTTTATTAATCAATGTAAAAAAAATTTAGATTTGAACATTGTAGGTTTGATGTGTATCCCTCCAAATGATGAAAATACTGAAAAATATTTTACCAAAATGGAAACGTTAAATAATGAATTTGGTTTTCAAGAATTGAGTATGGGAATGTCAAATGATTATTTATTAGCTCTAAAACTTGGTTCAACATTTATTAGAATAGGTACAAAAATTTTTGGTGAAAGGACTAAATAATTTTTATTTTTGTTTTTTTGTTTATTAATTTTAATAAAACTAAAAAGTCATTTTTTTTTATAGCAATACATCCTGCAGTAGGTTTATAATTTTTTGTTAGATGTAAAAAAATTGCACTTCCTTTATTTTTAGTAGGTTTCTTTGTATTATATTCTATAGGTATTATAAAATTATATTTTTCATCATTTCTAAATAATTTTTCATAATTTAGTTTTTGAGGTATTTTAATTAACTTATTATATTTTGAACTTTTAGTGTCATTACACCAACCCATATTTCTTTTAATAGATAATGTTTTAATTTTCGTCATTGGTTTTTTGCAACGATCTTTTCTGAAAAAAAGTTCTCCTATTTCAAAAAAACCTTTAGGGGTTTTTTTATCTCCTTCAATCTTATTTTTGGTAAAACCGTATTTACCAACAGAACATTTAAATTTAAAATCATCAAAAAAAAGTGTATTCTTATAATTAACTATAACATTCATATTTTTAAAATGAGTTTGAAAACATTAATCGTTAATCATAAACATTTGTATGAAATTTTAAATGAAATTAGTTCTCAAATAAATTTTAATGTTATAAACGGGTTTGAAAAGGGGCTAAATAAAGATGATTACAAAAGTTATTTAGTAATAAACACAAAAGAAGAAGAAGAAATAAAAGATCAATTATTAATTAACAATTTTCCTATTAAAATGAAAAAATTAGTAGAGATTATAAACATCAACTTCTTAAAAAAAAATTACAATTTTCAATCAAATATTAAAATTGGAGAATATAAATTAGATCTTAATTCTAGGATATTATATTTCAATAAACTTAATTTAAACCTCACTGAAATGGAGGCGAATATCATATTATTTCTAAAAAATTCAAGCAATCCATCAAATATAAAAGAATTACAAAAAAAAGTTTGGCGTCATGTACCAGATTTAGAAACACATACTGTTGAAACTCATATTTATAGATTGAGAAAAAAAATTAAAGAAAAGTTTAACGATGAAAACTTTATAAATAGTACAAAAAATGGTTACGAAATTAAGTAAAAAAAATAAATTTGCAAAAGACCTTTTTTCAAAAAAATACAAACCACGTGTAGTTAAACCTAAAAAAGGAAAGGGTAGTTTTAGAAGAAAAAAATATTAAAGCCTCGCACCAATTTGTTGAATTATTTTAGTAGACATTTCTGTCCCTTGCCTTAAGCAATCTTCTTGATCAAAGGAATTTAAATATCCATGTAAGTATCCACTTGCAAATAGATCGCCTGCACCAGTTAGATCAACAATATTTAAGTTTTTCTTTACCCCAACTTCTTTAATAACATCTTTATTTATTGAAATAGCACCTTTTTCTCCTCTAGTAATAACTAATATTTTTTTCATTTCTTTTGCGAAAGAGATCACTTCTTGAAAACTATTTGCATTTATTAAAGACATTATCTCTTCTTCATTTGCAAAAGTTATATCTAATTTATTTTTTACTAGATCTAAAAAATGAGATTTATGTCTGTCTACACAAAATTTATCAGATAAAGACATCGCAACTTTTTTTGCTTCAAAAATTGCTTTATCAAATGCTTTTTTTGGTTCACCCTTATCCCACAGATAGCCTTCTAAAAATATAATCTCACTTTTCTTAATCATTTCTGTATTGATATCATTTGCACTTATCTTACCTGAAGTCCCCAAAAATGTGCACATTGTTCTTTCAGAGTCAGGAGTGATTAAAATTAAACAAGTGCCAGTCGGAAGTTCCTCTTTCTTTTTTTTATATATGTATTCAACATTTTCTTTTTTAAGACCAATTTCATATTCTTTTCCAAACTCATCATCTGAAATTTTCCCTATAAAACCTACTTTATTCCCTTGTTGAGATAAGCCCACTATGGAATTTGCAACGGATCCACCTGAAATTGTCTTTTCAATCTTTAAATCTGTCAATAAATTTTTGAATTCTTTTTCGTCAAAAATTAATTTCATTGTCCCTTTTGCCAAATTATTTTTAATTATAAAATTTTCATCAACTTTACAAATTACATCTACAATTGCATTTCCAATACCAAGTATCCTCATTTTAAGCTTTGTAAGTTTTTATAGGTTTCTTTCTATTAGGATAACAAGTAGTGCATATTTTACAAGTTATTCCATAACAATTTCTTGCTTTGCAATATTCTCGTCCATAATAAATTATTTGTAAATGAAGTTTATTCCAATATTTTTTTGGAAATAATCTTTTAAGATCTTTTTCAGTTTGAATAACATTCTTACCACTGGTTAAACCCCATCTTTGAGCTAATCTATGGATATGAGTATCAATCGGAAACGCTGGATGACCAAATCCTTGAGACATAACAACACTAGCTGTTTTGTGGCCTACTCCAGGAAGTTTTTCTAAATCTTCAAACGTATTCGGTACTTTTCCAGAATGTTTCTCAATCAATAATTTTGACAAATTATAAATACTTTTAGACTTAATCCTAAAAATCCCTATGCTTTTAATAAGTTTTTCAATTTTTTTTCTTCCTAGTTTTTTAAAATGAGCAGGTTTAAAATACTTAGGATAAATATCCTTCGTAACCTTATTTACATTTACATCGGTACATTGAGCTGAAAGAAGTACAGAGATCAATAGAGTAAAAACATTTCTACTTTTAAGAGGTACAGTAATTTTTGGATAGGTCTTATTTAGAATCTTTAAAATTATTTTTGCTCTTTTAACTTCATTCATTATTTAAAATTCATGAGATCTCTCATCGAATAAAGACCAGGCTTTCTGCTATTTAACCATTTTGCTGCGGCTAACGCTCCTTCTGAATAAAGAGTTCTATCAAAAGCTTCATGATTTAAAGTAATAATTTCTTTCCCACTAGAGAATTTTACTTCATGTTCTCCAATAATTTCACCCTTTCTAATAGAATTAAAATTAATTTTATTTGCGTAAGGAAAGGTTTTTTTGTTTAAATATTTTTTACCTATTAAACTATAAAAATTTTTATTTTTACCCGTAGCAATTCCTTTACCTAACATCAATGCAGTTCCAGATGGATAATCTTTTTTATGCTTGTGGTGAATTTCAAAAACTTTGCTTAAAAATTCTTTTCCTAGAGAACTTGATGCTATTTCAGTTAAATACATTAAAAGATTAATACCCAAACTCATATTTCCAGCTTTCAAGATGGGTATTTTTTTTGAAAACTTTTGAATTAATTTTTCCTCTTTTTTTGAAAATCCTGTTGTGCCTATAATTACTTTTTTTTTTTGTTTCGAGGCAATTGTAAGTACCTGCAAAGTACATTTTGGTACTGTAAAATCTATAATTATATTTGCATTTTTAAATGCCTCTTTATTGTTAACACCAATTTTTATTCCATTGATTTTTTTATTTATTATTTTACTTTCAGTAAGAGCAACTAATTTGAAATCACGATCGAGTTTTACAGATTTGATTATCTGTTGACCCATTCTACCCATACACCCGGTTATTGCTAAATTAATTTTTTTCATATTTCAAAGATTAAGTGTGAAATTACTATAATAGAAACGACAATTAAAGACCAAATTGAGATATTTTTTAAGATTTGCTTTAATTCAGAGTTTGATGTTAAAAATGCTGGTAGAACTAAAATTAAAACTAATAATAAAAAAATTGCTGGAATTAATTCCTCTAATACCATCTGTTAGTTATTCCAAAATTCTTTTGCCTTCTGAAAAAACTTTTTTATACTTGGATTAGATTTTTCATTTTCTATTTTTCTAAATCTTTCTAATAAATCTTTTTGTTCTTTATTTAAAAATACTGGAACTTCAGTTTTGACTTGCACATATAAATCTCCATAATCACCTCTTCTCATAAAAGGCATACCTTTACCCTTTAATCTGAATTGTTTACCGTCTTGGGTCCCATCGGGAATTTTAATTTTGGCTTTTTTTCCATCGATAGTTGGTATTTCTATTGTTGTTCCAAGTGCTGCATCAGCAATAGAAATTGGATATTCAAAAAATAAATTTACATCTGAACGTTTAAATAGACTGTGAGATTTTACATTTATGAATAAATATAGATCTCCAGTTGTACCACCTCTAGTTCCAGCCTCGCCTTTTCCAGCAAGCCTAATTCTTGTTCCATCATCTACGCCTTTAGGAATGGTAACTGATATTTTTTTTGAGATTTGTTTATTTCCTTGACCACTGCAATCCAAACAAGGATTATTTATTTCTTCACCACTACCTGCACACTGAGGGCAAGTTTGTTGAACAGTAAAAAAACCTTGATTAGATCTTACTCTTCCATTTCCACCACAGTAACTACATCTATCAGGATTATAACCTGGTTTTGAACCATTTCCTTTACAAGTGCTACATTTTTCAGAAGTTGAAAATTGAATATTTTGTTTTTTACCTAAGAAAGCTTCTTCCAGTGATATTGATAAATCATATCTTAAATCTGAACCTCGATTATTTGAACTTTGTCTTCTGGACCCGCGTGTAGCTCCACCAAAATCTCCAAAAAAATCCTCAAAAATATCAGAAAAATCAGCTCCACTAAAACCTCCAAAGCCACCTCTCCCTCCTCCACCATTTTCAAAAGCGGCATGACCAAAATTATCATAGTTTTCCTTTTTTGATTTATCTGAGAGAATTCCATAGGCTTCGCTTGCTTCTTTAAATTTATCTTCTGCAATTTTATCCCCTGGATTTTTATCTGGATGGTATTTTACTGCTAACTTTCTGTAAGCAGATTTAAGTTCTTGTGGGCTCGCATTTTTAGGGACACCTAGGACATCATAATAATCTCTTTTAGCCATGTCTATAACCTGGACAAATAGATGTCAGTTAAGCGCTTTTTTCTTTATTCTCGTCTTTTACTTCTTCAAAATCCGCATCAACAACATTATCGTCTTTTTTCC
>MDTB01080774.1_pt1 | contig 10170 bp, 11 predicted proteins | sample 811161 | NCBI WGS metagenome assembly MDTB01 (sample SAMN05326650, study PRJNA326480) | marine metagenome | isolation source: seawater | place: Mediterranean Sea | collected 2009
ATGGTAAATATTTTACAGGTGATGGATGTAAGAGAGATAAAGATGGATATTATTGGATTACAGGCAGAGTAGATGATGTAATAATTGTATCTGGGCATAATTTAGGCACTGCTGAAATAGAAAGCGCCTTTGTATCTCATAAGGATGTATCTGAAGCTGCAGTAGTGGCATATCCTCATGACGTTAAAGGCAGTGGTTTATATTGTTATATCTCTCTCAAAGTTGGGGCTGTATCTTCAGATGAATTAGTATTTGATTTAAAAAAAACTATTAGAGAAAAAATTGGTCCTATTGCTACGCCTGACTTTATACATATTACTGCTGGACTACCAAAGACAAGATCTGGAAAAATTATGAGACGAATTTTAAGAAAAATTGCATCTAATGATTTCGAAAATCTAGGAGATACTTCAACATTGGCAGATCCATCTGTTGTAGATAATTTAATTAAAGACAGACAAAATAAATAAAAACAAAACTACCTAGGCTCCCAATGCTTCAAACACCTAGGCTCATAGATATTTGCAGCGCCTACTTGTGTTCTCTCACCGCCCTCAGTTTTTCTATAGGTTTTTGTTGCCTCAAGACCACAAATATTGCAAAAACCATAAATTTTTACAATTTTATCAGATAGGCCTAGAAGCATAGAGGATGTTTCCCAAGGCTTCCCTCTCGAGTCTTGATCAAGACCAGCACAAACAACATCTATTCCATTACTCAGAATTATTTCTACATTATTCAGTGTGTGCTTTGTATCCATAAACTGAATTTCATCTAAAAATATCATATCAACTTTACTTTTTTCAAAAGCAAATTTTTTTAAAGTCGTGGGCCAATCATTCATAGCATAGCATTCATGGCTCAAATCATTATGGGTGATGATCTTTTCATTTGAATATCTATCATCTAAACTAGGCTTTATTACTATAATTTTTTTGTTTTGGTGTTTAGCCCAAAGTATTCTTTTTAATAGTTCACTCGTTTTACCAGCAAACATTGCGCCAACAATTGTTTCAAGATTACCACGCATAACTCAATATATTTTATTTTTAATATTTAATATATAATTAATTTGGATAAATAATAGATTATTTAAGGTCATGGTTAAAGGTGAAAAAGTTAGATTTGATATTCATAATATTTTATTTTCAATCTATAAATTTAATAATACATTAGAAAGCCCATCTATTAAAAAAATAATTGATAATCATAAAAAAGCGGATGTATCTTTTATATTTAATGTAACCTTAAATTCTATGCGGTTTCACATACACAGCTTAAAAATATTAAAAAAATATATAAAAAAAAAATTAAGAGATCATGAGAAGATATTATTAATAAGTGCTATAACTCAAATTGTATTTTTGAATTTTAAAGAATATGCTGTTATAAACTGTACAGTTGAAATTTCTAAAAAACTAAAACTTTATCCAGCACTTATAAATGCTAGTTTAAAAGTAATTGCTAAAAATAAAAAACAGTTAAAGAATATTAAAGTTGTTTATAATGATTTGCCAGATTGGTTTAGAAAAAGAACAAATTCCTTAACAATAGATGAAAAAAAAAAGTTTCTTAAAAATTTTTACAAAGAACCCGATGTTCATATAGTTTTCAAAAATAAGGAAAAATTAAATAAATTTGACGAAGGTTTAGTTAAAACAAGTAGTTTATCAGGTTTTTTGTTAAACAAGAAGGAAATAGAAAGTAAAAAATCATTTATTAAAGGTGATTGGTGGGTACAAGATTTTTCTTCTTTCTTTCCGATAAATAATATTGAATTTAAAAATCAAGATGTAAAACTATTGGATGCGTGTGCTGCTCCTGGAGGAAAAGCATTTCAACTTTTATCTAGAAACTTAAATGTTACACTCAACGATAAGAGCAAGAAGAGGATACAAACCCTTAAATCTAACTTGAATCGTCTAAAATTTAATGCAAAAATATTAAATAGAGATTTTATAAAATTTGATGAGTATAAAAAGTTTGATTTTATTATAATTGATGCTCCATGTTCAGCCATTGGAACTATAAGAAAAAATCCTGAAATATTTTTTAAAAGTAAAATTCCTGATTTTGACAGACTTAATAATTTACAGCAAAATATGTTAGAAAAGGCTACTCTTTTGTTAAATTCAGGTGGTAGTATACTTTATATGACTTGTTCTTTTATAAAAAATGAGACTTACGATCAGATTAATCAATTTCTTAAAAAAAATAATAATTTTTTAGTAACAAATTTTATATTAACAAAAGAAAAATATAATTTTTCAAAATTGGTAAAAAACAATTTGATGATTACAGTCCCAGATAAAATATTCGATAATAATATAGATGGATATTTTGCTGCATTTCTTAAAAAAATAAAATGATTTTATTATTTAAGAAACTAATATTTATTTATATAATTTTTAATTTTAAATTAAATAAACATTTTTCTTATAACAATTTGAATTTTAGGAAAATTGATTATACAAATTATAATCAAGTAAAATCATTTATTTTTAAAAAAAATTTTTACAAAAATAATAATAAAAATATACATAACTTTGATTTTTTGAACTTTTCTAAAAAGTTAGGGGGTAAAATTGGTATAAATATATCAAAACTGTCAATTTTTGGATGGTTTAAAATTAATAAGTATAAATTAGGTTTTCCATGGAGCGAGGATTTAACATCAAAGAGACTTATAAATCTCTTATATAATTATGAATATATAAATTCATCATCCAACGCAAAAGATAAAAAAAAACTAGATTCAATAATTTATTTTCATATTCAAAGAGTTTTATTTGATTTTAATAATAAAAAAATTTCTCAAATAACTTCGTTTGATATTATTGGCTATTTATTATCATGTTACATAATCAAAAGAATCAATAGTAAAAATATAGAATATTCGAAATTTATTGTTAATAATCAAATTGATAAATTGGGAATGCATAAAAGTTACAATGTATTAGAACATTCGAAATTTATAAATAACTTAATTGAAATTAAAACTATCTTTCTTTTTTTTGAAAATAAAGATGCAAACATTTTTGATGAATTGATAATGAAGATGACATCTATTTTAAATGAATACTTTCATAAAGATGGGTCTATTCCTTTATTTAATGGCTCTAATAATATTTATACAAAAGAAATTTATAACTCTTTAAATAAAGAGAGTTTTTTAAAAAAAAGAATTTTTTTGAATGTAGATAATGGTATTGCTTTTTATTCAGATAAAAATAAAAAAGTTTTTTTTGATGTAGTTCAGCCAAATAGAGATATGATAAGTTCTAATTTAAGCGCAGGTACTTTATCTATTGAGTTAAGTGGTTTTGGCGAAAAAATATTTACGAATTGTGGTGCATCTGAAAATTTTGGTAAAAATCCTGAATATTTAAGATACAGTGCAGCTCATTCTACTATTATTTTACAAAATACAAATATCAGTGAAATAAAGGAAGGTAACCCTCACATAAAATTTCCCCAATCAGTAGTTTTTAGAAGAGAGGCCAATACAGAAGAAGAAATATTTGAAGGTTCACACAATGGATATTTAAAAAAATTTAAAAAAATAATTAAAAGAAAATTAATTATAAACAAAAATTTAGATAAGTTAGAAGGTGAAGATAACCTTATTTCTTATAAAGAAACAAATAAGAGATTAGTTTACCACATTAGGTTTCACTTGGCAGATGGAATAGTATTTAATTTTACAAACAATAAAAAAAATATAATTTTAAAAACAAAATTAAATAATATTTGGTTATTTAAGAGTGATATGGAATTAATTGTAGAAGACAGCATAATTGTTGATAATAATAGCACTAAACCAACTAAACAGATTGTTTTAAAAGGTATATTATCTGATAAGAAAATTATAAGAAAATGGTCATTACAAAAAATTTAAATCAGAAGTTTGCTCTAATATCAGTATTTGATAAAGGAAATTTACGTTATCTTTGTACTAATTTAAAAAAATATAATTATAAATTTATTTCAACTGGATCAACTGGTAATAAAATAAGGGATATGGGTTTTAAATGTAAAGATGTTTCTAAAATTACTAAATTTAAAGAAATGCTTGATGGAAGAGTTAAAACAATAAACCCATTAATATTTAGTTCTTTACTTTATAAAAGAGAAAATACATTTCATAAAAAACAATTTCTATCATTAAAAATTCCTGAGATTGATATTGTCATTGTAAACTTATATCCTTTTCATAAATACCTAAAGAAAAAAAGCAGTAATGATATAGTTGATATGATTGACATTGGTGGACCAAGTCTATTAAGAGCCTCTGCTAAAAACTTTAGGTATATAACGCCTATTATAGATAAAAAGGACTACAAGAAATTAATTAGTAATTTAAAAAAAAATGATGGAAAAACTGACTTAACTTTTAGAAAAAAAATGGCTCATAAAATTTATAAAGATATTTCTGGTTATGATAAAATAATTTCAGATTGGTTAAATGATAACCAAAAATAAAAAAATTATATTAAGATATGGTGAGAATCCAAATCAAAATGCGTATTTAATTAACAATCAAAAAGATTCTATTTTTAAATTTCAACTAAGTGGTAAAATTATAAGTTATAATAATTTAATTGATGTTGATAGTGGTTTAAAATGCTTGGCAGAATTTAAGGAGCCTACATCAATAATTATTAAACATACTAATCCTTGTGGTGTAGCTTCATCTGATAATATTACAGATGCTTTTATTAAATCATATAAAAGTGACTCTAAAAGCGCATTTGGAGGAATAATTTTTTTAAATAGAATAGTAAACTTAAAACTAGCAAATCAAATACATAAAAATTTTTATGAAATGGTTGTTGCGCCTAATTTTGATAAAAATGCATTAAATCTTTTAAAAGAGAAGAAAAAATTAATTTTATTGAAAATACCAAAAATTAAAAAACAAAATATTGAGTATAAATCTACACTTTTTGGTGAACTGTATCAAACTAAAGATTTGACTCCTATTAATAAAAAATTTCTTACTTTAATCTCAGATAAAAAAGCTTCACCGAAATCAATTGATGATCTAATTTTTTCAATCAAAGTGGCTAAACACTTAAAATCAAACGCTGTGGTACTGGCAAGAGATAAACAAACTGTGGGTTTGGGACATGGACAAACTAACAGATTTGATGCACTAAATTTTGCAATAAAAAATATGAACAAATATTTTAAAAAAAAATTGTTTGTTTGTGCTTCAGATGGTTTTTTTCCATTTACGGATAGTATAAAATTACTTAATAAAAATGGTTGCACAATTGTAGCGCAGCCGAAAGGTTCGATAAATGATAAAAAAATAATTTCTTTTTCTATAGAAAATAAAATTTCTTTGTATTTTATTAAAAATAGACTTTTCAAACATTGAGTAATAAATATAAAATTCCAGATTATATAAAGAAGTTGATTAAGGATAATCCAAAAATAACTTCTGGTAGGAAAAAATTTTATTTCTACCAATTTAGAATAACTAAAACATTAGATTTAGTAAAAAAATATATTAGTTCAAAAAAGGATTAAAATAATTAATTAAATTGGTAAATTTATTTAGACTAGTTTACTGTAAGAATAAATTGATATAGATACAAACTATGAGCAAACCAAATCTTTTTTTTCCTACCCCTGTTTGGACATTACAATTAGATAATTATCAGCCAATTAATGAACAAATGTATAAATATATTAAAATTAATCAATCAAAGGATATTAAGGGAATAAGTAAAAGTAATATTAAAGGTTGGCATTCAAAAGACTTTGATATGCAAGAAGATGATCCTAAAAATTTTATAAAATTTATATTGCCAGCTATCGAGCAAGTCATCACTGATATGAATTGGGAAAAACAAAAACAATCAATTAATATAAATAATATGTGGGCAATAATAAATACAGGAGGCGCTACAAATTTAAGACACCAGCATGGTAATAGTACAATAAGTGGAGCATATTATGTTCGAGCTCCGAAAAACTCGGGGGATATTGTTTTTTATGATCCAAGACCAGCGCCTGTTTATACGTATCCTAAAGCACTAAATCCTAATTTACTTAATGCTCAAGTAAATGGAATAAATCCTAAAGAAGGGGCGTTAGTATTATTTCCAAGCTATCTTGATCACTCAGTAAATGAGAATCTTTCCAATGCAGAAAGAATCGTAATTAGCTTTAATATTACAATCCAAATTAAATCGAATTAAGTAATTTTTTTAATCTTTATAAAGAGAAATAGTTTCCCAAGCCTCACCAGATTCCATTTCTTTTAATGTCCATTGACCATAAGCTAAATTATTAAATATTTTGTAATCTATTTTTGGGTCTTCAATATCGTTTATTTTACTTATCTTTATAAGTGATGCATCCGTAAAGAATGAAGGAACACCATTTAACATTGCCATAAAACCTGCTGTAGATTGTAAACTAATAAAAGCCCATGCATCTTTTAATAAAATTTTTAGAGGATCTTTAGAAAATTTATTATGCAAGATTAATTTTCTATCAGTATATTTTTTTACTAGTTTTATTGTATCTTCTGTCCAATTGGGAACATTATAAACTTTTTTCATTGCATCAGATGGTTCAGACAAAATAATATAATTTCCATTTTTCTTTTGTTCAAGTATTTTAAGATCAAGTTTTTTTAATCTATCGTCTGGAAATTTACCAACTCCATTGTGAATAAAATTATTATAAACTATCCTAAAATATCCATCTAAGTTAATTACACCAGTACGATTATTCTCAAAAGATCTTTTTGATTGATTGAAATAACCATGATCCATGTAATAATAATTTTTAGCCTTCCTGATAACTTCAAGAGTGCCTCTAAGAACGCCATAAGTGACAATTGTTTTATTATAATCTTTAAAATTATCTATATGGCACATAAGTGAATCTGATCCCTTCGCAAAGTTATAGCATAAAGTTTTGTTGATTATATGATCTGTATAAATTGCAATAGGTTTTTCCATTATAAAGTATAAGATAATTAAAATTTTATAAATATAACATTTCTATACTCAATAACATTTAAAACGGAAATAGGGTTAAAAGTCATAATATTTAAAATTTATTAAATAATTTTATATCTATAATAAATTTAGTATATTAAAGTAAGTAGTCATGAACAAATATTCTAAATATTATTATTAAGTTATTGAAAAGTATAAGTTATTTCATGAAAATGGATTTAGAAAAGACAATAAAATCTAGCCAGGTGTAAGTACATTTTTAGGTTATTCTATATCTAGGTGGATTTTAAAATTTAGAGAAATTATTCAAATTAATCAATGTAATTCATTGTTAGATTTAGTTAGTGGAAAAGGATTTTTATATAAAAATAAATTTAAAATTGATGATCAAGAGTATCGTAACTTGCTAGATTATTGGAAATTAGATGATGTGTATTTATATGACCCAGCTGTTAAAGAATTGTCAGTCTATCCAGAAAGAAAATTTGATGGTTTAATTTTTACAGATTTTATAGAGCATATTCCTGAAAGTGACATATTAAAGTTTATAGATGATTTGTTCAAGTTATCCAATAAATTTATATTTGTAGTTATTGCAACTATGCCAGCATCAAAGTTTTTTGATGATGGCAGGAATATTCATTTATGCCTTAGAACTTAAAAAGAGTGGGAAAAAATATTTTTAGAATTTAAAGCTAAATATCCTCAAATTAACCAATATTTATATTTTAATAATTAATTATCTATATCTTTGATTGGCATTTTATTTATTTCCATAGATATGGTGGTAATATTTTTTAATAAAGCTTTTATAATTTTTCCCCTTAAAATGGATTGTGTAAGGTGGTTTTTTTTCTTTTATATAAGCTGGAGGACACGCAAAATCAGATTCATTTAAAAAAGCATATTTATAACTTTCGTTCTTTACAATTTCACTTAGTACTTTTTGATCTCCAAACCAAAACTTATAATTATTATTGTATTTTTTGTAAATATTATAACAATCTTTCCAGAAGTTATTTTTTTTAACTATTACAAAACAACCAATGTAGGGATAAAGTTTTCCTAGAGTTCCATTTGCATGCTCATCATAGTATTGGCCTCTAAATTTTTCTGGAGGCTTCCCTTCTAAGTTGAATGATCTTTTTAATAAAAAAACATTCGCTTTATCAATAAATAGATCAAATGGTATCTTTTGAACTAACAACATATCTGTATCTAAAAAAACTGATGTTGTATTAAAATTTAATTTTGAATATAGAAATATTCTTGATTCCATTATCTTGCTTTGATCTATATTTTCTCGCAAGATCATATTTGTGCCATCAACTTTTGGTGTGTTTACATCAGTACACTGTACTATATTTGCATCTGGGTGATTTTTTTTAATTGAAGAGACAAAATATGAAATATCTTCTTCATTTTGGGTGTGTAAAATATTATCAGATGTTTTGCTTATTTCATCCTTTTTAATATAAAAAAAAACAAAATTTATTTTATTATTATTTAACATTATTTACTTTTTAATTTGTTCAATTAAAACTTATTAAAATAAATTTTATTTAAAGATTTTTCTTATTTCAATTAAATTATTATTTGATTTAGCATTTCTAGCCTTTTTAAGAACAAGTATATTATAATTAAAACTTGATAATTTTTTGTCAAAATACTCTTTAAATTTAAGTAGATCCCTATCTTGGGCATCCTCAATTATATAAATTCCATTTTCACCTAGGAATTCTATAGAGTTTTCAAATAAAATAATTGCAGCTTGGTATGTATGTAAGCCATCATCCACAATAAGATCAAAATTTTTTTTATTTAAATCAGACCACATTTTAATTACAGAATTTTTATCAGTTTGATTTAAAAAAAAAGTTTTTATTCTATTTTCAGTAAACAAAATACTTTTGTCAATATCTGCTCCATAAATATTTGCATTTTTAAAATAATCTCTCCAAGCTCTCAAGCTCGCACCTGGCTTTCCATTAATATTCATAGAAGAAATTAGATTTGGGTTGTTAGTTCCAATTCCACATTCTAAAACAAGCTTTATTTTATCTCTGCAATGATCAAAAAGTTTAGAATAATAAGCTCCGTATGTATGAGCATGCCAGGGATATGGTTTTTTTATTTCGTCACTTAATGTACCCTTATCTGATCCATAATAATCAAATAAGTGGTTAAGATAAAAGTTTTGAGACTGATATAACTCTTCTGTTTTAAAAATAAAACTATTAGATTGTTTATTTATCTCTGCTGTCATTAGGTAACATTATAGTTGAAAAATATTAAATTGAAATTAATATATAAAAATTGATTTTTAATATTTATTTTTTTTTAAAAATATGTTCTTTATTAATAACGTCAATAAGCTCGAAATTTAATTCTTCAAGGTATGGTATAACTAAAGAATTTTTAGAATCATCTTCTTCAATACAAAGTACTGGGTTATTTTTTTTTAGTGTTTTATTTGCTCCCTTTAAAACATTTAGTTCGAAACCTTGAACATCTATTTTGATAAAATTAATTTTGTTAAAATTGAAAGTATCTAATTTTTTAACTGTAACCTCAGCCCTTGGTGTCTCTTTTGGAAATTCGCCATAAATTTTAGTACCATCATCTTTTATGTCTATTTTAGTTCTATTTACAAACGATGAAGCTCCAGAATTATTTGGGTGAAGAATTAATTTTTTAGACTCTTCACTTTCTCCTAAAGCATAGTTGTATACTTTAGAATTCTTCATATTAATGTTCTTTATTAAATACTCTTGACATAAAGGGTTGGGCTCAAAACATACTAATTTATTAAAATATTTAGACAAATCCATTGACCACAAACCAATATTTGCGCCTATATCTATTGCAAAACCCCAATCTTCAACATATGAAATTGCTCTGTTCCTTTGTGATTCTTGGTAATGGTCAAAATTTTTCAGGTATTCAATATAATGAATATCAGAATCTGGAATATGATAATCATTTATTTTAACCATATTAATTATTTAACATCTAAAAGAAAAAAATAAACCTTAATTGTCCCGTAAATGTCTCACTACTTTTTAACTTATTTAAAATTTGTAAGAATTACTGGAGCGGGCGAAGGGATTCGAACCCTCGACTTCAACCTTGGCAAGGTTGCCAAGTACAATTAAATCCAGAAAAATTAAGAAGTTTTTTTGCTTATAAA
>MDTB01211837.1_pt1 | contig 10170 bp, 11 predicted proteins | sample 811161 | NCBI WGS metagenome assembly MDTB01 (sample SAMN05326650, study PRJNA326480) | marine metagenome | isolation source: seawater | place: Mediterranean Sea | collected 2009
AACCATTACAAAAAACAACGGTAATGTAAGGAAAAATAAGCATCACTTTAGTATGCATCCCGTATCATATTATGAAAAACTTTTCAAATTATGTGGTTTTGTAATTGCGGATGTTATTAAAATGGAAGATGTTGGTTATTATGACCAATACATTTATGTATTAAAAAAAAATAAATAATCTCTTATACTGTAAATAAAAATGCTCCAGAATATACCTATCATTAATATATGGTCATCGTTTCCAAATCTAAATAGTGGAGCGTATTTAAGAGGAGCGCTATCATATGTTCCGTATTTTCTTGCAGGGTATGCTATAAGTATGGTATTAACTGTTTGTGTATTATTAGTAGTGTTGGCTTATATAAAGCATAAGATAACACATCCATTTTGGTCTACACAGCCGGTTGGATTTCGATTAAAGTTTTTAAATAAAAAAAATGGGATAGTGAGTAATCAGCTACCGGAGACTAAATGGTTGGATTTAACCCATACAATAATTATAAGTGATGATGTGAACAGTATTTATAACGATGTATTTAAATTTATTACAGAGAATGGTAACAATGATTATGGGGGTGATTATGGGATAAATATACGAGATTATTTAACAAAACATAGTTATCCAGCTTATTTAGGAGTTTATAAAAAACATATTCAAGCAACAGAAATCGTTAAAAACAAAGTTCCTGAATATGATAATATAGCAGGTGTAATAACAGCGGTTCCAATGCGGTTTACAGTATTTAAAAACAATCAACAAATCAATATTCATAACTCAAAAGCTAATCTTTTAAATTATCTATATTATGTTGATAACTTAGTGGTACATCCAGATTATCGCAAAAAGAAAATACCTTGCAAACTAATAACAGGGCTACATTATAAAATAAAAGAAGTACAAACACCAAGTCTTGTTGGATTGTTTAAGAGAGAAAATGATCGATCGCCCTTTCTTAATCGTTTTACAAGTTATTTAACTTACTGGTTTAATATCGAGTACTGGTTTAATAATCCATATACCCTACATCCCTCTGTTAAACTTCTTAAAATATCGTCGCAAAACTTAAACTTACTTTATTCGTTTTTAGTTTCCAGTCAGGGAAAGTATTTTAACTGTTTTATTTATCCAGATATATCTAATTTAATAGAACTGATTGAAACCAAAGCTTACACTATTTACTGTATTATGAAAAACGATACAATTTGTGCTATTTATTGTTTTAAAGCAAGTGATACAGATTACATACTTGTAGATTCAGTAAATGCAAATAGTTTAACCGATTTTTTTATTCATGGCTTTTATTATTGTTTACAAGAATTATATAATGAAACCAGTTTACCTAATGTAAGGATTGAAGGGTTATCGCATTGTAACATTATATCTGATCACGTGTTATCTGTTAACTCAAGTATTCGCGCGAGTACAACAGGGTGGTATCTTTATAATTATATAACAGAATCTCAAGATAGCCAGAAAACGTTTATATTGGTTTAGCGTACATATTTACCAACTTTGGTGAATGATTCAACTAAAAAAATAACAAAAACGCCTAAAAAGCTGTAAAGTACAACATCTTCGATAACTCCTTCTGTTTTCTCTGACTTTTGTGATTCTAAAAGTTGAATCATATAGTTTATTTTATCAACAAGGTCTTTTTGTTCATTGCTAAAGCTATTATAGTGTTCAGGGCAGGATATTTGTCCTGTAATAGATGCAGGAGTTGTATTTACGGAATTCTTAATAACATTTAGGAACTGTTTGTGTTGTTCCATTTTAGACATAGGTTTTTCTTCATATTTTCCTGGATATTCGCTGGCTTGTTCGTCTTGCGAGTAGAATCCTTCTTGAACAAAGTTTTCCTGTTTATCTTCATTTCCATTACAATGGTTTCCTTCTACTAGTTTAGGTGAAGCAGTAGAAGTGGGAGGTCTAGGAGGAACAAAGTTTTCCATAAAACTATTATCATCCATACTATTAGAATGAATAGCATGAAGTGTAGAATTAATAGATACTTTTTTAGGGGGAGGTTTCTTAAGGGTTAGGTTACGTGTTTTTCTTCTTTGTTCTAGTGAATTTGAAGATTCTTGATTATTAAAAGGAGCAGCATTTACAAATGAAGACATTCTCTCTCTTATTAAAAATTAAGATAATAATTTAGTGATTTTTTTTTATTTAATTAATATATAATGAAAAGTGTAAAGAAATCTATGAGAAGCATGAAAGCGATTCTCCCCGTTGACGTTTCTATGGTTCGCAAAAACAAGAATGTCGTAATGTGTGCGCTTGTTATAATGATTCTCCTTGCAAAAAGACTCCGCCCTCTTGTAAGCAATATGGTTGGCAAACTTGCTGTAATTGTTCTTGTATGTTACCTAGCAATGGCTGACCTTTCGCTTGGTCTTTTAGGCGTTCTTTTCTTTGCCGCTGTAAACAATAGTTTTATAGAGGGATTCAAGGAAGGTACTGGTGGTGCTGCTGCCGGTGAAGGCGGTGAAGCAGATGACGAAGCTAAGGCTGCTGACGCAGGCCAATCTGGTTTTACTGGGCGTGAAGGGGAAGGTCATGAAGAAGAAGGTGATGATGAAGGTGATGATGAAGTACCACCACCAGAGGAGAGCCAATAAATAATACTTAACCTTTAACATAACAATAGTGCTTAATTTATAATCTTAACAGAATATAAATGAAGAATATAGAGAAAAAGGTTAAGCAGGGGCTAAAGCAGCTTAATGATAGTAAAGTATTTGCAGGATTAGCACTTATAGTTGTAAATGTTGCATCAAAACATATTGATATTGAGTTTACACCAGCACAAAAAGAGATATTCAAGCATACTATTTCAAAGCAGTTGTTAATATTTGCTATAGCATGGGTTGGTTCAAGAGATATTTTGGTTTCTCTCTTAATTACGATTGGATATCTTGTTGTATTTGAATTGTTATTAAATTCAAAGAGTAGATTTAATATATTACCAGAAAAGTTAAAACGGCTTGAAAATGTTATCGATTTAAACAATGATGGAAAGATACAGGCTGAAGAGTTAGACAAAGCACTTGAGTTAATAAAAAGGTATAAAGAAGAAAATAAAAATAAAAGCAAATAGTAATGGCAGATGAAAAAGTTGATTTAAGTTACCTTAATAGAATGTATCTTTGTTTTTCGGTAACACTAAAATCAAACGAGAGTAAATTTAATAATAAGAAGCTATCAAATAGAATGTATAAACCTGAAATCAAAAAACTTTCTACGGCATTAAAAGATTCAAATTTCAAGGATATGTTTTTAAAGTCTATTAAAAAGCAAGATGTTGAGGTTGTTATAAAGTTTAGAAATCTTATTGAGTTAATTGATAAACGAATAGAACTAGTGAATAAAAAACTAAAAGAGATTGAAGACGGCGAAGTGAAGGAAGGGAGTAACCCTGCATCTCAAGAAAAGATTGATGTTTTGCGTCGTATAATTGATGAACCTTCTAAAACATTGGATGAAATGGAGATTGAGGTTTATGCTAATACAATTCGTGCAAGAAAAAATATTAATTTGCTAACAAGATACGGATTAAAGGTCAGTAAAGATAACAATGTTATCGAAAACACTATTAAAAGCATTTCTAAAGATGAAACTCTATACAGTATTTTAAAAAAAAATATAAGTGAAGATTCAAATAAAGATAGTGCATTAGAGGCGCTAAAAATTCAGATTTCGGGTGATGGAGAGTCTCTTTCTTTTTTCACAAAAAAGGCACGGGATAATGAAAAGAAGCAACTCGCAGAGTTACTGTATGATTTTAATCAAAAAGTAAAAGGTAACTTTAATAGTTTAGAGAAGACTATTAAACATATAACAGATTTAAGAGAAGATAAAAGTAAAGGTTCTAACGATAGTGTTATAAAAGAGATATTAGAAATTTTAAAAGGTAAAAAGGATGATTTTAACAATATTGTAAAAGAGATACAAGCACTTAAGGAAAATATATCTAAACAAACCCAAACAAACCAAAACAAACTTACAAGAGGCGGCGAATTGCTAAAAAAGAGTGAGGATTTTCTAAAAAATTTAAAAAGCTTACTAAAAGAATTAGAGAACCCGTCAGCAGAGACTATTACAATACGCTTCGAAGATATAAAGAATCTTTTACAAGATAGAAAAAAACTATTTAGTAAACAAGATAAAAAAGTGTATTCAGATGTTCTTGTAGTTCTACACGAATACATGGTACGATTATTACGGTCAGAGAATAGTGAATCTAGAAGAATTGATAGCATTAAAAATGAATACAGTAGCTCTGATCAAGGTAATATGGCTAGTAAAAGTGAATCAGATCAAATTAAAAGTTTTATAAGATCGCAGATTGGAAATGTTATAGGAATAAACAGTATAGATAATTTGAAAGATTTACGTGAGACAATTAATATGTTTGTTATTAAATCTCCACTTGTAGAAAATAGTGAATTTAGATATGATAATATTGAACGATTAGAATTATGTGCTAAAGAACTCACTGAATCATTATCAGGTTCAGTATTTTCCGTGCCGTTATTCTTGCCATTAAGTGACGAGGTTCTTGACCAACAAGTAGGAAAGTCTTTAACACAAGATGAAAAGATAGCATTAATTACAAGTAATATGGCTTCTCTTAATGCTATAATAAAGAATAGGAAAGTATTTCGTGATGCAGTTTCTGAAAATACTATAATAAGAACATTCCAAGATGCATTAAAAAAAAATACTCGTAAATATCTTCCTGAGAACATTAAATACCTTCTAAAAACACTTCTTAATAAAGATACAATACTAATTGATGGCGAGTCTTATAAAGGTAGTTCTCTTTCAATCCCATCAATCTCCGAAATACAATCTGCTATAGATGAATATGTTACTGATAATCAATCAAAAATATATAAGAGTATTATGATAGATGGTAACAATAAATGTGATGTGAAACAAGAGGACCAAACAATAGATATACAAGTAGGAATTACATTATATTCAGAAAAATTAACAAATAAAGAAGTTAAAACGCGCAAATGCAATGTAAATAAGCGACGGATACAAATATATACGGATTACCTTATTGGAAACTCTGATGAGTATAGAGATATTGGACAGAGTAATGTTTTAAATAAATTACAGGCGTTTGTTAACAAGTAAGCCATTCGTGATTTAATGCGTCTTGAATACTCCATCTTTTGGTCGGGTCTTGCTGCAAGAATGCGTCTACGAATTCCTTTGCTTTTTCACTTCTTGACTTCCATTGCAATGTGTTATAATTAATGCGAAAGCGCTCATAACGACCAAAAGTGTACTTTGAGGAAGGCGGATACTTGAGTATGCTTTTTTTTGTAAGAATTGAATGGCAGCATACTCCCATAGCCCACACATCAACAGCAGATGTATAATAATCATCTAAGAAGATTTCTGGTGCTATATATCCGTCTGTTCCTTTCCTACCCCTTAAGTAACCATTTTCTTCAGCAAAGTCAGCAAACTCAAAATCAGTTAATACCACATTAATATTGTCTGGTGTCTTAGGTTTTGTTTTATCTATACGATCGTATAGAAAGTTTTCCAATTTAATATCACGATGAACAATGTTATTTGAGTGTAAATAAACGACTGCGTTTAGCATCTGTCGAATAATGGTTTTTGCTTGTGATTCTGTAAACTCATTTACTACATCTTCAACAACATAGTTAAACATATCCCCTTCAGCACGATCATATACAATCATCTTGCGAGGTGTAAAATGATTTGTATAATCAAAAGAGACCTTATGTATTCTTACTATGTTGTTATGATCGCAAGCTCTGGTCATTTTTTCTTCACTACGGTTCACACGAATGTTATCTTCACCTCTAACAATTTTACAGGCAAAAGCCCTTCCTGTAGCGTTGTGCGTACATTCATATAGCATTCCACGTGAACCTTGTGCAAAACGGTTGCCAAGTTTATATGCTTGTGAAAACGCTAGCTCAGTCATTAGTCGTATCCTTCCTACTAATATATTTTAACCTAATAATAATTCAATTTAATGAAACTACCATATTAACCCGTTTCGCATTTAACTACCTTAATTAAATAAATATTTAATCTGTTCAAGATAAAGTAGATTATTCTTATAAAATTATATTTTTATTTCTTTCTATTATTCTAACTTCTGTTGCTTTTAATCTTTGTGTTTTTAGTAATGGTAAGACTATTCCTGTAAAACATGAATCTATGATATATATTTCATTACAATTTTTGATAATATCCAGATAATATATAAGTGGAATATTAACCATATCATTACATACATCGAATTTTTCTGTCTGGTTTTTATTTAATTCCCTTGTTGATGTATATACGTTATGGTCGGCACAAACCATTATAGTATTTGTTTCCATTACATTTTCTTTATAAAGCTTATCAAATATTAATCTTTTATTTGATGCCTTAGAATGTATAAATATAATTTTATCATATTTTGCTAAACTATTATAATAACTTTGAGATTCCATAGTTAATGGTAAATCAAAACATTCAAAAAATATATTCAGATCTAAATTAATATCAAGATAGAAATTTTCAATAAAACCATAACTTGAGATGTCTAAAGTATCATAAACGATAGTATATCTTTTTTTTTCAGGAATTCGTTGCAATAACTTTTTGTTGGTTATTTTTGATTCTAAGAAACACTTATGACAAGACCCTGAAATAAGAACGTCATTTTCTAAATAAACAGATTTATTAATAATTTCTTTGCATGAAGAAATTTCTTTTTTTGAGTTTATAGGTATTAATATAACATTATTATTATTTTTATAGAATAATTTAACATTATCATAATATATATCCTTACATAAAAAATAAATATTTTTATAATATTGTAAGAGAAATCTTACAGCACCTATCATGTATAAATTATCACCTAATCCGTTATGAGATAATAAGTATGCGTTCATATTATATAATATATATAATATATATATAATATGAACGCTGACGTGATAAATGTACCAATTTCTATCGGGGAATTATGGGACAAATATAGTATTTTAATGATAAAAAAAACAAAAATGTGTAATCCAGAAAAACTAAAATATGTTAATAAAGAATTAGATTATTTAGAACCAATTTGTAAAAAATATCAAATTGATAAATCATTATATAATAGTTTGTTGGAGATTAATACTAAATTATGGGATATTGAAGATAAAATAAGAGAAAAAGAAAGAAAATTATCTTTTGATAAAGAATTTATATCTATTGCTAGATCAGTTTATAAAAATAATGATATAAGAGCCTCAATTAAATATGAAATCAATACAAAATATAATTCATTACTTTGTGAAATAAAAGATTACTAACCTTATATATAGTTATATATTATATTTTTTACAGATGCGAACATTTTAAATGTCCGACGGATTGAAAGAATAATAAAAATAATAAAGGTAAATTCCTCTATGGATCTAATAATTTTAGGATTAAACTGGTTTTATTGATAATTCATCAAGCTGCTGTTTTACCTCGTTAACATACTCTACAGGAATCATATTAAAGTCAATAAGCTGTTTATTGCGTGCATAAGTAGCATCAGCGTTTTCAATGTTAAGCTGCTTTATAAAAGCGTCATTATCATTAAAGTATTTTTCAGCAGTTTTGATACCGCACTTTTTAAATATTCCAGGAATATTGTCTGACTTGTCTCCAGTAACAATTTTACAGAACAAGTCTTTTTCTGCATTTTTGAAACTGGTTTTGGATTCTCTGATATTCTTGTATTTTAAATTAATAATTGAAACCTGTTCGCTTGCAAGTTGAAGATAATCATTGTCACTTGCAACGATTGTTATTTTGGCTGTTGGAAAATGTTCTTTAATCCATCGTGTTGTTATTGCCAAACAATCGTCTGCTTCTAATCGCTCATTGAATATCACTTTTTTAATCAAGGGGTCATTAAATAACTCTTGGTAAGCAAGTTTAAAGAACGGTCCTCCCATGAAACTATCATCCGTAACACGTGTGCTTTTGTATGTAGAGTGTAATTCATTTCGCCAGATCTGTTGTCGATGACAGTCTTTTGCTACTATAACGTAAGGGTTCGTTATTTTTAGTTTCCGTATAAACTCGTGTATTTTTTTTATAAAGAGTTCTTTAAATTTACAGGAAAACTCTGCTGATTCGGTAGGATTATCGCACTCTTTTAGTTTTGGATCATCTGAAAACTTTTTAATAGTATTCCACCAAGCCAGGGTTGCATAGTATCTGTAGAAGCAATAATAGCTTCCGTCAATGAGTAGGAAGTTTTCCATTTACTTTACAGTATTAAAATAATTTAAAATATCAATTTTAAAGTATTTATACCATTTCATAGTCGTCGTCTGCTTCCCTGTCTTCATCTACGGTTGCTTCCTTAATACAAGGAAAGTATTTAAGTTTATAAAAAAAGCACCCTAAATGAAGATTATTTTTAACTATTCCTAAAAATGTTAACCTTTCTAAAGCATTTCTTTTAAGTTGTTCGTTCAAGTCGTTACTTCTCTTAATAATATATTTATCAAACAGGAATTGTTTAAATTTGTTGTAGTCGTCAAGGTTAATATATTGTTTGAAATTAGGATAATCTTGTATATCTAGAGGAGAGAAATCAAAGTCTGTGAAAGAAAGTGCTTCCATTGTTTTATACATACAGTATAATTTAATACTGTTATCGATAAATCTATTCTTTTCTAAATATCTAAGCTGATTGTGTTCTTATCACTCTTACCGCGTCGCTTACTTTTTGTTGGTCCGTTTGACATATCTCCCTGCATCGTTTTTAACTCTTGAATACTTACTGTGCTTGTATCGTCTACTGTTAATCCATTACTGGTTTTGTTGCTTGTAGTTGTTTTTAAGTTTGATAAAAGATTAGTAATATCATCTGGACCACTCATATCAGGACGTGTTCGCGATGACTTTGCTGGTATATCTCTTACTTCCTCAAATCCTCCGCCACCCCCTAAGCTTATACCATCAGTGTCTAATACTCTTCCCTTGCGCGACGATACTGGATTGTCACGTCCTATATTAAGGTTTTTCGTTTTAATAGGGGAAGGAGGGCGCGCCGCAGGCGGTTGGTCTTCATTTACCATATTCATAAAATTACTAAACCCAGGTGCGCCATCATCCATCTGATTAACAGCCGCCTGTGTAAACTGTCTCATCAAATCGGGATTCTGTTTCATAATATCATCCATACCAGGCATAGAGTTCTTAAACATAGAGTTCGTCATATGTAACATAACTGCACTGCCACCTAACTGAAACAATAGTTTTAATTCTGGAGCCATAGAAGCCTTACTCCTGTACTTTTCGTGAAGTTCTCCAAAAATGTCATCATAATCGTCTAGGTTCTCACTTACTTGCTCTGCCCAACCGTCTAAATGAAAGTCAAATGGGTCAAACTTACTATTTAAGAATTCTAATCCTGTTATAGCAGCCATTAGCATCTTACCTTGAAATTTTACACTGTTCTTTTTCTCAGCCTCTGACTTAATAGTTTCGTACTCGCCCTGCATTTCACTGAGACTTGATTCCATAGTGTAATGTTTAGACAATTGAACACCTTTCTTTTCTAGTGCTTCCAACTTACGTAAATATTCAAATTTCTCTCGCAATATTTCTTCTTTGCTTTTCTCAGGCTCTGCACGCCTCGATACATCTGGATTTATCGGGATATTGTTAAACTTTGAAAATCCATCCCAAGTCTTGTTTGAAGCGTCAGCTCCATCCTCTAATACTGTTTGCTTACCAATTGAAGTAAAAGACTCACTATTATTTACAGGTGGTGGTGACGGTGTATTATAAGTTTCACCAAATGAAACCTTATTAATATTTGATGCTTGTGGTTTAACATTATCTATATTCTTGTATAATGACTCACCATCGCCACCAGTATCGGAAACCCTTAGTTTATCTTCTAAGTCATCTAAATCATCCAAATTTATATCGCCACCGTTAGACGATTCCCCAGAGCTTTTAATTTTTTCATTCATAAGTAATTCAATACCTCCACCAAAGTTTACAGAAGGTTGGCTATTTTCGGTAATTTCAACAACGTCTAAATCCATTTTAAATAATAATATAATATATATTTTAAGTTCTTGCGTATTTAATTATTATTATTCTTAAACCATAAA
>MDTB01024006.1_pt1 | contig 10169 bp, 5 predicted proteins | sample 811161 | NCBI WGS metagenome assembly MDTB01 (sample SAMN05326650, study PRJNA326480) | marine metagenome | isolation source: seawater | place: Mediterranean Sea | collected 2009
CCAATCTGTCAATAAAACCACCTGCTGCACCAGCATATTCAAAATAGTCTGGTTGATTTAAATCCTTTATATGTGGCTGAACTATGGCTGTGTTCGTATAGGCTTTAAAATGTTCTATGATGGGGAGGAGCCAGTTTTTTTTGACCAACACATCATTATTTAACAGACAAATCAAATCTGTGTCAATTTTTTTTAAGCCGCGATTATAGCCGCCTGCATAACCATAGTTGTCATCCAGTTGAATCAGTTGAATTTCAGGGTGATTTTTTCTAATGTAATCTTGAGAGCCATCTCCAGAGGCATTATCTATTACAAGTACCCTAGCTTCAGGACTGTTTTCTATAACGGATGGTAAAAATCGCTGAAGTAATTTTTTTCCATTCCAATTTAAAATGGCAATGGCTATTTTCATTTCATTATTGATTTAAAGGAGGGAAAATCTTTAAGGAAAATATACTTTTTCTGCTCGAAGTCCATCTGGCAAAAATAGTGTTCCAGTCCGTTAGTGACCATCAAGTAGTCACTGTTTAAAGCAAAATTGTACTGCGCAATTTGATCAAATGAATCTTGAGTAATTGGAACACTTGGTGCCTTGCACTCAACTAACAGCGCGATGGAGCCTTGAGGGTTGAAAGCAACAATATCATACCTTTTTTCTCTTTTGTTCACTTTCAATTTTTTTTCGACCTGTATAAGTCCTAATGGATAAGCCTTTTGATTAATTAAAAAATGAATACAATGTTGTCTTACCCACTCCTCGGGGGTGAGTACAAGCCATTTTTTTCTAACGGCGTCAAAAATAAAGGTTTTATTTTCCTTACTTTTAAGGGAGAATTGATATAAGGGAAAATTGAGCTTTTCCATAATACAAAATTGCATATAATTTTTAAAGATGCATGAATTTAATAATCTAATGTCTTCAATTGCGAAGGAGAGCTATAAACCCTTTTACTTGCTGTCGGGACTAGAGCCTTATTTTATAGACCAATTAGAATCTAAAATCACAGATCATTTGATCGATGAGGCAGCCAGATCTTTTGACTATTCTTTATTTTATGGCAAAGAAGCTGATGCTACACAAATAGTTGAAACTGCTAAACGCTATCCGATGTTGTCTAAATATCACTTGGTTGTTGTTAGAGAAGCGCAGCATCTAGATAAGTCAATGGATGTGATTGCGGATTATTTATCGAATCCTCAGCCCGCCACAGTTTTGGTTTTGTGTTATAAGTACAAAACCTTTGACAAAAGAAAAAAACTCTATAAAGAAGCTAAGAAAATAGGTGAAATATTAGAGAGTAAACCCTTGTACGATAATCAATTATCACCTTGGATTGGAGCAAAGCTTAAATCCGCTAACTTCTCCGTGGACAACGCTGCTTTACAGTTGCTTTGCGAAGCTTTAGGTAATGATTTAAGTAAAATTGAAAAAGAAATTGATAAGCTCAAGATTGTATTACCTGAGGGAACAATGATCAGTCCAGAATTGGTCGAAAAACATGTTGGTTTCAGTAAGGATTACAATAACTTTGAACTCTACAAAGCTTTGGGTAAGCGAGACTTTAACAGTTGTTGTCAAATTGTAAAATACATGTCTGAAAATCCAAAAAATCACCCATTAGTGTTGACTATATCAGGTTTTTATACTTTTTTTAGGCGAATATTAATGTATCATGGTTTAAGCGATAAGTCAAAAGCTGCTGCTGCCTTAGGTGTAAATCCTTATTTTTTGAAGGATTATGAACAGGCTGCTCGTTATTTTAACCTAAAGCAAGCTAGTAAAGCGATTTATTTCACATTAGAAGCCGACCTAAAGAGCAAGGGAGTTGGAGTTAAATCTGGAAACCAAAGAGGTATATTACAAGATCTATTGGTAAAAGTTTTAGCGATATAGTCTAGAGCTTGGGATATTTGACTGGATTGCTTTCATGCATTATTTCATATACTTCTTCGAAAATATCGTCCGCTGAGGGCTTTGAAAAATAGTCACCATCTTCAGCATAAGCAGGTCGGTGTGGCTTTGCTGCAATTAACTTCGGTTGGTTGTCGAGATATGGATAAATATTCTGGTGATCCATAAGCTGTTGAAGTATAAAGGCGGAGGCACCACCAGGCATATCCTCGTCAATAATCACTAATCTGTTGGTTTTAATAATGCTTTGTTTGATGTCTCCATTGCTATCAAAAGGTAGTAATGTTTGAATATCGATCACTTCCGCATTGATATCGTAATTTTCTAAATCATCAGCTACTTGCTGGACAATTCTGAGGGTAGAGCCATAGGAAACAAGTGTTATATCATCTCCAGTTTTTAGTACTTCAATCTTCCCTAAGGGTAAGGAAAATTCCCCCAAGTTGGCAGGCATTTTTTCTTTTATACGATACCCATTGAGTGATTCGACAATAACAGCAGGTTGATTTGCCTGCAAAAGGGTGTTGTAAAAACCAGCGGCTTGGGTCATATTTCTGGGAACGAGAATATGGATTCCTCTCATAAGATGTATCATTCCTGCCATTGGTGAGCCTGAATGCCAAATTCCTTCCAAACGATGACCACGGGTACGAATGATTAATGGAGCGAGCTGCCTTCCTTTGGTTCTGTAGCTCAAGGTAGCTAAATCATCGCTCAGAAGTTGCAAACAATATAGTATATAATCGAGATACTGTATTTCGGCGATGGGTTTAAGCCCTCTTAGTGCCATTCCAATTCCTTGACCTACGATGGTTGCTTCTCGAATTCCAGTGTCTGCTACACGAATTTTTCCGTATTTTTTTTGTAAGCCTTCTAATCCTTGATTTACGCCGCCAATTTTTCCGCTGTCTTCACCAAAAATTATTAAACGATCTTCTTTCTCCAAAAGTTTATCGAAGTTATCTCTTAAAATTACACGACCATCTACTAAAGGAGCATCAGGATTATATTTTACAGGAACTGTTTTTACTTTATCGCTGGCATTGATTCCCTCACTGTAGAGATGGGAAGAGAATTTTTCTTGTAATCTTAATTTAGATACGTCAATCCAATTTTTAAAGGGTTCAATGTCAATTAATTTATATTGAATTAAGATTTTTCTTGTCTGTCTGGCACAACCGATTACGTCGTGATAGAAAAGCTCAGTCTTTTCATTCAGCTTCTGATGAAGTAATTTAAGGGAAACATCGTTATTGGTTTTCGGAATAAATTCCGCTAAAAATTGATTGAGTTCTTCTTTTAGTTTAAAAATCGGTTTTTGATAACTTTTCCATGCTTCAATTCGGGCTGCCTTTACTTGAACCTTAATTGAACTTTCAATATCTTGAAGCTCTTCCTCTGTGGAAAAACCATTAGCGAGTATCCACTCTCGCATTTTTTTATTGCAATCGTATTCTTTTTCCCATTCTAAACGTTCGTTTGATTTGTAACGCTCGTGAGATCCAGAAGTGGAGTGCCCCAAGGGTTGAGTTAGCTCGATAACATGCACTAAAACAGGCGTATGTTGCTCTCTAGCTATTTTAACTGCATAGGAATAGGTTTTAACTAGTGCCGGGTAATCCCATCCTTTGACTGTAAGTATTTCAATACCACCTCGACCTTCTTCCATTTGGAAGCCTGCCAACGCCTCTGAAATACTTTCTTTTGTGGTTTGTTGTTTGTTGTCAACAGATATGCCATAGCCGTCATCCCAAACACTCATTATAACTGGTACTTGAAGAACTCCAATGGTGTTGATCGCCTCAAAAAACAATCCTTCACTGGTACTTGCATTCCCTATAGTGCCCCAAGCTATTTCGTTTCCATTATTAGAGAACTTTTTAGCCCCTTTAATTTCTAATTTTCTGTAAATTTTTGATGCCTGGGCAAGACCCACAAGTCTGGGCATTTGTGCCGCAGTAGAGGAAACGTCTGAAATATGATTTTTTTGTTTGGTTTGATCAAGCCATTCTCCGTTGGAGTCAATCAACTGGTTGGAAAAGTGACCTACCATTTGCCTCCCTGCTGACATCGGCTCATATTCAATATCGGGGTGTGCATATAGTGCTGCAAAATGATTTTCAGGTGTTAAAAAACCTTGAGCAATCAGAAAGGTTTGGTCTCTGTAATAACCAGACCTGTAATCACCATTTTCAAAAAAATGATTGATGACGATTTGTGGTAGTTCTTTGCCATCACCGAAGATGCCAAACTTTCCTTTACCACTCAAAACCTCTCTTCGACCAAGAACACTCGTCTCTCGACTTAGAACAATGGTTTGGTAGTCCTTAAGAACCTTTTTCTTATAGTCCTCAAAGTTAAAAACAGTATCGTTTTCTCGGTTTTGAAATTCCATTATGGACGTCAAAAGTACAAAATTTTGAATTGGAAAAATTGTTCGGATTTATACAAGCTAATAATAGCATTGTTAAAACCACCTACGGGAGAAAAGTCCTAATAATTGCTTGTTATTCAGAATCAATACAAATCTAATTTTATTTTCATAAGGGGTCTCATCAATTTCCCAACCATTGGAACTGTAAATTGGAAAAAATAATTCGAGATAATCAGGAATAATATTCAATCGAATCCCAGACCCAAAATAGGCGTGTGCAGATTCACCTTTGTTTTTAAGCGTTCCCACGTCAGCATAAGCTTCAATCCAATTCCATATCCCTAAGGTAATGTTTGCTGATAATAAGTAGTCGTTGGCAGTTGAATTTTGGTGGACAGATTTAAAGCCACCTTCTGCCATTACAATTTGTTGACTGTAAAACCCTTGATTTTCAGACCTTCCAAAGTAATTGTACCTAAAGAGATAATCTTGAGGTCTGTTAAGATTAAAATCGAAAAAATTAGTCTGTTTGTAATTGTGATGTAAAAATTTACCAGCAAATAACCTTGCAGTGAATTGGCTACCATTGGCCAATAATCTCCTAAAGTCAAACTCCAATTCCATCTTGGTAAATTTACCAGCAAATTGAAAGTTACTATCAAATGTGGTGTGTTTTAGGGCGCCTTGATTGGAGAACAAGTACCTGAGGTTAAACAATTCGTAGTTTGGGTTTGTAAATGTTTCGGAAGGTTTTTCTCTGTAAACATTGTAGTAATATAGCCCGATGGCATGACGTTCATTCCGTCTAAAATTTTTTGTTCTAAACATAAAAGTCCAACTGGGTGATATTACTTGATATCTTAAATCTTCATCGTAATGAAAACTACTTCCAAAAAAATTAAGGAATGACGCGTAGTTGCTTCTTTTTTCATCGTGAATCAAGAGGGATAAGCTCATTTTCCCCACCAAGGTTTTTTTAACTGTTGAGTATAGCGGCATCAACTCAAAATTAAATTTCTGCTTTAAAATGCCGTTGTCATAAAACTTGGAACCCACACTAATGCCATCATATAGGTTGTAGCTGGCAATGGGATTGTAAAATAATTGAGTTCTTTTAGCAGACTGATAATCCTTTAGAAAATTAAAATGGAGTGGTTTAATATTTAACGGATTAGCGACATACTTCCAGTTATTGATTTTGTTTTTTTCGGGCAAACGAATTTCTGGATTTATCGCCACATAGTCAGGTTCAAGATTTTTTAAAGTAACAATACCCACTGATTCAATGTCTTCAATCCAATTTTGATCAATAATGCTGTCATTTTTTACTTGAGCTAGTAAAAAAGGAACGTTATTTTTTGAAAATTTATCTATAGCTACAATAAGACTGTCTTTGTTTTTTTTGACCGATTTAATTTTAATGTCTATGGAAGTTCTTTTAGCCAAATAAAAATCATAAAACCAGTCGATGTCCTTCGAAGCATATTCTTTTAGTATTTGAATCAAATCATCATTACCGCCCTTGTCAAAGTAATCTTTAATGGCAATTCCAAATGCGGCTCCCATATATTCTTCTAAAAACCTTAAACCAGTTCCCACATGATAAGGGGATCCAAATCGCTCGTTAAACTTAACAAGTTTGTCTTTAGCTATTAAATCGGACTGTTGAAGATTTGTTTTCTCCATTAGCTCGTAGTAAATCAAAAAACTCTCGTTGAACTTTATCTTCGATAGGTTGTAGGCTTTTATTAGCTTGAAGTCAGCAATTCTCCCGAGGTATTTTTGTTCGTCGTAGAATTCCTCAATATATTTTATGATCGCGTAGGTTTGTAAACCACCGATTATCCAGTGATTTTTTCTTAGGTCAAATTGGGTGTTATTGATGAGGTATAAGTGAAGGTAAGATTTTAGAAAGCTAATTTCACTTAGAAAAGACTTACTGAAAGGTGCTAAAAAATTCGGAAGATCATTAAGCGCAAAAAAAGGATTCCTTTCATAAATCAACTGTGGAATGAGGTAATTTTGATTGTCATTTTGATTAAAGGTTCTACTTATGAATCCATCTACTCGGTTAATGATTGTTGAAGCTTCATTTTGATCAATTTCTTTAAAAATATCAGTTGTGATTGATTTATTCTCGGTATCAAATTTTTTGAAGTGGTCTTCTTTAGTGATCACAAGGATCAACTCTTTAATATTTTCTCCAGAATAGTAAAGCGTTTTGTCCTCCTCTCTTTCGAGCTTCAGATTAATATTTAGATTTTTAAGTTTGTTTATTTTAACTTTATAATTAGCAAAAGGCAGACTCAAGTCGTCTAGATCCAGGTTACTATAGTTTATCCATTTACCACCCAAATAGGGGCTAAGGCTGATATACCAGTTTCTCAAAATAATATTTCCCTGTTGGTCATAACCATAGCGATTGAATTTATGATCTGCGATCTTAATGTAGTAAACCAAATTTAGTTCGTACTCTTCTCCGATAGCAATTGGCTTTTTTGGGATTACTCGAATAATATCCTGTTGATTTTCAAGACGGTTCCATGACAATTCCTCCTTTCGATTGGTCACTGAGTTTAATTCTGTAAAACCCAATTTTGTCTTTTTAGATAGGTAGAAACTTCTATCATATTCCTCTCCAAAGCGCTGTGCCAAGGGAGTTTTAATGCTGGAATAGGCATTTGACCAGTCCGTCAAGTAAAGAGTGTCCAAAGGTTTTTCGGCAGTATTTTTAAAAGAAATTACTTGTTCTACAGCAAGCGATTTTTCCAAATAATTTAAACTAACAGAAATGTCGTATTCAGGTTGGTATTGCGATAGCACAACCTTACATGAGCCGATCAATAGTAGGATAAAAAGAGTTAGTTTTTTTATGATAATCGATTTAAAAATTGGGTTTGAAATATTCCTGCTTATAGAACTTCTCGAGTTGTTCGATAACTTCCTCTTTGGTTTCTACCACTTGCACGAGGTCTAAATCTTCCTCACTTATTTTATTTCCCTCAAGTAAAACAGCTTTGATCCAATCCAACATTCCCCACCAAAATGCTTTGCCTACTAACAAAATGGGGAATTTTTTTATTTTTCCAGTTTGAATCAACGTCAGTGCCTCGAACAATTCATCCAAAGTTCCCAATCCTCCAGGCATTACAATAAACCCTTGAGCATATTTAATGAACATGACTTTTCTGACAAAGAAATATTCAAAATTCATTAGTTTATCGTCGTCGATGTATTGATTGGGTTTTTGTTCAAAGGGGAGTTCGATATTGAGTCCAACAGAGATTCCTCCAGCTTTATTAGCTCCATAGTTGGCAGCCTCCATTATCCCAGGCCCACCGCCAGTGATTATACCTAATCCAGCTTTAACCACAGCTTCAGCAATATCAACTGTCAGCTGATATTCGGGATTGTCAGGTGATGTTCTCGCAGATCCAAAAATGGAAACACAGGGACCAATGGCACTCATTTTTTCGTAACCATTGACAAACTCTCCCATGATTTTAAAAATTGCCCAAGAGTCATTGGCTTTTATGTGACTCCAGTCTTTACTTTGATTGTTGAATAAGTTCATTTTAAGTAGTTTTAAGTTCTCTTGAAAGGAAATTACCTGTATGGCTTTCCTTAATTTTAATGATTTCTTCGGGGGTGCCTTGACCGACAACATATCCACCATTTTTCCCTCCATCAGGGCCAATGTCAATTAAGTAATCTACCAATTTGATTACATCCATGTTGTGTTCAATAATTAAAACCGTATTGCCTTTTTCAATTAATCGGTTGAGTACTTCCATAAGTACTCTTACATCTTCAAAATGAAGTCCTGTGGTAGGTTCATCAAGAATATAAAGGGTTTGTCCTGAGTCTTTTTTTGATAACTCAGTTGCCAGTTTAATTCGTTGCGCTTCACCGCCAGATAGAGTGGTGGAGGACTGCCCGAGGGTAATATACCCCAAGCCTACATCTTGTATGGTTTTTAGTTTTCTGTAAATTTTAGGATGGTTTTCAAAAAAACTACAAGCTTGATTCACAGTCATATTCAGTACATCAGCGATTGATTTCCCTTTAAATCTAATCTCTAATGTTTCTCTATTAAAACGTTTTCCATTACAGGTTTCACACTCAACGTGAACATCGGGTAAGAAATTCATTTCTATCACCTTCATTCCACCGCCTTGGCAGGTTTCACACCTTCCTCCAACAACATTGAAACTGAATCTGCCGGGTTTGTAGCCCCTGATCTGGGCTTCAGGGGTTAAGGTAAAAAGTGTCCTGATATCACCAAAAACACCGCAGTAGGTGACTGGGTTACTTCTGGGGGTCCTTCCGATAGGTGACTGATTAACATCTACTACTTTATCAAGATGTTCAAGTCCAGTTATCTTTTTATAGGCTAGTGGTGCTTTGACTGCCTTGTAAATATGAGCATTTAAAATTGGATAAAGGGTTTCATTAATTATTGTGGATTTTCCGCTTCCTGATACACCTGTTACTCCGACCATAATCCCCAGCGGGATTTTTATGTCAATGTCTTTAAGATTATTTCCTGTACAGCCCCCTAAAAATAAACTTTTTCCATTCCCCTTTCTTCGTACTTTGGGCACTTCAATTCTTTTTTTATTGTTAAGATATTTAGCCGTTAAAGTATTTTTACTTTTTAGTAGTTTAGGGTTGCCTTCTGAAATAATTTGCCCTCCATTTTTCCCCGCCATTGGCCCTATATCAATGATGTGGTCCGCTCTTAAAATCATATCCTTATCATGCTCGACTACAATAACGGAATTACCCATATTTCTTAGTTCCTCAAGTGAATTGATAAGCTTTTCATTGTCTCTTTGATGTAAGCCAATACTGGGTTCATCTAAAATATAGAGAACCCCCACGAGTTTAGAACCAATTTGCGTGGCTAAACGGATTCGCTGAGCCTCTCCTCCCGAAAGGGATTTGGAAGAACGATCTAAGGACAGGTAATTGAGCCCAACGTCTAGAAGGAATTGAAGCCTGGCCTTAATTTCTTTAATAATTTCAGCGGCTACTATTTGCTCCGATTTGGAAAGCTTATTATTTAATTGAGTAATCCATTGATAAAGATCGCCCAAATCCATATGGCTGACTTGTGCAATATTCAGTTTGTCAATCTTAAAGTATAAAGACTCTTTGTTAAGTCGCATACCATCACAGTGGCTGCATTTTTTTTCATCCATAAAACCAGCTGCCCAGCGTTTAATTGCTGTAGAATCTGTATTCTGGAATTGATGAAGAATAAAGTTTTCTATTCCCTCATACTCTATTTTGTAGTCCCTAGTGATACCTAAGGTTTTTGAGACAACCGAAAATTTTTCATTTCCCCCTCTTAAAATTACTTCAAGTGCTTCTTTTGGGATTTTATTAATAGGATCAGACAAGGAGAAGTTGTAACGTTTAGCGATAACCTCCATTTGCCTAAAACCCCAGTTACTTTTTTTCTCACCAAGAGGAACGATTCCACCTTTTTCAATCGAATTACTATCGTCCGGGATAATTTTATTAGGACTAATCTCATGTTGGTTTCCCAAACCCTTGCAATGTTTGCACATGCCTTTAGGAGAATTAAAAGAAAATGAATTTGGTTCAGGAAGGGAATAGGACACCCCCGATGTTGGGCACATCAACTTTCGGCTAAAATACCGCAGGTTTTCATTTTCAACATCTATTAACATGATGGAGTCCTCGCCATAGTGCATAGCAGTCTTAATGGATTCGCTGAGTCTTTTAAGTTCATTTTCCTCCGCTCTAACGCAAACCCTGTCAACAATCAATTCGATATCGTGGGTTTTATAGCGATCTACTCGCATTCCAGGTTTTAAATCCATTATTTCCCCATCAACCCTGACCTTGAGAAAG
>MDTB01036051.1_pt1 | contig 10168 bp, 9 predicted proteins | sample 811161 | NCBI WGS metagenome assembly MDTB01 (sample SAMN05326650, study PRJNA326480) | marine metagenome | isolation source: seawater | place: Mediterranean Sea | collected 2009
TATAATCACAAATCCTAGATTACTATATCCAAAATGACAAAAACAACTATTCAATATTCAGCTAAAGCTGAAGTTTCAAATGTTTACATAAGACGTTCATTTTATGAAAAAGCTATTATTAATTTAAAAAAAGCTCCAATCACCGCTTGGATAGGAATGATTATAGTAATATTTTATTTTTTTGTGGCTATCTTTGCACCATTTTTGGCGCCTTATGGAGAGGCTCAAATTTTTAAAGTTCCATATGCTCCCTGGGATAGTGTTCATATCTTTGGAACAGATCGGTTAGGTAGAGATATATTTAGCCGATTAATATATGGTGCAAGAAATACGATGGGAATAGCTCTTATTACAACTTTTCTAGCATTTTTAATTGGAGTTGGTTTAGGTTTGTTATCAGCAATTTTAAGTGGCTGGGTTGATCAAATACTAGCCAGATTTGTTGATATTTTAATGGCTATACCAAGCTTAATTTTTGCACTTATGCTTTTATCAATTTTTGGTTCAACAGCACTGAATCTTATTCTTATAATTGCAGTGCTAGATTCAACTAGAGTATTTAGATTATCTAGAGCAGTAGGAATGAATATAGTTGTAATGGAATATGTTGAAGCTGCAAAATTAAGAGGAGAAAAGATAGGCTGGATAATGAGAAAAGAAATCTTGCCCAATATTCTACCACCTTTAGTGGCAGAATTTGGATTAAGGTTTTGTTATGTTTTTTTAATGATTGCATCTCTTTCTTTTCTTGGAGTTGGTATTCAACCACCAACTGCAGATTGGGGTTCAATGGTAAGGGAAACTGCAGAATTAATTCAATTTGCAGCGTATGATATGACTGCAGCTCTAACTCCAATTCTACCTGCAGCGGCAATTGGAATACTGACGATAGGCGTAAATTTTGTTGTAGATTGGTTTTTATATCTAACGAGTGGGCTCAAAGATGAAATCAAATAAAAAAAACAGCTCTAATATACTTCTTGATATAAAAAATATTTCAATAGAAGGATATAGTGATGAATTATGGCATCCAATAATTAAGGGAGTAGATTTACAAATTTCTAAAGGTGAGGTGCTTGGTTTAATTGGAGAATCAGGAGCAGGAAAATCTACTTTAGGATTAGCGGCTATGGGTTTTGTAAGAACTGGATGTCGATTTACCGGTGGGTCAATCTTTTTTGAGGGTAAGGATCTGACGAAAATAAATGAAAGCAAAAAACAGCAATTATGGGGAACAAAGTTTTCCTACGTAGCACAATCTGCAGCTGCAGCATTTAATCCTGCGCATAGGCTTATAAACCAAACAATAGAGTCATCGCTTAGTCACAGTCTTAATGAAAAAGAAATATTACAAAAAGAGGCAGTCCAACTTTATAAAGAAATGAAATTACCCTTCCCTAATGAAATCGGGGAAAGATACCCCCACCAAGTTTCAGGAGGCCAGCTGCAGAGAACTATGACAGCTATGGCTATGTCTTCTAAGCCAGATCTTATAATTTTTGATGAACCTACTACCGCTTTGGATGTAACAACACAAGTTAATGTACTAGCAACTATTCGAGCAATAGTTAAGGAACATCAAACCGCTGCTATTTATATAACACATGACCTTGCAGTCGTTTCTCAAATGGCTGACAGAATTCAAGTTCTCAGATATGGGAATACAATTGAGGTAGCAGAAACATCAAAGATGCTTAAATCGCCTAAACATCAATATACAAAATCTTTATGGGCTGTGAGATCCATAAAAAAGCAAGAACAAAAAAGTGAAGATTCAATTTTAAAAATTGAGAATGTAACTGCTGCGTATGGATCTGGACCTAAAGTTCTTCAAGATATAAATATTGATGTTCCTACCGGAAGAACAGTAGCAATTGTAGGTGAGTCAGGATCTGGAAAATCAACAACAGCAAGGGTTATAACAGGTTTACTACCACCAACACATGGAAAAGTAATTTTTCAGGACAGATTTTTACCAAAAAAGTTATCAGAACGTAGTAAAGAAGATTTAAGAAAAATCCAGATGATTTATCAATCACCTGATACTTCCATGAATCCTAGACATACTGTTAGAGAAATAATTGGAAGACCTCTAAATTTTTATCATGGAATAAATAAAGAAAAAAATACGGATAAAGTATTAGAACTACTAAAAATGATTGAATTAGATGAAAGTTTTGTTGATCGACTGCCAGAAGAATTGTCTGGAGGCCAAAAGCAACGAATTTGTATAGCTAGAGCCTTAGCTGCAGAACCTGATCTTATAATATGTGATGAAGTTACATCAGCACTGGACCAAATTGTTCAAGAAGGTATTTTAAAACTTCTTCTTAAACTTCAAGAAGAATTGAAGATATCATATATTTTTATTACTCACGATATTGCTACTGTGAAGGCAATAGCCGATGAAGTTGTAGTTATGCATCAAGGTTTGGTAGTTGAACAAGGATCCAAAAAAGATATCTTTAACCCACCACATCCAGATTATACTAAACTCCTATTGTCCTCAGTACCTGAAATGGATCCTAATTGGTTAACTAAAGTTTTAGAAAAATAATACTATAATACTTTGTGGAAAATTCCATATCTCTAAATATTATGACTATAATATAAACAAATAAAATTAATTTGCTCTCTAAATATTTTAATTTTTATCAGATACAATATTAATAATTGAAAAAAAAAGATGTATTGTTTAAGATTTAAGTGTTTTATTTATTTGATAGGGAGATTAAAGTGTATTCAATTGATAAGTTAAAGGGCCTTTTTGCTTCTGGCAAAATTGGTAGACGTGATTTCATACAAGGTGCAGTTGCTCTTGGTGCAACTATTACAGCAGCATCAAGTATGTCGTCTGCGGTATTAGCATCGACGCCAAAAAAAGGCGGAACTTTGAGACTAGCAATTAGTTCAGGAACTACAACAGATGTATTGGACATGTCTGTTTCAACAGGAGCAACATCTGAATTAGTTCATGGTTATTCAATATATAACAATATAGTTGAACTTGGTGCTGATGGATCTGTAATTCCAGAATTGGCAGAAACAGTAGAATCCGATGACGCTAAAACTTGGCGTTTCAAGGTTAGAAAGGGAGTTGAATGGCATAATGGTAAATCTTTAGATGTTAATGACTTATTATGTTCTATTAATTATCATAGAGGCGAAGATAGTAAGTCTTCAATTAAAGGACAATTGTCAGAAATTACAGATGTAAGGGCTGACGGAGATTATTTAGTTATAGAACTTAAGGGTTCAAATTCTGACTTTCCTGTAATGCTAAGTGACTATCATGCTCCAATTCAAATTGGAGGTTCAGATGGTAAATTGGTAGATCCACTGGCTGGAATTGGAACAGCTGGTTACGTGTTAAAAGAATATAATCCTGGTGTAAGTGCATCTTTTGAAAGAAACCCAAATTATTGGAAAGCTGGAGCTGCTCATTTTGATGCAATAGAAACAACTATCGTAGGTGATGCAACTGCTAGACAACAAGCCCTTATTACAGATCAGGTAGATTGTATTGATGACGTTTCTGCGCCTACTGCTGTATTACTTTCTAGAAATCAAAATGTTGATCTTCTTGCAGTAACTGGAACAACCCATAGAGTTTTTGCTATGAGGTTGGATACTCCACCATTTGATAATAATGATGTAAGATTAGCCCTTAAATTTGCAGCCAGAAGACAAGAGATGGTAGATAAAGTACTTCTTGGGTATGGACAGATTGGAAACGATCATTCAATTTCTCCAACTCAGAAATATTTTAATACTGACTTAGAGCAAAGAGAGTTTGATGCTGATAAAGCAAAGTTTCATTGGGCTAAAACTGGGTTGGGTGATACCCCTGTAGTTTGTCATGCTTCAGGTGCTTCTCTAGATGGGTCAGTTGACGTAGCTCTTTTATTACAAGCTTCAGCAAAAGAATGTGGAATCAATTTAGAAGTTAAAAAAGAACCAAATGACGGATACTGGTCAAATGTTTGGAATAAACCAGGTATTGGTATGTGTACATCTTATTGGAGTGGCAGACCTACTCCAGACTGGATGTTCTCTACTTGTTGTATTTCAGCTTCTGAGTGGAATGATATGGCTTGGAGAGATACTCCTGCCGCTGATCGTTTCAACGAACTCATGGTAGCAGCAAAAGGCGAACTTGATGATAAGAAAAGACATGAAATGTATTTTGAATGTCAGAAACTTATGAATGAGGATGGTGGTTATATTACCTGGTCTTATGGACAAAATCTCTCAGCTCATAATAAAAGACTTGCCCACCCAGAAAAAGTTGCCGGCAACTGGCACCTTGATGGATGTAAAATTACAGAACGTTGGTGGTTTGCTTAGAAACTTTTGGAAAAGCGGTGATTATCACCGCTTTTCCTCTAATTAAAATTGGTTTCATTTAAAAGCTAATTTAAGTATTATTTTAAGTCAGTTTTAATTAAATTTACACAGAAATTTAAAGACGTATTCATTAAAAATCATTGGTTTTTCAATATTAATTAAATGACCAGCACCCTCGATAATTTTTAATTGTGAATAAGGAATTAAAGCGTCTATTTCTTTAGCTACTGAAGGTGGTGTAAGATCATCTAACTCTCCTACCATTACTAAGCAAGGAACTTCAATTTTTGAAAAATTATTAAGCCAGTCTTCTGAAATAAATGACTTTACTGTTTTAATATAACTGTCTTTTCTTAGAAGATTTAAGGATGAAATTAATTTATTTAATGCTTTTTTGTTATTAGAATCTCCGATAAGAGATTTTGCAATCATTGGGGAAAACTGCTCAATTCTCATTCCTTGCTCAAAAGGCTTAGTTCTTAAAGAAACAAATTCTTCCTTCTCTTTTTTGGAAAACCCACTACTTCCAAGGTTTGTATCACACAATACTAAAGTCTTTACCTTATTTGGATATTTTTCATAAAACCAACACGCTATTCTAGCTCCCATAGATAAACCAACTAGATTTATTGTTTCTATTTTTAGATCTAATAAAACTTTATTCAAATCTTCTACGACATCTACAAAGTTAAAAGAACCATAATAATCTTCGCTATCACCATATCCTCTAGTATCCCATGTAATTAATTGAAATTTATGAGCAAAATATTCTAAATTATCATCCCAATTCCTCTTATTTCCACCAATACCATGAAGAAATATAACTGGGTCACCTTTACCTCGGATTTCTATAGAAATGAATGGGGAAGAACCTATTTTTTTTTTGACGATCTTAATCTATTCTCTCCACTCTATTTAAATATTTTACAAAAATTTGTTTTTTAAACTCCCAAAAAGAGCTTACTATCATCGCTAGATATTTCTGATAATTTTCCACTCCACACACTCTTTCCTCTTTCCAAGATATAGCTGTAATTAGAAACATCTTTTAGTTCTTGACTTATTTTATCAATTATAAGAATTGAGATTCCTTCAGTACTAACCTTTCTTAAAACATTCCAAATCTTTTGTGAAATGACTGGTGACAAACCTTCGGTTGCCTCATCCAATATAAGTAGTGAAGGATTAGTCATAAGAGCTCTTCCAATAGCTAACATTTGTTGCTCACCACCAGATAAATTAGAAGAGAGTTGAGAAAGCCTTTCTTTAAAAATTGGAAATAAGGTAAGTATTTTATCTAAATCCCAATATCCCTTAATTGAGGAACCAATTAAATTTTCTTTAACAGTTAAATTTGCAAAAATTCTTCTACCCTCTGGAACTAATCCTACACCCAATCTTGCAATTTTGTATGATTCCATACCTATTATTTTGACTCTATTAAATTCAATCTTTCCTAAATGAGGTTTTAAAATTCCACAAATTGATTTGACGGTTGTAGATTTACCCATACCATTTCTTCCCAACAAAGATACAATTTCACCCTTTCTGACTTGTAAATTTACACCATTTAAAACTTGTACATTACCATAAGAAGAATAAATGTTATCTAACTTTAAAATGTGTAATTTATTCATCAAGCTGTTCCTAAGTAAGCTTTTCTGACATCCAAATTTGTTTTAATTTCTGTTGAGGTACCTGAAGCTATAATTTTCCCATTTACTAATACTGAAATTCGATTAGCAATAGAAAAAACAACATCCATATTATGTTCTATAAGTAAAATTGGAACATCATTTTTAATTTGATTAAAAATTAACTTCATCTTTTCAATCTTATCAAGACTTAATCCTGCCATTGGTTCATCTAGCAAAATTAATTTAGGGTCTAAAGCTAAAGCAATTCCTATTTCAAGTTGTCTTCTTTCTCCATGACTTAATAAAGATGCAGGTGTTTCTTTCTTATCCCATAGATCAATTTTTAAGAGAATTGACTTTATTTCTTCATATGAAAATTCGCTAGACTCAATACTTGAGTAAAAATTATAAAATTTCTTTTCTTTTCCGATTTTAGCTAGTAGTACATTTTGAAAAATTGTGAAATCTGAAATCACATCAGTGATTTGAAATGATCTTGCAAAGCCTAAATGTATTCTGTCTTCAGTTTTTAAATTTGAAATATTAATTCCACTTAATGTTATCTCCCCTGAATCTTGCCTAATTTCTCCCATAATTTGCTTTATTAGGGTAGATTTTCCAGCACCATTAGGTCCAATAAGAGCGTGAATTTCACCTGTTTCAAGACAGAAATTAATATCATTGCTAGCAGTAATTGCTCCAAAATTCTTTTTTAAATTTACTATTTTTAAAATTTTATTCATTTTTTTGATATTTCAACATAAAGCCTATAATTCCACCTTTGGCAAATAAGACTGTTGATATGATTATAATACCTAGAAATATCTGCCAATGTTCTGTGTAAGATCCAAAAAATTGTTCAAAGGCAACAAAAAAAGCTGCTCCAATTAAAGGGCCATAAATGCGCCCCAACCCACCAATTAATATGAATACAATAAATTCTCCAGACATTTGCCAACTTAATAAAGAAGGACTCACAAAACGATTTAAATCTACATATAGAGATCCTGCGATACCAGTTATAGCTCCCGACAAAACAAAAGCTATCAATTGTATTCTAAAGGGGTTTATTCCTACAGACCTGACTCTTGTTAAATTAAACCTGGTAGCTTTTAAAGCCAAACCAAAAGGTGAATTAACAACTTTGCTGGTAATAAACAAAATAATTAATAACCAAAAAAAACAAATAAAAAAGAAATTTAACCCTTTCATAGTATTTATACCAAAAAGAGTTGAACGAACATAAATAGAAAATCCATCCTCGCCACCATAGGACGGCCAACTTATTGCAAAATAATATAGCATTTGTGCAAATGCTAAGGTTATCATAATAAAATAAACTCCTGATGTTCTCAAAGAGAATGCCCCAACTAATAGTGCCAATAATGAACAAAAAAAGATCGTAAATAACCAAATAATTATTGAATTATTACTACCATTAAATAGGAAGGGCCACGAAATTAATAATTCAGAATTAAAAGCATGAATTGCTAAAATACCTGATACATATCCTCCAAGACCAAAAAATGCAGCATGTCCAAAAGAAATCAAATTTCCAAAACCCAAGACAAGATTCAAACCAATAGCTGCAATTGAAAAAATTATAATTCTTGAAAGTAAAGTAATTAAATAGGGTTCATTAAAATATTCTGAAAATATAGCTATTAAAAAAATACTTATTAATGAAATATAACTTATAGTTTTTTCTGAAATCATGAAAGTTGTTTTCCATACAATCCAGTAGGTTTTAAAATTAAAATAATAGCCATTAAGATATAAATGAGCATTGATCCAATTGCAGATCCTACAGACATAGCGTCTGAAGGATTAGTAACAGTCTGAAGAACCCACGGAATTAAAAATCTTCCTAAAGTATCTACTAAACCAACTAATAACGAAGCGATAAAAGCACCTTTAATTGATCCTATCCCACCTATCACTATAATAACAAAAGCAAGTATAAGAATAGGTTCTCCCATACCAACTTCAACAGATTGAATTGTTCCTATTAACGCACCTGCAAGACCAGCTAACGCCGCACCAATTCCAAAAAGTAATGTGTATAATTTAGAAATATCCACTCCTAAAGCAGAAATCATTTCACGGTCATGTTGCCCAGCTCTAATTTGAATACCTAAATTAGTTTTTCCTATAAGAAAAAATAAAAAAACAGCTATTATCAACCCAACAAAAATAATAAAAAGACGGTATTTAGAATAATAAATACCACTAAATATTTCTATAGAGCCATTTAGAAGTTCGGGTACGTCGAGATATAAAGGAAATGCTCCAAAAATCCATCTTACCAATTCAGAAAAAAATAAAATGAGAGCAAAAGTCACTAAAACTTGGTCTAGGTGATCTCTGTTATAAAGTTTCCTTATTATGGTTTTTTCAACTACTATACCCACAATAGCCGCACAAGAAAATGAAGCTAATAAACTAAGCCAAAAAGAATTAAAAAAAGCAAACGTTGCTGCTGCTGAAAAGGCTCCAATCATATATAAAGAACCATGGGCCAAATTTATAAGGCCCATAACTCCAAAAATTAGTGTTAATCCTGCTGACATTAAAAACAGCATGAAGCCAAATTGTAATCCATTCAGAAATTGTTCAATTAACAACTCAGCAGTCATTTTTATTAAGATTCAAAATACAATATCTTGTTAATAAACCACTATTTTACATTGAACACTGATCGACATATGCATTTGAATGATCTTGTAAACCAACAGATACAATTTTATTTGTCAAAGTATCCCCTTCTTTTATCACTTCTCTTACATAAATATCTTGAATAGGATGATGATTACTTGAAAAACGAAATTGACCTCTTGTTGAATCAAAATCAGCTGATCTAAGTGCATCTCGAAAAGCTTCCATATCATTTACACTAGCTTTGGCCATTGCAGATATTAAAAGTCTTCCCGTATCATATCCTTGCGAAGCATATAAAGATGGCAGCCTTCCATATTCATTTTGAAAATCAGAAACAAATTTTTTGTTTGTTTTATTATCCAAATCCTTGGACCACTGAGAAGTATTCTTAACTCCTAATGCAGCATCACCGACTGCCTTTAAGATACCCTGATCAAAAGAAAAAGCTGGACCTACTACTGGTATTTCAATACCAGACTGTGCATATTGTTTCATAAAACCTATGCCCATACCACCTGGAAGAAAGAAGAAAACACTATCAGCCTTTGAAGCTCTAATTTGTGCAATTTCAACAGAGTAATCTTTTTGACCTAATTTTGTATAAATTTCACCTGCAAGATTTCCTTTAAAATATCTTTTAAAACCGGTCAATGCATCTTTACCTGCTGGATAATTTGGAGCTAGGATAAATGTATTTTTGAAACCAGTTGAATTTGCATGTCCTCCCGCAGCTTCATGGAGATTATCATTTTGCCAAGCTACGTTAAAATAATTTTCATGGCACCCCTTACCTGCTAGCGCAGATGGTCCTGCATTGGGAGAGAGATAAAACTTACCCTGATTTACAGCTGCTGGAACAACTGCCATTGCTAAATTAGACCAAATAATACCGGTTAAAACATCGACTTTTTCAGATTGTATCATTTTATCAGCAAGCTGAACTGCTATGTCAGGTTTACGCTGGTCATCCTCAATTACCACCTCTATATCTTTACTATCCCTTACAGCAAGCATAAAACCATCTCTGACATCTATACCAAGACCTGAGCCACCACCTGATAATGTTGTAATCATGCCAACCTTCAATTTATGACCATCAGCAAATGCTGGTGAAGCAAATAATAGTACTATTGATAGAATTAAGTTTATAATTTTGAACATCTTCATCCCCCAAATTATCATCCAAAAAATTTAATACATAAGTTTTAAAAAACTAAGCTAATTTTTAATAAAAATAAACAACAATTTAATTTATTTTTTTATAACACTTTTGATAATAGGATTCATGACTATTTCATCAATACTCGTGTTAATATCCATTTCCAGGATACTCATAACTATTTTTGCAACGTCGTACACTATTATAGAATTTTTTTTGTTTGAACCTGGCTGAAAATCTAAATTATTAAAAAAATTAGTTTTTACCATTCCTGGATTTATTAGAGTAACGGTTATATTTCTACTAGCTACTTCAGCTCTAATACTTTGTGTAAAACCTCTTAATCCAAATTTTGCAGCTGAATATA
>MDTB01037738.1_pt1 | contig 10168 bp, 10 predicted proteins | sample 811161 | NCBI WGS metagenome assembly MDTB01 (sample SAMN05326650, study PRJNA326480) | marine metagenome | isolation source: seawater | place: Mediterranean Sea | collected 2009
CCGGCGTAAACGGCTTTGCAGGCCGCTGCATAACCACTCTGCCATCCAGCCTTTCTAAGGTTGCAATTGTATATCTCTTGATTGAAAAGTGGAAATTAATCTTTGGTTTTATTATCAAAATTAACACTCTGATCAATCTCTCTTTGAGTCTCCTTATCATAGAAACTTCTTATACTATTATTTATCTCGACTGATTTCTCTAAAAGAGTGAGGGGTTCATCTATTGAAGATGCATAATTTATAAGCGCTGAAGAATCCTTAGGAAGACACGCTCCACCAAATCCATACCTACCATCATGCCCAGGCACTGAGAGATGCGATGAGCCAATTCTTTTATCTTTAGAAATAATTTTTACAAATTGCTCCCAATTCTTTTCATTTGATAAGGCTCTAAAAATATTAAAAATTTGATTAAAGAAAATTACCTTCGTTGATAAAAATGTGTTTATTGAATATTTAACCATTGAGGCTGTTATCAGGTCAGTGAATTGATATTCAGAATTTATACAATCTGTATGTTTCTTATAAAAGTTAGCGATTTCATCTGCAGAATCTTTTTGACCACCAAAGATAATAATTTCAGATCTAATAAAATCTTCAAATGCATGTTTCTCTCTTAAAAATTCAGGATTATATATAACATCAGGTATAAGTTTCTCAATTTCTAAAATACCGTCGGGAAGAACTGTGCTTTTTATAACAATCTTAGAATTAAAAGAATTTTCTTTTATTTCCTTCAAAACTGAATCAATAATACTTAAATCTTGTGAGCCATCTTCATTCATAGGTGTTGGGACACAAATAAATATAATTTCAGGTAAAAAATCTTTTAAATCAGATATTTTTGTATTTAGAATTGGATCAACCAAAAAGATATCTACATTATCTTTTATTCCATTCTCCATCGCTTTTCCTACAAATCCATAGCCTATAATGCCAATTCTCATATCATTTCCTAAAAGTGCTTACAGTATAAATATAGCCGGTATAAAGAGTTATTAATAAAGAAATTATAAGGAATATATCTCCAATGATTATTAGTAACATTTTATTAAATGATAAAGCTACTAAATAAATTGTTATCGTAAATAACTGAATAGAGGTTTTTACTTTTGAGATATATAAAACCTTTGTAGCTTGCATATTTCCATTTCGAGCATTGAAATCTCTTAATGCGCTAACCCAAATCTCTCTAGTTATTATAAATGCTCCTACAAAACCAACTAAGTAACTTGATAGATTAATAGCCATTCCAAAAAATAAAAAAATTATAAGTATTTTGTCTGCGATGGGATCTAATATTTCACCCAATTCTGATGTTGCATTATATTTCCTTGCTAGATGACCATCAAAGTAATCTGAGAGACCAGCAAGAAAAAAAAGAATTAAAGCGAAAAAATAGTTATTACCATTAGATAATAAAAAAAATATAATTATTGCTAGGAAAATTCTTGAAATAGTTAATATATTAATTAAACGAACCATTACTCTATTACATCTTTAATTGCTATTGCTATTTTCTCATTAATACCTTTGACAGTCATTAAATCATTTATATTTGCTAGTTTAATATTATTTATACTTTTAAATTCTTTTAATAATCTAATTTTAAGAACCTTACCAACTCCTTTAACTTTATCTAATTCAGAACTATTTATATTTTTTCTTTTCTTCTTTCTTTGGTTTTGTATAGCAAATCTGTGAGACTCATCACGAATCTCCTGAAGTAATAGAAATGCTTTTGAATATTTATCTAGCTCAACTATCCCATTTTTACCGATAATGGTCTCAGTAGCTCTTACTCTTTTGGAGCCTTTTACAATAGATATTACATTTAAATTTTTATATTTAGATGAGGCGACTACCCTGTTGACAAATCTTAATTGTGTTTTTCCTCCATCTATTAAAATTAAATCAGGTTTTATTTTTGGATTTTTATAATGCTTTAATCTTCTTTCTATAACATGTTCTAATGAAGCAACATCATTGCCTGATAAGTTTTTTGGTATATTGAACAGTCTATAATTTTTCTTTGAAGCCCCTGAACTTGAAAAAACGACACATGAAGCTACAGCATTCTCACCAGATATATGACTTATATCGTAACCTTCAATTCTATTTATTTTTTTCACTCCCAAATATTTAGCAAGCTCATTCAATGCGAAGGTATATTTATCTTCTTTACTGAGATGATTCTTAATCACTTGACGTGCATTTAACCTACAGAGGTTAAATATCGGCCTTATAGATTTATTTGGTGAATGACTAATTTTTACTTGCTTTTGGTTCTTCTCTAGAAACATGTCTTCTAGGAGTTTTTTATTATCTAAATTGTTTGAACAAAGAATCTTCTTTGGAATATCACTCTGTTGGTTATAAAAATCCACAATAACACTATCATAAACATCTTCTATATTTGTCCAATGTGCTTGTTTTATAAGATGTGTTTTAGTGCCTCTTATTTTCCCACTTCTGACAACAATTATTGAAATTCCTAGGTAAGAAAGCTCTGAATGAACTGAGAAAATATCTAAATCAGTTGTATGAGTGAAAACAGATTGTTCTTCTTTAAGTAAATTAAGTCTCTCGAGCTTGTCTCTTATTTCAGCAGCCTTTTCAAAATCAAGTTTAGCAACTGCTTTTTCTATTTCGTTTCTAAGTCTTTGAATAGTTTTTGTATCTGAAGAAGAAAGGAATGATTTTGCACCAATAATATCTTCTAAATAATCAATTTTATTAATCTTCGTAACGCAAGGAGCAGAGCATCTCTTCATCTGGAACTCAATGCATGGTCGTGTTCTGTTAGCAAAAGTATTATCACTACAGTTTCTCACTTTAAATATTCTCTGAATTTCTTTAATTGATTTTTTTACGGCTTCCGAACTTATAAATGGACCAAAATAATTCTTATCAACTGCTTTTTTTGTTCTTTTTAAATAAACGCCTGGAAATTCATGATCTAATGAGAAGTAAATGTATGGATAAGTCTTATCATCTCTTAATAAAATATTAAATTTTGGTTTATTTTCTTTTATGAGCATTTGCTCAAGCAATAATGCTTCTACTTCATTTTTAGTAGTAAAGGTTTCCACCCTATCGGTTAAAATTTTAATTTGAGAAGTTTTTCTATCTTTTAAAGATTTGCCAAAATAAGAGGAAACTCTTTTTCTTAAATCTTTTGCTTTACCAATATAAATAATTTCATGATTATTGAAGAATTTATAAACACCTGGGGTATTCGGTATGTTCTTTAAATTTATAGACATATAGAAAAATAGTTCTAAATTTAATCTTTATCAGCAAGATATTTCTTAGTATAAATCTTGCCTGCATTTACACCAAATTGATCAAAAGGATTTATTCCAAGCATTGCTGATGCTATAAATGTTCTATGCTCCCAAGTGGCAATTAAATACCCAAGCGTGAACGCATCTGTTTTTTTAAGTATAAAAAGATTGACGGGAACATTTCCATTTATTGTCTCTTCTTTTTTCAAATCTTCTAAACCATTTGATAAAAGTTTTGCTTGAGTGATAGCCTGAGCATAAACCAAGCTTTTTGAATCTTCTTTACTTAAAATAATGTCGGCACATATTTCTTGAGTGCCTTGATGAAGTAATTGAAAATATGAATGTTGCGCCGTTGGTCCATATCCACCAAAAATAACTTGTCCAGTATTTTTAAATTCAGAATTTTTATTGGCAGGTTTACCAAGGGATTCCATCTCCAGCTGCTGAACATAATTTGGGAAAGAACGTAACTTCCATATATAAGATAAAATAGCACGAATATTTTTACCTTCTGAATTATTTAGCCATATGTCACTATACGCCAAATACTTTACAAAATTTAAGTATTCATCATTTGTTGTTTTTTGTAGATCTTCATCTGCTTTATTTCCTCCGCGCAAGAAATCATTAAATGAATCTTTGTCTATTGTGAATTCTGCTATTTGACTCCAAATTGAATATCTTCCACCAACTTCATCATCTAAACTAACTATATCATCTCTTTCAATGCCATATTTTAATGGTTCATCAGCATTGCTTGTTATTGCAATAAAATAGCTTGTATCAATTGACCATTTAATTGCTTGTTTTAGGCTTTCAATTGTTTCATCAGTTGAAAAAGATTTTGATGAAACGATAAAAATTGTTTCTTTTGGATCTAATGAATTAGTCTTATTAATAAATTCATTAATATCAGAGCCTGTAATAAATTGAAAATTAACTTTTTTGTCTCCAAGGACTTGTTGTCCAAAAAATTCTATTAAGAGCTTTGGGCCTTCATAAGAGCCCCCTATACCTAGGACAACGACATTTAAATTAGTAATATTTTTCGAATTACATTTTATTGATAGAAGATTTAAAGATGATGGGGAGATACTATAACTTTTGCTATTTTTCTTTCTAAACTGAGGATGAGAAGCTGCTTTACTTTCTGTATTATTAACCACCTTTAAAGTCATCAAATCTTCTATTTTTGATCTTAGTCCTAATTTCTCTGATTTTTTATCAAATTCGTCAAATAATTTATTATCAAAACGATAAATATTAGATTCATATCTTAATAATTTATTATCAAAGAAATAATTTTTTAATTCTTTGTTCACTGAATACTCAATAAAATTTCATTAAGAGTTTTGCTCACATTATTTGAAGTAGTTATTGGCCTTCCAATCACTATAAAATCTGCTCCTAAGTCAATTGCTTGTTTTGGTGTCAAGACTCTTTTTTGGTCATCATTTGTATCATCTAATCTTATACCAGGAACTATTGATAATAATGATTGTCTTTTGGCAACTAACTCAATTTCATGCGGAGAACAGACTACTCCATTAATTTCAGCTTCTTCAGCTAAATCTAACATTGCATTAACTTGTTCGGTTACATTTCTTTTATAAATTTGATTTGTATCTTCATTATTAAGGCTAGTTAAAGTAGTAACACCAAAAATTTTTATATTAGTTTTAGCAACTGCTCTCATTGCAGCACCCATCATATCTTTACCGCCAGATGTATGGATTGTTAACATTTTAATCGGTAAAGAAGCTAGTCCTTCAATAGACTTGAATACCGTGTTGGGAATGTCATGAAACTTAAGATCAAGAAAAATTTCAAATCCCTTCTTATACACATAAGATATTGCCTCGTGTCCAATTGAATTAAATGCAACACTTCCTATCTTTATTATGCATATTTCATTATCTAGAGAATCCACTATAGATCTAAATGATGAAATATTTATTTCATCTAATGCAACAATTATTTTTTTATGCATATTTCAAATATTAATCTAGAAATCACTTTTTTATCAATGATTTCGATGGTTTAAAATGCAAGGTTGCTGTTTCACCTATATAAGATATTTTTTTTGTTTTTGGATTAACAAACTTTCTAGGCCTAATATACTTCTTTGAAAAAGTTCCAAATCCTCTTATTTCAACTTTCTTATCCAAAGCCACGGCCTCAACAATAGAATCTAGGATAATATCAATAGCATTTGATATATCTGATTTGTTTATATCTGAGAACTCTTTTTTTAAATATGACTCTATATCTGAACGGGTAAAATTTTCTTTTTTTGTATTACTCACTAAGTTTTAAGGAAATTCTTTCTCTGTCAGAATCTATTGCAAATACAATACATTTTAATTCTTGATCTTTCTTAAAGTTGATAAGGGCTTCTTTAGGATCCTCATCTTCAGTAATGTCTGAAAGATGTATTAAGCCATCTATATCTCCTTCTAAACCAACAAAAATCCCGAAATCAGTTATTGATTTAATTGATCCATCAACCCTATCACCAATTTGATATTTATTTGAAAATTCTTGCCATGGATTTGATTTTGTTTGTTTAAGGCCTAAAGATATTCTTCTTTTATCATGGTCAATGTCTAGAACCATGACCTTAATTTTTTCTTCCATTTCAACCACTTTTGAAGGATGAATATTTTTACTAGTCCAATCTAACTCAGAGAGATGTATTAGTCCTTCAATGCCCTCTTCTAGTTGAGCAAAACAGCCATAGTCAGTTATATTTGAAACATCTGCCTCATAAATACCTCCAACAGAATAATTGGATTCAACATTTTCCCATGGATCATTGTGAATTTGTTTTAATCCTAATGAAACTCTAAGTTTTTCTTTATCAAAATTTAATACTTTTACGTCTATTTCTTCACCAAGATTTAAATGCTCAGAGGGGTTTGTAACTCTTGACCAAGATATATCAGTTATATGAAGAAGACCATCTAAGCCTCCCAGATCAATGAATGCCCCATAGTCAGTAATGTTTTTTACAACGCCTTTTATAATTTGACCTTCCTCAAGATTTTTTAGAAGTTCAACTTTCACTTCAGAATTATTTTTTTCTAATACAGCTTTTCTTGAAAGAACAACATTGTTCCTTTTGTAATCAAGTTTGATGACTTTAAAATCTTGAATAGTATTTTCAATATCAGGTGCCTCTTTAACCGGTCTAACATCAACCAAAGAACCAGGAAGAAAAGCTTTAACAACATCTACTTCAACTGCAAAACCACCTTTGACTCTGTTTTGAATCTTACCTGTAACAAACTCACCGCTTTCTAGGGCCTCCTCTAACATTTTCCATGTTGATATTCTCCTAGCCTTTTCTCTTGATATTCTTGTTTCACCATAACCATCTTCTACAGCTTCTAAAGCTACTTCAACCTCGTCTCCAACCTGAATATCAACTTCACCTTCATTATTTCTGAATTCATCTAAAGATATAACTCCTTCTGATTTTAGGCCGACATGAATGGTCACCCAGTCTTTATCTAAATCAAGAACAACTCCAGGAACTATTGAGCCTGGCTGCATATCTAGTGTACTTAAACTTTCGTCAAGTAAGGCTGAAAAAGATTCTGACATTTATTATATAAATTCCTTCTTAATTAAATTTTCAGTAAGACTGAATACTTCTTCTAGTGACATTTCTGAAGAATCAATTATATGAGCATCTTCAGCTGGTAAAAGAGGCGATAATTCTCTTGAACTATCTTTCAGATCTCTTTTCTCAATATCAGCTATTAGAGCGGGCATATTAACTTCTTGACCGCGATTCTGCAACTCTAAATATCGTCTTTTTGCTCTAATCTCTGAAGAAGCTGTAAGAAATATTTTTATCTTTGCGTCTTTAAAGACAATCGTTCCCATATCTCTGCCATCTGCTACTAGCCCCTTCTCATTATAAAAATTTCTTTGTATATCAAATAATGATTTTCTTACTTCTTTTTTAGAGCTATATTCAGATGCAAGTTTTGCGATAATTTCAGACCTTAGATGGTTTGTTATTTCATCTCCCTCATATATAACAACTACGCCATCTTCTTCTAGAATGAAAGACACATCTTTTAAGATTTTTTCTTTAATTTCATCGAAATTTATTTTTGCATTAGCCAAAAAAGCATAAAGTCTATATAAAAGCCCGCTATCAAGAATATCGAATCCAAATCGATGCGCTATACTTCTTGATAATGCACCCTTTCCAGATGCTGAAGGGCCATCAATAGTTATAACATTAATTTTTTTCATTAATTTTCATGCCTATTGAATTCATTATATGAGCAAAATTGGGGAAAGAGGTTTCAATATTTTTACAGTCTCTTACCTTAATACCATTTTTTGATCTCATGCCGGCTACTAAAAAACTCATTGCGATTCTATGGTCCCCATGTGAATCAACTTCAGCCCCATCAATATCTTTATTGTAATTCCCGTATAATTTTATTGAACTCTTTCTGTCAGAAAAATAATTTATCCCTATTGCATCAAATCCATCACAAATTGCAGCCAGTCTATTAGATTCTTTAATAGTTAATTCCTCAAGACCACCAAGCATTGTGCTGCCCTCTGCAAAAGCTGCAGCAATACACAAGATCGGAATTTCATCAATTATATTAGGTATGACATCTTCAGATCGTACCTCGCTTGATAATTTAAAATCGTCAAATCCTTTTAATTTAGATGGTGACACAGTAAGGTCCCCAACTTCCTCATTAGAAAGCTTTCTCTCATTGCTTATAGTTATTTGACCCCCCATTGATTGCAAAATCGATATTAATAAGCTTCTTGAAGGATTCAAACCAACATTTTTAATTACAAGTTTGCCGCTCTTAGAGATTAATCCAGCTACAATTAAAAAAGATGCCGAAGAAAAATCGCCAACCACCTCATAATGTTCGGGACATATAAGCTCTTTATGCTTATATATAATCTTATTGCCCATAAATTTATTAGGTGTTTTAAATTCATCCCACATATATTTAGAGTCAGAGTTATTCGACCATATTGGTGAAATTTCTATATTTCCCTTGAAATATTCAATCATTCTTTCTGTATGATTTCTGGTAGGATTTTCCTCTATGACTGTTACACTTTTTTTTGCAGCAATTGCTGCTAACATTATTGAAGATTTTACTTGAGCACTTGCTACAGGCATCTCATAAACAAAATCATCAATTATTTTTCCTTTAGATATTTCTATTGGAGGTGTCCCACCTCTATTTAAATTATTTAAAGCACCCATTTCTTTTAAAGGATCAGCTACACGCTTCATTGGTCTGTTAGATAGTGAATCATCGCCGATTAAGGTTGCCTCTATTCCCAGGCCAGAAATTAAACCAAACATTAATCTCATGCCAGTCCCAGAATTGCCTAGATCAATTGGATTTTCAGGATCTTTAGGTTCAATGGTTCGCTCTTTGATGATGACTTCATTTCCATTAATTTGGATTGAATCTGAGATTTGATTTAATGCATTTGCAGTTGATAAAGGATCTTCTGCATTTAAAAAACCACTGATAGTAACATCTTTGTTAAGAAGCCAGCCTAAAATTAAAATACGTTGAGAAATAGATTTGTCTCCAGGACAAACTATATTTCCATTAATTAAGTCTGATTTAAAAGATATTAAATTCAAAATTTATCTTCTTTAAATGATTTAATTTCTTTAAGCTCATTCTTTAACATTTCATCATGAGAGAATATATCTGGAATTTGCTTGGTCTCTGTAATTAACTCTAACAAATTATTTAAAGATACTTGCATTCCAGCAAGAGCCTTTATCAAATCTACTCTATTTAATATAAAAATATCTTTCCACATCTCTGGGTTAGAGCCACTAAGTCTAAGAAATTCCTTTAATCCGCCTCCAGAGTTATCTTTGACGTTGGAATTTGATAGTCTGATTGAATCTATTAGTGCATATGAAACCAAATGAGGAAGGTGGCTAGTCATGGCAAATATTAAATCATGTTCTGCAACAGTCATCATCTCTATTCTCATATTCATGGCATTAACCCAAAAATTTTCAACCTTTTTTATGTGTTCATCACTTGCATCAAAAGGATTACAAAGAATATTCTTTTTATCTATAAACAGATTATTATCTAAAGCATCTATTCCAGATTTATCAGATCCAGCAATTGGATGAGATAACACAATATTATTTACATCATCAAGCTTCATGTGATTTTTTACACTGGCAGTGTCAGTTATGGTTGTTTTTGTATTCCAAAGATAATTCAAAGACTTGAATAGCTCTAAAGTTTTTTTCGGTGGTACAGCTAATATTATTAAATCAACATCTGTTGAATTGATTGTATCAATTGCATCAATTGTTGTATCAACAATTTTTTCATCAATTGCCTTTTTAAGAGTATCTTCTTTTAGATCAAATCCACTTACTTTTATACCTTTTGATTTTGCAGTTGCAGCAATTGAGGAACCAATAAGGCCAAGGCCTATTATTAAAATCTTTTCTACATTTAGATTCATATGTATTCAGGGTATGAACCAAAATTTCTTACTATAGCTCCAGTATCAATAATCTCCTTAATGGCGAGACGTAATTTTTGGTCTTTTATATGCCCCTCGCAATCAATAAAGAAATCGTGAGAATTAATATTTCCTCTTGAAGGTCGTGTTTCAATCTTACTTAAATTAATTTTCTTTTCATCAAAAGGTTTTAAAACAGACATAAGAGAACCAGGCTTATTAGGGGTCTGAATTAAAAAAGAGCTTTTATCTTTGCCAGTTTTTTCAACTTGAGTTTTACCTATTACAAGGAATCTTGTTCTATTTTCAGAGTAATCTTGGATATTCTTTTTTACAAGACGAAGTTTATAATTTTCAACAGCTAA
>MDTB01156551.1_pt1 | contig 10168 bp, 10 predicted proteins | sample 811161 | NCBI WGS metagenome assembly MDTB01 (sample SAMN05326650, study PRJNA326480) | marine metagenome | isolation source: seawater | place: Mediterranean Sea | collected 2009
AAAAAATTAATATTATCAGGATGTAAAGATAAACAATATGCATATGATGTATATGCGGATGGGCAATATCAGGGTGCTTTTACTTATTGTTTTTTAAAAAGTATAGATAGTGATAAAAATATTATTGTAAGCAACTTAATAACAATAATAACTAATTATTTAAAACTCGGTGGTTGGGTGGATCAAACGCCGCGTTTAACAAGTTCTTTTTTATTAACTAATAAAGATGTATTCTTTGATTTCGAAAAAGGACATTCATCGTTTGAGTTGGGTATAATTAAAAAAAATAAAAAGCGACGAAAGCGACAAAAGCGACAAAAGCGACAAAAGCAGCGAAAGTTGCAAAAGCGACAAAAGCGACAAAAGCAGCGAAAGTTGCAAAAGCAGCGAAATGTTAATAAGAAAAAACTTATTAACAAATAGGGTTAAGACACCTATTTTTTATCACTACTCGACTATAGTAGTAAAAAATGATACCAGCAGTGGGATTCGAACCCACGAAGCATAAGCAACAGATCTTAAGTCTGTCCCCTTTGACCGCTCGGGAATACTGGTTTAGTAGGTGTTTCTAAACAAATCATCTAACAAAAGGTCGCGCGCGCATCTCTCTATCTATACTACCTCACACCAATTACGCCCAACTCCGCGCTCGATGGCGAGACTTGGTCCCTGTTCGATGAGCGCTTTCATGGCGGTTTCCATCATCGCGCGCTCTTCGGTTTCGCGTTTCAAGAGCGAAAGATGCTTGTTCCACGCATCGATGATGGCTTGCTGCTGCTGCTGCTGTGCTCGCTTGTGAATGACGATGTCGAACACGTCTTTATCGTCAAAATCTTCATTTGGGTTAATTTCTCGAATCTGCATCTTATGACTTCGCTCCTCTCGACGCAGTTTGGAAATTCTCGCTCGCTTTGCGCGTCGGTCTTCGTGTATCGGTTTGACTGGATTCACGCCCAATTTTCCGATGGTTTTACTCATGTCGTCAGGAAAGAATGTGGTGTAGAACGGTGCGCTCATAGAATCTCCCACATCGAGCGATTCTGACATGCGCTGAACAATTGCAGCATCGCGTCGAAAACGTCGCTGCAACCATTTTGCGTCCTGGACGCCACTCTTGTTGCGCGGCAGGCGTTCCATGCGATGACTTTTTGGTGCGTTATATTCTTCCATATTACGGTTAAGTAGGTTGATGCTCACGGATTGATTGCAAAACAAATTTTCAATTTATGTAAAAGCGGCAAAATTTGAGTTAATACATGGCGGATGCTTTGGGCGCGCTCACGCGCGCCGGCTTGGGTTGTGATAAATAATTACATTTTATATCATATATAATGCAATTATTTAAGGATGATTATAAATTCAATGTTGTGAATAATTAGATAATATTATATTATAAAAAATATATAAAATTATCAAACCTTCTTTATTATATGGATACCAAACTAACACTTACAGAAAAAAAATTGCAAACAAACTCGTGTAACATATTATTACAGTGTTTAACAAAGTATAATGATATTCCACCAATGAGTTGCCAAGAAGCAACATATATACATAATCATACTATACAACATCAATGCATATTACGATTTAAACATGATACTAAAAATATAGAAAGTATATGGGATAAAATTAAAGCACACATACCATATATAGAAAATGCCGAATTACACATTAAAAAAATATATAATGGACCTATTCACCAGTATATACGATATAGTAAAAATAAAGAAAAAGACCCTCTTTCGGAACTTCCACCATATTTTTTAACCTAACTATTAAAGACAGATGATTGTTTAGCAGGCAATACTACATAAAATACCACCAAGGCATCCATCCAAAATATCCAATTTGCATAAGTTTCCATGGGAACACCTAAAAATGTAAAAATACTTACTAAAGAGATTGTTAATGCAAATGCACATACTATAGCTAATATAAATTTAGTTAACATATATATTGATTTTATATAATATTTACAGATTCAATACCTTTTTCTCTACTAGAAAAACCTAATTCTATCCAATTTAAAACTATTGTATTATTGCTATAACACGCCACTACATTTAAACGTTTTTGTATACTTGTTCCATCTTCTAATATTGGTTTATAAATGAAAAGCGTATCATATTGTTTTCCCCACGCTCCATATGGGTCATACACTCTGGCATATAAATCCTTTTGTTTTTCTGTTAACTTTTCTAACATAGATAAATCATTTTTACTATCATTAGGACTATTTAAGACTACTTTTGTATTTTTTGTAAATAAAACACTTCTTATTATACCTACACGCTTATCTTTGTTCTCCAAAACAAAATATTTTGCTCCGACAAAATCAGTAAAATAATAATATGGACCATAATAGGCATTTGAAAAACTTTTATTTTTACCAAACAAGGAAACATACAAACATCTATTATAGGTATATCCATTATACAACACCACCGGATTTTCCACTAAATTATTATTATATGTGATTTTTGCTAAGATAAGATTATCTAAAAACAATGTAGTTACCGAACTATGAATTGGTAAATCGTAGATATGTTTTGTATTTATTAATTCATATAAGCATACAAACCACCAACAGTCTACTTTTTTCTTTAAAAAACCTAATGTTTCTTTTAAGTTTTGTAAAAAAAAACTTATATCTATAAACAAGCAATTATCACCTAGTAAACCTTTTATCTCTAGTTGTTGACCTTCTATTGAATCATGAAACACTTTTGAAAAAAACATACGTAAGTGATTTTCTAAACTATGTTTTTTTGTATACTCTATAAAAGGAAATATCAAAGTATCCTGTAAAGGTCCTTCACTATACTTATACAATAAATATTCTAAAAAAGGTATTTCTAATGAAGTATTCACATAATATACACATAGAAATAGTTTACCCTCATTTAAATCCGCTTGATTAAAAGGTTTACACACACTGGAAATATCATAAGTATACATAATATGTATTTAGATTAATTTTTATGTTTAATGGACTCATACACTTTTGATTGACGACTATCTAATATATGATTTGTTACTTGTTCAATGGTTTCACTGTCATTTTTATAATATTCCTGCAAGCAATGAAGTAAATGTTTTTTGCTTATTGGTGCTTTTACAACCGTTTTTTTATATTGTAATTTACCTTCATTCATGTCTATAGTATCTATATCGTTATTTTTCATTACTTCAATTAGTTTATTTGTCATCTGTTTTTTTTCTTGATTTAAACGCTTCATTTCGGTTCGTAATCGTTTTATCTCCGATTCAGCCGATACCCAATTACGAATATAACCTATTAATTCTTCTTTAGTCGTCATTTATATAATTTAGAACTATTTTTTAAGTAAATTTAATGCAGAAATACCTTTTTTAGTATACTGATTATAATGTATACCACACAATTTTATAGGTTCATCACCGTTTTGAATGATTTGTATACATTTGTTATGACATTGACGAATATCTAATCCTTTGTATTTTGGTTTTATTAAACAAACACATTTATTATTTATTTTTTCACAATGCTTACTACAATAGGTATGAACACATGGTTCATTACATGTTTTACAGTTTTTAGTAATTAAGGCCCATTCTTTAGGAGAATTAACCCCTTTTATCCTACGCACCCCAGGCATTTTTGTATAAGGCAATATACCATTTTGAGGTTTTCTACAATAAGGACATTCTATCATCCATATAGCTAAATGATTTAATTTATTACGGATACTACTTTTTTGTTTTACTATCTCTTGATACAATGGATAATAATTAAAACTATGATTGCAACTTAATGTCATATGAGTATCGGTTAAAGCATCATTAGTAATATAACAAATTTTTTTATTATCATTATCATTATCATTATCGATATTATATTCTACTTCATTTAACATTTCAAAAAATAATTGATTATTAATCATTTTATATTATTTTTTTTTATCTTTATATACATTATGAATAAACATAATATAAATTGGGGAAATGCTACCTGGACTCTTTTTCACACTCTTATTGAAAAAATTAAAAATGAAAATTATAAACGTGTCGGTCCCATTGTATTTAACATTATTAAAAATATTTGCAGTGTATTACCTTGCCCTGATTGTAAACAACACGCTATAGAATATCTAAAACCTGTTACATTTAAACATTTTCCTACAAAAGAACATATGAAACAATTTTTTTATCATTTTCATAATCATGTAAATATCAGAGCAAAAAAACCAATCTACCCGTATGATAAATTAAACATTTATGAAAATGGAAATCTTTTCGTTATTTACAATCGTGTTAATACTTTATTAAACAAAAACTATGGTAACCCTAGAGCGATGGAAACTACTATAAGAAAGAGAAAAATATTACAACATCTTAAACTTATTATAAAACAACATTTTTAACTACTACTTGCTACACTTGGGGGGGAATTGGTAGATATTAATTGCCCGTTTTTATACACTGCACATTTAAATTGCTGTTCACTCGGCTTAGAACAAACCACATTATTACTTTGTAATTCATTTAAATATAGTAATTTTTGATTTCCTGTAGATTTCAATAATGTATAATACACAAATCCTATTACATATCCTATTAATGCACCGGATATGACTCCTAATGGAGGCGTACAGTTATTGGTTATTTTAGTTACCGCATCTATTATAAATAATATTAATATGGATATGATAATAGAAAAATTAAATTGATTATAATCTTGCATGGGTTTAAATAAATAAGAAAATGTAAATGCTATTAATACACTGTTTAGTGATGGAACCGTATAAGATGATGAATTGCCAGGAAAATCAAATAATTCACATGTATAAGCTGGATTTTCTGATTCCTTTTTTATCATATTCTTACAAGCAACTGTTATAAAAATGGCTATTAATACACCACCCAAATAAATTAATCCTTTTACATCTTGATTAAACACTGAAATCATTATCATGAAAAATATCAATAAGACAGGTGTAATATATGATATAAATCTAAATACATTTGTAATTGATAATTGTATCGCCATATATACATATCAAATATTTTATTTGTTATGTATTATCTATACTAATATTTTACTCAATACATCATGAATCGTCTTTACGGGTGTAAATTCTATACCTTCTAGTAATTTTGTATTAGTATTTTTTTCCATAAATTTATTGAAATCTTCTATATTCTCTCTAGGAAATAAGAAATGTTTTACACCACCTCGAATACCTCCTACTATTTTTAAATCTAATCCACCTATTTTTGTTACATTTCCTTGTAAATTAATCTCACCTGTTATACCATATAAATGATTTATTTTTTGACTTGTTAACAAACTGTATATCGCGGTTGTAATAGCCGCGCCTGCAGATGGACCATCTTTGGGAACCGCGCCGTCCGGACAATGAATATGAATACCCTGCAATTTTTCCTTTATCATTTCTTCTGTTATCCCCGATGTTTTTGCTAAACTACAAGCTAATGTCTTTGCTACATTCATACTCTCTTTCATTACATCACCTTGCATTCCCGTTAACTTTAATTCATGAAAATTATTTGTAATATAAAATCTAACCTGTATTGGTATGATTCCTCCATTGCCTAAGGAATTTGCCCATAATCCATTGATAACTCCTACTTCACTATTATCAGATATTTTTTGTGGTTCAATCGCCATATAATGAGACAAATATTTTTCCACTAACATCTCTTTTGTAATATGTATTGGTATTTCATGTAGTATATCATTATTCAATATTTCCAAGTTAATTTCACCTACAATATCAAATATTAATTGTTTTAACTTTCGAACACCTGGTTCATTTGTATATTCTTCTATGATATATTCTATTAAATCATCACTTATACAGATTGTATTTTCTAATCCCATTTGCTTATACGTTTCTGGTAAAATGTATTTTTTTACTATCACTATCTTTTCCTGTAAATTCAAATAATTAAATTTTACACGATGAATACGGTCTAATAATATACGATCTATCAATGAAACATCATTATACGAAAATATAAACAATACCTTCGATAAATCTAAATCTATACCCGTAAAATAACGGTCTTGAAAATGCGTATTTTGAGTTTTATCTATTAAATGAGTGAGTATACCTATAATCTCACGACCATGCTCCGTTTTACTTACTTTATCTAATTCGTCTATAAATATAATTGGATTCATACACTTCTTTTCCATTATGATATCTACTATTTTACCCCATGTTGACCCTACATACGTATAATTATGACCTTCCAAGGTACTTCCATTAGATGACCCTCCCATCGCTATAATGGAAAAAGGTCTAGGTGTTCCATCCGTATCTACCAAACATTTTGATATCCCATTTAACGCCAAACTTGTTTTACCTACACCCGGCGGTCCTTCAAATCCAAAACAATACCCTTCTTGCTCACCATTTATCCATTGACCTATGATTCGTTCAATTTGACGTTTAGCGTCTTTATGACCATACACAGAGTCTTCTAATATAGTATTTACTGATTTAAAATACGTCGTTATTTTATTTTGATTATTATCTATCAATTCTACATTACTTTGAATAGCATCTATAGACAAATGATTATCCATGTAATATATTCTTCGCCAATAAACTATATCAATGTTTGCCTTATTTAAATCTATAAATTCAAGTAACATTTTTTTTAACTCTATTATTTTCTTACCACTATATAACAATTTTACTAATCCCAACTCTTCTGATTTTATAATGTTATTAATATAGGTTATTAGTTTTACTAATTGATTTTTAGACATTATTTCAACGGAATGTTTTAATAAATCTATTATGCTATCTATATTTATATATTGTTTTATTTTCTTAACATTATGTAATATTTCTAATATATTACAATTATATTCTATATCTAATGATATGATTTTTAACATATTTGCATCTTTTGCAACCGTTTTAAATATATCACGTGTAGTCTGTGTTATAAACAAAATTTCTTCCTTTCGATAATGCCCGAACGGAATTCGCAACAAACCATCTAAATATTGTCTTGTTTTTGAACCTGAATCTTCTGATTTCGACTTTATTTCTCGCAATTTACTCATCGCCTTCTCTTTTATCGCATCCGTGGTTTTTAATAAACAAATCTGCTGCTCTAACGGTATTTTATTTTGCTCAAATTTAGTTAACGTATTCGTATAATCTATTGTTTCAGTCATTGCTATTTTAAAATTCTTTTTTATAATCCATGGTAAACTATCATATAAGGTTTTTTGTTCAATGGAATCTATACTACCATTGTTATCATTAGAAAGTAAATCATATAACAAATAAGCCAAATACTTTAAGTTATCTACTTCCATGCGCGAAAGCATTAAAATTAATGTGGAACGTTGCGAATATAAATCATTGTTAATAAATTCATTAATTATTTGTGTTATTGATTTTTGTCTTATTAATTTTAACTGACTATCATAACCTTTAAATTTATGAAATAATTCAGAATCTGAATATACTAACCACTCTTTTAGTATAATGGTTTTTACATAGTTTTCATAATATTCATCATCGGGTTCATTTTTAATTAAACTATATAACTGTTCTTTCTTACGCTTTATAAAGACATTATTTATACACGATAATAATATATCATCTAATACACCATTTATAATTAACATTGTATTTTTTTCTTTATTGAAAACTACTACCTTCATACCCAATAAACGAATACAGAATTTTTTATTTGTTCTTGCTAAATCAAAACACTCTAAATTATCAGCAAATTCTTCTATTTTCGAATCGTCTACGATTTTATTTTTTTCTATCGACTTTACTTGCCGTTTCTTACTACACGTTATCAACTTATACCCTATTGGATGAAAATATTGTCTTAAAATAGAATATTTATCTATATCCACTGATTTTATCCATTCATTAATAAAGGATTTTCCATAACAAATAGTCAATATATCTTCTAATGTATCCGTTCCGTAATTTTTACATACTACCGATAATGTATCATTTATTTCTTGCAACAAATTAATATGCGATTCCAACACTGTATCTGAGACTTCTAACATATTTTCTAACGATTGTAACGTTTGACTATTGTTTTCTAAATTACTAATAGCCAAATTATAATCATTATGTGAAATAACATCCAATAATTTATATTTTTGAATCGCTAACATAGTGCTTGATATTACCGATTTATAATATTCAATACGCTTTAGTATAACATCTTTCTTTGTTAATTCCGACATTAATAGTATATTAATACTTTATTATTTTTAAAAATAAACATACGATATTTGATTGTTTGATGTTAATATATAAAGACATTTGCCTTAACTATAATATGGGTATTCCTAGTTATTTTTCTTACATTATAAAAAATCATCACAAAATTATTAAAGAAAAACATGAAGATTCTATTGACGAATTGTATTTTGATAGTAATTCTATCATTTACGATTCAATACGAAACATCCTAAAGGAGAATAAACTTCAAGCTCAACTTCAACTTCAACATACAAAAATATATCAAACCATTTGCCTACAAATAGAACAGTATATTAAACAAATTAATCCTACAAACCTCGTATATATTAGTTTTGATGGAATTGCGCCTTTTGCAAAACTAAAACAACAAAGAGATAGGCGGTTTAAAAGTCAATATACTAAACAGATATTTCGCTCTATTTTAAATAAAAAAACAACGGATGATTGGGATACTTGCGCCATTACTCCTGGAACTACATTTATGAAAGAGCTCGACAACTATGTAAACAACTATTTTAAAAAATATCCTATTCCAGTTATTTTTACCGGTTCCCGACATTGCGGAGAAGGTGAACACAAAATTATGCAACATATTCGCAACACTAAAAATACCGAGAAAATAGCCGCTATTTACGGACTTGATGCCGACCTTATTATGCTTGGTCTTAACCATCTATCCTTCCGCAAAAACATCTTTCTATACCGCGAAACACCCGAATTTATTAAAAACATACGAAACTCTCTCGAACCTAACAAAACATATCTACTCGATATGCAACTCCTCGGACAACAAACTGCTCTTGAACTCGCTGGTGAAGAGGGCGAGGTTAACTATATTCGTAAATTGTATGACTACATCTTTATGTGCTTTATGCTCGGCAACGATTTTATGCCCCATTTTCCCAGCGTGAACATACGAACCGATGGTATTTACTATCTTATCGAAAAATATAGAGGATTATTTAAAAACAGTGATTGCCTCTATGATGGCGAGAAAATTCACTGGAAAAACGTGAGAACACTTATCCAAGAAATTGCTCTAGAAGAAAGGCAACTCTTTATCCTAGAACACAAAAAACGCGTGAAAGCGGAAAAAAAACATTATCCTACAAACAACGATGAAGAAAAAGAATTTAAATTTTTAAATATACCTACAAAACACCGCCAAGTGGAAAAATACATCAACCCCTACGAAGCCTATTGGGAAGAAAGATACTACAAAATGCTTTTTGATACTCACATCAACGATGCACGACGACAAGACATTTGTATCAATTATGTGGAAGGGCTTGAATGGAACATGGAATACTACACTAAGGGATGTATTGATTGGAATTGGTACTACAAATACGATTACCCACCTTTGTTTAGTGATCTCATTAAACACGTTCCCTATCATTTTAAACAACTCCTGGCGAGAAAACCTGAAGCACCCGTTTCCAACTTTTTTCAACTTAGTTATGTGCTACCTAAAAACAGTCTATATCTACTTCCTGCTAACATAAAAAAACGCCTCCTAGAAACCGATTGGTATGTAGATGACTGCGACTTTAAATGGAGTTATTGTAAGTATTTCTGGGAAAGCCACCCGGTTCTACCAGACATACAACCAAAAGCACTAGAACGAATCCTTGCTATGTGAGAGAAATAATAGCAGTAACAATTTTAGTTATCATACTGCTTATCCTACTACATAAATAGGTGTTAAACTATATATTTAGTATATTAATATAAACAATTAATTATAAAAGTAATATATACAATGAGCGTACGAAAAGAGAATTGCGATGAAGACCAAACTGTTTTAAATAAAGATTATAGAGAAAATATAATTTCAATTGATTTTATGAAATTTATACGAAATGGAAGAGTAATACAAGGCACGTGGAAAAAAAAAGAAAATC
>MDTB01171014.1_pt1 | contig 10168 bp, 10 predicted proteins | sample 811161 | NCBI WGS metagenome assembly MDTB01 (sample SAMN05326650, study PRJNA326480) | marine metagenome | isolation source: seawater | place: Mediterranean Sea | collected 2009
AATTTTTCTGGAAATCTTTATAATAAGTATTTAACAGTAGAATTTAAAAAATTTATAAGAAAAGAAAAAAAATTCAAAAATATGGAACAGCTTAGAAAACAAATTAAAACTGATTTATTAAAAGCAAAAAAATAAAATGAGTAAATCTCAAATAAATCTTCCTAAAACAGCTTTTTCGATGAAAGCGAATTTACCAACTAAGGAGCCTGAAATTTTAAAACTTTGGCAAAATATAAATCTTTATGATGAATTAAGAAAATTAAGAAAAGGAGAAGAAAAGTTTGTTCTTCACGACGGTCCACCTTATGCGAATGGCAACATACACATGGGTACTGCTTTAAATAAAATTTTGAAAGATATAATTGTAAGATTTCATCAGATGGATGGTAAAGACTCTGTCTATGTTCCAGGATGGGATTGTCATGGATTACCAATAGAATGGAAAATTGAAGAACAATACAAAAAAAATAAGAAAAATAAAAATGAAGTTCCAATTGTAGAATTTAGAAAAGAGTGTAGGGCCTTTGCAGAAAAATGGATAGATGTTCATAAAGATCAATTTAAAAGGCTAGGGGTCGTTGGAGATTGGGATAATTATTACTCTACAATGAGTTTTGATGCTGAAGCACAAATAGTGAGAGAACTAAGCAAATTTTTGAAAGAAGGGAGTCTTTATAGAGGTTACAAGCCAGTTTTATGGTCAACAGTAGAAAAAACTGCTCTTGCTGATGCAGAAGTTGAATATATGGATTATACATCAGACACAATTTACGTTTCGTTTCCAATAAAAAAATCGAAAATAAAAAGCCTATCTGGTGCAGAGGCAATCATTTGGACAACTACTCCGTGGACCATCCCTGCAAACAAGGCCTTAGCTTACAACAAATCTTTAAATTATGTTGTGATACAAATTAATGACAAAAACGAGTTTAATAATAGGAAAATTATTGTTGCAAAAGATCTTTTGAAAAGAACAATGGAGGATTGTGAAATTAAAGATTATAAAATTATAAGTGAAAATATGGGATCAGATTTTGATGGAACAATTTGTTCTCACCCATTTAAAAATTTAGGTTATGACTACGATATACCAATGCTTGATGCAAATTTTGTTACAACAGAACAGGGCTCAGGAATAGTTCACTGCGCACCAAGTCATGGACCAGATGATTTTAACTTATGTTTAAACAATAATATTAAAGCTATAGAAACAGTAGATGACGACGGAAAGTATACAAAACATGTTTTAAATTTTGAAGGCATTCATATCTTTAAAGCAAATCCAATTGTGATAGGTAAGCTTAAAAGCGAAAAAAATTTATTAGCCAATGGAAAATTAAATCATTCATATCCTCATTCATGGAGATCTAAAGCTCCATTAGTACATAGAGCAACACCACAATGGTTTATTTCTATGGAAAGCCATAAATTGAGAGACAAAGCTTTAAAAGCAATTGACGATACAGATTTTTATCCTGCTAAAGGAAAAGAAAGATTAAGATCAATGATAGAAACTAGACCAGATTGGTGTGTTTCTAGACAAAGAGTTTGGGGAGTTCCATTACCTATATTTATATCTAAATCAGATGGTGAAGTTTTAATTGATGAGGATGTATTTGAAAATATTGCAGCTATTTATGAAAAAGAAGGATCAGATTGTTGGTTTTCTGATGACCCTCAAAAATTTTTAGGAAAAAAATATAAAGCAGATGATTTTGTTAAACTTAAAGATATTGTTGAGGTTTGGTTTGATAGTGGATCAACTCATTCTTTTGTTTTAGAAAAAAGAAAAGATTTAAAATGGCCTGCCTCAATGTATTTAGAGGGTTCAGATCAACATAGGGGATGGTTTCATTCTTCTTTATTAGAATCTTGTGGAACAAGAGATAGAGCACCTTTTGAATCTATTCTTTCTCACGGATTTGTAGTTGATGGAAAAGGTTTAAAAATGTCAAAATCATTAGGCAACGTGATTGCACCTGAGGATATTCTTAAAAAATATGGAGCTGATATATTAAGAATTTGGGTTGCCTCCTCAAATTATGCAGAAGATCTTAGAATAGATTACTCGATATTGGATCAACACGCTGAGTCTTATAGAAAAATAAGAAATACATTCAGATATTTACTTGGTAATTTGAATGATAAGTATGAAAATAATGATTTTGATAAATTAGAAATAGACAAATTACCCGAACTAGAACAATTAATGCTTCATAAAATTTATAAATTAAATTTAAATTTTAATCAATATTTTAAAAATTATGATTTTCATAACCTTTATAAAGAATTACTAAATTTTTGCACAGTTGATCTTTCAGCTTTTTATTTTGATATTAGAAAAGATACTTTATATTGTGATGCGAAAGACTCTTATAAAAGAAAATCCACTTTATTATTATTAAATGTAATTCTTAATTCACTAATCAGATGGTTTGCGCCTATTTTGTCTTTTACAACAGAGGAGATATATCAGCTTATTTCCAAGGATAAAAAAAGTATTCATTTAGAAGATTTTTTAAATTTCCCCAAAAAGTTTGAAAATTTAAAATTAAACTCAAAATGGGAGAAATTACTTAAAATAAGAGATATTTGTAATTTAAGTATAGAGGAAAAAAGAGCAAGTAAAGTCATTGGCTCAAGTTTAGAGGCAGCACTATTAATTAAATTAAGTAAAGATGATCAAAATATTGTTAAAGAAATAGATCTAGCAGAGCTGTGTATAACGTCTTCTGTCAAAATTGAAAATAGTAAAAATAATGAGATTATTGTAGAAACAAAAAAAGCCGAGGGAGAAAAATGCCCTATTTGCTGGAAGATCAAAAAAGATAGATGTCAAAGACCAAATTGTGAAATCCAAAAATGATAAAAAAAAATTTTTTGATTAAATTTTCAATAATTTTTTCAATTTTTCTTATCGACCGAATTTCGAAATATTATATGATTAATATTTTTGAAAATAATAATAGCAGTATCTATCTTACAAGTTTTTTAAATCTTGAATTAATTTGGAATGAAGGCATAGCTTTTGGTCTACTAAGTTTTGAAAATGATTTTTATTACAACTCAATAAGTTTATTAATTTTTTTAATAATTATAATCTTAATGTTTCTTATAAAAAATCAGGATCAAAATACATATTTTTATGCGATGATAGTTGGTGGGGCTTTAGGAAATTTTTTTGACAGGATTAGATATTCTTCAGTTCCTGATTTTATTGATTTTCATATATCTAATTTTCACTGGTTTATATTTAATGTGGCTGATATATTCATTACTTTAGGCGTTTTTTGCCTTATAATTGTTGAAATTTTTTTTAATAAAAATAAATACAATGAAAAAAATTAGTTTTATTATTTTGTTACTGTTAGCTCTGACCTCGTGTCAATCAATTAAAGATGGTTTAAGTGGAAAAAAAGGAGAGAATAGTGATGAATTTTTGGTTCAAAAAAAAAATCCATTAGTTTTACCCCCGGATTACTCAAAGCTTCCTAAACCAAATGATGAGACACTAGAGAATGAAGCCGCTTTAATCGAAGAGGAAACAAATGTTGAAAAAATTTTAAATTTAGAGACTTCTCCAAAGAAAAACTCACCGTCTCAAAATACTGGGTCTGCTGAAGATTTTGTGTTAAAAAAAATAAATCAGAATTGATGTTAACCAAAAAAATTTTTTTTAGACAGTTTAATCTTAAAAAAAAAAATTCAAAAATTCTTAATATTTGCGAAGCTTTAAAAAAGCAGATAAAAAAAAAGCCTGATCCTCTTTTTTTAAGTTTATCGAAAAAGTATAAATATTCATTTAATAAAAAAAAGATAAAAAGTTTTAGAAGTTATAAAAATTTTCGAATATTTGGTATGGGTGGCTCATCTCTTGGAGCTGAGGCTATTTATTCATTTTTAGGTAATAAAATAGATAAAAAATTTTTTTTTGTTGATAATTTAAAACAAAAAAATTTATTTTTTGAAGATAAAAAGATATTTAATATAATTATTTCTAAATCAGGAAACACATTAGAGACTATCGCAAATATCAATTTTAGCAGAGTGAAAAAAAATTGTATTTTTATTACTGAAAACAAAAATAACTATTTGAGAACTTTAGCACATAATTTAAAAAGTGAAATTGTAAATCATAATAATTTTATTGGAGGAAGATATTCAGTTTTATCTGAAACTGGAATGTTGCCGGCGATTTTGATGGGGTTAAATCCTAATAAATTTAAACAGTTAGACAATTTGATTAGAAATAAAAAATTTTTTGAAATACTAGCTAGTAACGTTGGATCGATTTTGTCATTTCATAATTCGGGTAAAAAAAATTCAATAATTTTAAACTACGATGATAGTTCAAATGAATTATTTAAATGGTACCAACAACTTGTTGCTGAAAGTTTAGGTAAAAAATCTAAAGGAATTTTACCTATAATCTCCTCAATGCCAAAAGATAATCATAGCTTGATGCAACTTTATTTAGATGGATCAAAAAATAATTTTTTTACATTTTTTTACTCAAAAGATAATATGATTAAAAAAATTTCAAACGATATATTACTTGATGATTTTAATTACTTAAAAGGTAAAGATTTTAATGAAATTCTTTTTTCTAAATTCAAAGCTACACAGAATATTTTTATAAAAAACAAAATACCCTTCAGAAGTTTTATAATTGAGAAAAGAAATGAACAGACTCTTGGAGAACTATTTACATTTTTTATCCTAGAAACTATTTTGTTAGGTAGAGCTTTAAAAATAGATCCTTTCAACCAACCAGCTGTTGAGTTAATTAAAAAGGAGACAAAAAGAATTCTAAGAAATATTTAAAAACCAAAAATTATTTTTGAAATTCCGTAAATTCTAGTATCAATTATTCTAAGATTTTCTTTTAAGGAAAAATCATCTTTTTTATGTCTATGAACAATTAAAAATCCATTTTTTTTTAAAATTTTATTTTCTATTATTTGATCAATTAATAATTTTATTCTTTTTTCTTTAAACGGTGGATCTAAAAAAATTATATCAAAAGTTTTGTTGAGTTTTTTTTTTGATTTAAAAAACTCGAAGCAATCATAATTTATCAATTCGCATTTTCCTTCAAAATTAAGATGACTTATGTTTTTTCTTAGTATTGGAATAATTTTTGAGTAGTTTTCCATAAAAACCACTTCTTTTGCACCTCTGGATATCGCTTCTAAGCCAAACGAACCTGAGCCAGAAAATAGATCTAAAATTGTTGAATTTTTAACAAAAAAGTTGAGACTATTAGAATGTTCAATAACATTGAATATTGATTCTTTTACCATATCTTTTAAGGGCCTTGTTTTTTTATCTTTTGGTAAATAAATTTTCTTCCCTTTATTTGTTCCAGATATAATCCTCATTTATCGATAACTTTATATCCAATATCTTTTCTAAAAAAACCATTATTCCATTTAAGTTTGTTTATTAGCTCAATCGCTTTTTTTCTACTATCTCTAAAACTTTTTGATCTAACTACAAAATTTAAGACTCTCCCACCAATAGAAAAACATTTATCATCGATTATCTTTGTTCCTGCGTGAAATATGAATTCATTTTTATTTAAAACAATTCTGTCTAGATCTTTAATTTCAATATTTTTTTCATATGAATCAGGGTAACCATTCGAGCAAAGAACAATACAAATACTTTTATCATTATGCCAATCTAGTTTAATATTATTTAGATTTGTGTTCACACAAGCTTTGATAATATCTGCTAAATCAGTTTTTAACTTAGGGAGTATAGTTTGACATTCTGGATCTCCCATTCTTACATTATACTCGATTAAGAATGGCTCTTCGTTTACAATCATTAAACCTGCGTATAAAAAACCTTTGAAACTAGTTTTTAAGCTCCTAAGAGCTTTTAAAGTTGGATTAATTATTCTATCTAAAATTTTTTTATTTAGTTGTTCACTTTCTAATCTTGAGGGTGAATATGCACCCATGCCTCCTGTATTTTTACCCTTATCTCCCTCAAATACTCTTTTGTGATCTTGAGCGGTCCCAAATTTCTTAAAATTTATTCCATCAGATATTATAAAAAAACTCATTTCTTCACCCTTCAGAAATTCCTCGATTAATATATTCTTTGCTTCTCCAAATTTACCATCAAATATTTCCTTAATAGCTGATACTGAAGAGCTTATATTTTCACAAATATATACTCCCTTTCCCGAAGCAAGTCCGTCAGCTTTGACAACAATTGGATATTTACAATCTTGAATAAAAGATTGAGCTTTTTGAGAATTTGAAAAAATACCAAATTTAGCAGTTGGGATATTATATTTTTCACATATTTTTTTTGTGAAAATTTTTGATCCTTCAAGCTGAGAGGCAATCTTATTTGGACCAAAAACCTTAATTTTAAATTGTTCAAGATAATCAGTTAATCCATCTACTAAAGGTTTTTCTGGACCAATAATAACTATTTCAATTTTTTTTTCTAATATGATATTTTTTAACTTTTCAAAGTCAGCAAGATCCACATCAAGATTTTTTGCAATAACATTTGTACCTGCATTTCCAGGAAAACAATAAATTTTGCTGATTTTGCTAGATCTTTTCAAGCTTTCACATATTGCGTGTTCTCTCCCGCCACTTCCTATTATTCCTACAATCATATAATAATATATAAACTAAAAATGTTTAAAAAATTAGCAAAAATAAAATATCTTCCAAATAATTTTGAAATTATAGAGAATGGTGATCATGTGGTATGTGCGATTTCTGGTAAAAAAATTCCAATTGAAACTCTAACTTACTGGAGTGTCGACCATCAAGAAGCCTATTTTTCGTATATTGAAGCAAGTATAAAGAGAGAAAAAGGAAAATAATTTACTTCCATCTATCGTGTGACCATATCCATTGGTCTGGATTTCGTCTTATCATTTTTTCAAGAATTTTGTTTAGATTGAGTGTAATCATTTCAATGCTCTCAAGTTTTGAAAATTCAAGAGGTTTCCATATTTCAAGACAAAATTGATACTTTTCTTTCCTCTCAATATAAATTGGAACAATTTTACAATTAAACTTTTTCACAAATTGAGCAGGTATTGTGGTTGTTAAAGCTTTTTTATTAAAAAAATCGGAACTTATGCCCTCCGAAACTCTTTGATCAATCATAAGAGCAACAGAAGTGCCTTCCTTAAAACATTTTAATATTTCTTTTGTACCGGACATACCTTTTTTAATTTGTTTTTTGCAAATATATCTTTTTCTGATTTTTTCCATAATTGGGTTTAAAAATAAATTATTTAAAGGTCTATATATGGCAGCTAAATTAATATCTGATTTTTCTAAATGCATGGCCATTAATTCAAAATTATTAAAATGCCCTGAAACAAATATGACGGGTTCTTTACTAACTTTAATTTCATCTAAAATATTTTGACCAATAATCTCTATATTTTTTGATAAATGACCTAGTCGATACTGTTTTATAAATATATATTCTGATAAAATTCTACCATAATTACCCCACATATTTTTAATAATCTTTTTTCTTTCTAAATCTGAATTACCAATATTTGAATTTTCTAAATTTTTAAGAATTTTTTGTGTGGTCTAAATAAAGGACCAAATATTCTTCCAAAAATATTCCCTAAATTAGATCCTCTTTTATACCCAATAATTTTAAATATTGAAAAAAATATAATGATTAACAAGAATTCAAAAAAATATTTTATTGATTTCATAAATAAGATTTAATTATTTTTATAAATTCATCTTTATTTTGAATTTTTAACTCTATCTCAACATAATCACATTTCTGTTTTTGAGTATCACTCATTCTATAAAAATCTTTTTCTGTAGTGATAATTTTCGCTGATGTATCTCTATAAATATTATCAAAATCTTTTTTTTTATAATCATAATGATCAGGAAAAGAGTATGTTTTCCTTATTTTCAAATTATTTTGTCTTAATAAATCAAAAAAATTTGATGGATTTCCAATCCCTGCAAATGCAACAATCTCTTTATTTTTAAATTTTTCAATATTTTTGATTTTATATTTTGAATAAAAAATATGTATTTTTTTATCTCCAATTATTTTACGAAGTCTTTCTTCAAACTTTAAATTTTTTTCACCATTTATGAAAATACACTTAGCTCTTAAAATAGAACTTAATTTCTCCCTTAAAGGCCCACTAGGGATTACTAGACCATTACCAATCATTTGTATAGAATTAAAACATAAGATTGATAAATCTGGGTTTATAGAAAAATCTTGAAAACCATCATCTAATATTGCAACATCATGATTACTTGAGTAAGACGAAATAATGTCGTTATATCTCTTATTACCTGTAAAAATTTTACCTGAATTACTTAACATTTTGATTTCATCAGAAACATAGCTATGATATTTTTTTATAAAAGCGGGATTTTTACCTAATGATTTTGCAATTTTATAAATTTCTCGCACCAACGGAGTCTTCCCAGTTCCACCTAAATAGATATTTCCAACACAAATAACTTTAATTGGTGGCTTTTTATAAGTTTTAAACGATTTAATAATTCTTGAAGACCAAAATATTGCTAAATAAATAAATGAAAACGGGAGCAATAAAAATGACCACATAGACACTTTTTGATAATCCCAGAATAAAGGTTTGTTCAATTTCATTTATAAAATTGTTACAATTTCGTTGTAAGTTTTATTTAAAATTTTTTTTCCAACTAGATTCAAATTAATATTTTTTTTTTTATTCTTTAATTTATTTGAGAGTAATTTAGTTAAATTATTGATCATATCACTTTGATTTTTAATCTTTTTCGTAAAATTATTTTTTTTTAAAAATTCATAAATTTCATAAAAGTTTTCGATATTTGGTCCATGTAAGACATTACATCCAAATCTTACAGCCTCTAAAGGATTTTGACCACCGTGATTTATTAAAGAACCACCTAAAAAAACATTTTTACAAATTGAATAAAAAGATTTGGTAGTTCCATAAGAATTTACTAAATAAATATCTGTTTTATTATCAATTTTTTTTTCCGGATCATGAGTATGTACTTTTAAATTCATTTGTTCTAATTGGTACTTAATATCATGAGTTCTATTAATATGTCTTGGTATAATAACTGTCAGCAAATTTTTATATTTAGATTTCAATTTTTCGTGTACCACACCACACAATTTTTCCTCAGTATCATGAGTGCTAGATGCACACCAAACTTTTTTTTTCGAAATAAATTTTCTAAACTTTTTATTAACTATAATTTTTTCATTTTCAGACTGAGAAAATTTTAAATTTCCAAAAATTTTGACATTTTTTGCGCCTAGTTTTACTAAGTAATTTTTTGAAATTTTGCTAGATGATAAACATAAATTAAAATTTCCAAAAATTTTTTCCGAAAATTTTTTAATTGAGATCCATCTATTGAAACTTTTTTTTGTTATTCTACCATTAAGTAGTATTATGGGTATATTTCTTTTTTTTAAGTTAATAAGTATGTTTGGCCAAACTTCTGAGTCCACAAAAAGAGCAGCAGATGGCTTCCAATAATTGAGAAATATTCCACTAATTAAATTTTGATCTATTGGAAAAAATTGATGTACCACCTTTTTAAATTTAAATTTAGATATAACTCTTGATGAGCTCAAAGTGTTTGAGGTAACTAATATTTGAGAAATTTTTTTATTTTTTTCAAATTTTTCCAATAGTGGAATTATACTTTGTAATTCTCCTACACTAGCACCATGAAACCAAATTAATTTTCCTGATCTCCTTATTTGAGATGAAAAACAAAATTTTTCTTTAAATCTAATTATATCTTCTTTTTTTTTTAATATTCTATAAATTAAAATCAATGGTGATAATAAAAAAACTAAATTAATTAAAGATCGATAAATGATTAACATTATGTTTTTTTAATTTGTTTCTCATAAAAATTTTTATATATTTGGGAATTATTCAATAATTCTTCATGTTTTCCTTCCCCAGCCACCGTACCTTTATCAATAACAAAAATTTTATTTGAATTTAAAATTGTTGAAAGCCTGTGAGCAATAACTATTGTTGTTCTTCCTTTTGTTAAAAAACTTATTGCTTTTTGAATTTTATTTTCAGTTTCGGCGTCTAATGAAGAAGTAGCCTCATCTAATAAAATAATTGGACTTTTTTTTAAGATTGCCCTAG
>MDTB01180341.1_pt1 | contig 10168 bp, 7 predicted proteins | sample 811161 | NCBI WGS metagenome assembly MDTB01 (sample SAMN05326650, study PRJNA326480) | marine metagenome | isolation source: seawater | place: Mediterranean Sea | collected 2009
AGAGCGCCAAGTACACGATGGCCTACACCCGAGCGGGCGTGACCCCCGACGGCACGTCGTCGTATTTCGTCACCCGGCACATCGGGCTGCGCCGCATGCTCGACCTGACCCTCACCAACCGGGTCCTCTCCGCCGAGGAGGCTGAGAGTTGGGGGCTGGTCAACCGGGTTGTCGCCGACGACGATGTGGACACCGCCACCGTCGAGCTGGCCACGACCCTCGCGCAGGGCGCCACGTCGGCGCTCGGGGAAGCCAAGCGGGTGGTCTACAACGGCATCGACGCCACCCTCGAGACCGCCAGCGAGTTTGAGGCGGCGATGATTACCAAGGCGATGGCGAGCGCCGACGGCCTCGAAGGGGTCGCCGCCTTCGTCGAGAAACGGGCCCCTGAGTTCGAGTGACCAGATGGGTCGAACGGTGATCGGCCGAAGCCCGGTCGTCGCCGTTTGCGACTGACTATTCGATGAGGGTGTTGCCCCAGATCTGCCAGGCCAGGAGGCTCTTGGCGATCAGGCTGAGCCAGATGTAGACGGCCTCACCGTGGGCGTAATCGGCCCAACGCCCCTTGCCGCGGTACTGCAGCCACTGGTTCAGGGCGAAGCAGTTGAAGGCGAGGAAGATCGACACGAGGATGCCGTAGACGAATCCGGGCGGGCCGTCGTCGGCGACGGCGACACTGATCCACACGGAGGCGGTGACCGCCTTCCAGGGCGCAATACCTGCGATGCAGCCAAACCAGAACGGCGACCAGTATGCCGGGCGACCCGGTTGGTTGACCGTCTCCATCAGCCAGCCGAACAAGATCATGGCGATGTTCGCCCCGGCGATCGCGAGCAGCGCGCCGGCGTCGTAGATGCCGACCACCGAGGCGATCAACACGATCATGAGCGTCGACGACGCTGCGTACTCGATCCAGCGGATCCGGTTGCGTCCGGCCCGCAGCTCGCTCGCATAAAAAGAAAACCCGAGCGTTGCGACGTAGAGGTGAGCGACGGCGGAGAGGAGCAAGAAGCCGGCGGTACCGACGGCGAGTGGATACGAGAACGCCTCGACCACTTCACCGTCGGCGAGTGGGGTTCCTGGCGGCCCGTTTGTGGCAAAGGAGGTGACCGGGAGTGAGAAGTCGTTGCTGACGAGCAGCATGAACCCACCCGAGACCAGATGGAGCACACCCATCACGAGGTTGAACCGTCGCAGGCGATCGATGCGGTCGTCGGAAACCACAGGCGTGTCGAGGGGCACGGCAATGCTGGCCATGCCCGGATCTACGGTCGGCAGCGCGCGACCGGATGCGTCCCACCCGCTCGGCGCATCGATCGTGGCAGGATCAAGCCATGAGCGACGCCCCCACCCGCCTCCGGCGAGAACCCCCGCCGCTCCGCCGTCTCGCCGTGCTTCACACCGAGCCACGATCGGTGCGGATGATGCGGGTCGTGGTCGGAGGGGTCGAACTCGAGGGGCTCGAACTGCCCGAACCGGCGGCGAGCGTGCGATTGCTCGTCCCCTGGCCGAGCGAAACCTTCGAGCTGCCGACGTGGAACGGCAACGAATACCTCCTCAGCGATGGCCGCCGTCCTTCGCTCCGAACCTTCACCCCGGTGCGACTCGACGGCCGCGAACTCACCATCGACATCGTTCGGCATCCAGGCGGAGCGATCGCCGACTGGTCCGAAACGGCGTCGCCCGGCGATCCGTGTGCGATCTCGGGGCCCGGCCGCGGTGAGGCCATCGACGAATCAGCAGACCGCTACGTGTTGCTCGGCGACGAGACCGCCATCCCGGCGATCGAGCAGCTACTCAGGGTCATCCCGGCATCGATGGAGGTCGACGTCCATCTCGAGATCGAGCATCCCGACGCTCGCCTGGCGTTGCCCGACCACCCGTCCGCGACCGTGATGTGGCATCACGCCGTCGATACCGAACCACCCGGCACCTCGTTGCGCCGAGCGATTGCGGGCACCACCGTCCCGGGCGGTACTCGGGTTTGGGCGGCCGGCGAGGCCGCATCGATGCAGGCGATCCGCAAGCACTTTTTCGACGAGCGAGCCACTCCGCGTTCGCACACGACGATCCGTGGCTACTGGAAGGTGCCTCGTTCCTGAGCGACCGCGGCGACCGTCGAGACGAATGCGGGTCGGCCTGCGATGCCGCCGTAGGCTTCTCGAGATGAGCGTCTCCCCCGAGCACCTCGACGTCGTCGTCGTCGGCGCCGGCATCTCCGGCATTTCTGCGGCCTACCACCTGCAGACCATGTGCCCCGACCGCGAATTCGCGATCCTCGAGGGTCGGTCGGCACTCGGCGGCACCTGGGACCTTTTCCGCTATCCCGGAGTCCGCTCCGACAGCGATATGCACACGCTGGGCTTCAAATTCAAGCCGTGGAGCAACCCGAAGGCGATCGCCGACGGCCCTTCGATCCTCGACTACCTGAACGAAACGGTCGACGATTTCGAGATCCGGGAGAAGATCCGCTTCGACCATCGCATCTCGAAGGCGAGTTGGTCATGGACCGATCGGCGATGGACGCTCACGGTCGATCACGGTGACGAGACATTCGAGATCACGGCCAACTTCGTGTTCATGTGCACCGGGTATTACTCGTACCGCGGAGGCTTCACCCCCGAGTTCGCCGGCGCCGCCGCGTTCGGCGGCCAGATCATCCACCCCCAGGAATGGCCCGAAGATCTCGACTACGCTGGCAAGCGGGTTGCGGTCATCGGGTCGGGCGCCACGGCGGTGACCCTCGTTCCGGCCATGACCGACCGGGCCGAGCACGTGACGATGGTGCAGCGCACACCGACCTGGGTCGTGTCTGCACCGTCGCAGGACCCGATCGCGAACGCGCTCCGGAAGGTGCTACCCAATGGCCTGGCGTTCGAACTCACCCGCCAGAAGAATCGGCGCTTCGGCGAGTACGTGTATCGCCAGACCCGCATCAACCCCGACCGAATCCGTCGACGGCTGCTGAGCGAGCTCGCCAAGCACCTGCCGAAGGAACAGATCGACGCCCACTTCACCCCGTCCTACAACCCGTGGGACCAACGGGTCTGCCTCGTGCCCGACGCCGACCTGTTCGAGGCGATCAAGGCCGGCAAGGCCGACGTCGTTACCGACACCATCGAGCGTTTCACCGAGACGGGAATCCAACTCGATTCGGGCACGCATGTCGACGCCAACATCATCGTCACCGCCACGGGGCTCAACTTGGTGACGATCGGCGAGATGGACCTCGACATCGATGGCAAGAAGATCGACTTCTCGGAGCTTTGGACCTACAAGGGCCTCGGTTATTCCGAGATCCCCAACCTGATCTCCGTCTTCGGGTACGTCAACGCGTCGTGGACCCTGCGGGCCGACCTGATCGTCGAGTACGGCTGCCGCCTGCTCAACCACATGCGCAACTCCGGCACCGACACCGCCACTCCGCGTCTCCGCCCATGCGATCTCGACATGCCACGTCGCCCCTTCATCGACGACTTCCCGGCCGGCTACATGCAAAGAATGATGCCGATGCTGCCCAAACAGGGCGATCGGGCCCCCTGGCTCAACACCCAGTCGGTGAGCGAGGACATAAAGCTCATCGGCAAGGAACCCGTCGACGACGGCGTCATGGTTTTCGGTTAGCCGAGCACCCGATCGAACATCTCGGTGGTGGCGTTCCAGCCGACCGTCGCCGCTTCCTCGTGATACGTCGGCGAGACCGGCCAGGTGTAGCCGTGGTCCGCGCCCTCGAAGATTCGCAGCGTGATGTTATCCAGCCCCTCGATGGCGTTGAGGTATCGCTGGTGCATCTCGATCGACTGGACCTTGTCGGCGGTGCCGATACCGATCCAGAGTTCTCCGATCGCGTCGACGGTGAGGTGGGGCGACGCTTCGGTGTCATCGGTGAGGAACGACGGGTGCCACATCGCACCGGTCGGGAACCGGTCCGGCAGTTCCTGCATGGCCTTGTGTACATATCGGGCGCCGAGACAGAACCCCATGGTCGCCATCGGTCCGTCGGTCCACCCGAGCGCATCGAGTGCCGCGTCGCGATCCATCTGCACCTGACCGTCGTCGAGGGTGCCGAGCATTTCCATGATCTTCAGCCGGTTGGCCTGATTCGCCTCGGCGTCGTCGACAGGGTCGAAGCCGATCATGCGGCCGTGGCGATGCCACAGGTCGGGGATCACCGCCTCATAGCCGGCCTCGGCCAGCCTGGCGGCGAACTGCTTCAGCGACGGGCGAATGCCCGGCGCGTCCATGAAGATCAGCACCCGCGTTGGGCTGCCGCCTTCCGGGGACGCGTGCACGATGGCCATCGGGCCGTCCGCTGTCTCGGTGTCGATGATCTGCTCGGTGATCGTCATGGGACCTCCCTCGATGATGGGACCGTACTTGCCGTTGTGAGGTCGGTGCCGTTGCAGCCGTTCACCTTGGCTCGGTCAGGTCGAGGCCGTCGGTGGAACCGATCAGGTCGACCCGCACCATCGGGCCGTGCTCAACGAGGGCCTCGAGAGAGCCGGTCTGGCGGCGATACCACCCGGTGACATCGGCGCTGAACACGCGCCGTCGCTCGTCGGGATCGGTAACGATCATGGCTCGGGCATCGAGGGTTTCGTCGATCGACTCCTTGAATACGAAGCGGAAATCGGGATGGGCTTTAAGGTTCGCGATCCAGTCACGAGGTGCATACTCACGCTCGCCCTCACCTGCCCCGGGCGTGCCGCAGAGGTATATCCGGCCGTCGACGACGACGAACCAGATCTCGGTGGTGCGCCACTCGCCGCTTCGCGCACCGAGCGTGATGATATCGATCGTCATGTCGCGCTGAAGGGCGGTGCGAACGGCGGCCAGTCGCTCGGGCGTCATGGCGCGAAGCGTAACCCCGGCGAGCCGGTCTGGAAGAGCCATCCGTGACGCGATTACACTGTAAGTTTGAGCTGAGGAGCACCTCCGATGACCGACATGGCCGAAGAGACACGTCAGATGTTCAACCCCGACGTGGTCACCCCCGAGATGGAAATGGCGGAGAAGGGCCGCAACGCACCCGGCGCCTACGACCTGCCCATCGAGGAGGTCAACCCACTCAACGCCCACCTCTTCCTCGAGGATCGCTGGCAGGAATACTTCGCTCGCCTGCGCAACGAGGACCCGGTCCATTTCAACGAACTCGAGACCTCAGGTCGTTACTGGTCGATCACCAAGTACGACGACGTTCGCGCCGTCGACGGCGACTGGGAGACCTACTCCTCGGCCAGCGGCATCACCCTCGGGCTGTCGGTCGAGAAGATGCAGGAAGAAGCGCTTCCCCAGCAGCTCACCCCGTTCATCGCAATGGATCCGCCGACCCACACCGAGCAGCGCAAGACGGTGCGCGGCGTGTCGGCACCGAGCAACCTTCGCAACATCGAGCCGATGATCCGCGAGCGCACCGCCGCCCTCCTCGACTCGCTCCCTGATGACGAGGCGTTCGACTGGGTCGACACGGTCTCGATTGAGCTCACGACCCTCATGCTTGCCACCCTCTTCGACTTCCCGATGGAGGATCGCCGCAAGCTCACCCGCTGGTCCGACATCGTGTTTGCCATCCCCGGTCCGGGTGGCGTCGTCGAAACCCAGCAGCAAAAGATCGACGAGCTGTTTGAGTGTGTCGCCTATTTCGAGACGCTCTGGGACGAGCGTCGTGGCCAGGCCGGCTTTGATCTTGTCACCATGCTCGCCAACGGCGAGCACACCAAGGACATGTCGGCCTTCGAGCACCTCGGCAACCTGCTGTTGCTGATCGTCGGCGGCAACGACACCACCCGCAACACGATGACCGGCAGCGTTTACGGCCTCCACAAGTTCCCCGAGAATTTCGGGAAGCTGAAGGCCGATCCGTCGCTGATCGAGAAGTTCGTCCCCGAGGTCATCCGCTGGCAGACGCCGCTGGCCTATATGCGCCGCACGGCGACCAAGGACACCGTCCTGAACGGCAAGGAGATCAAGAAGGACGACCAGCTCCTCATGTGGTACATCTCCGCGAACATGGACGAAGACGTCTTCGACAACCCCGAAGTCCTCGACATCGACCGGGAGAACGCCGACCGCCAGTTGTCCTTCGGCTACGGCATTCATTTCTGCATGGGTAGCCGCGTCGCCGAACTTCAGCTCCGAGTGTTCTGGGAAGAGATGCTCAAGCGGTTTGAGACCATCGAGGTTCTGGCTGAGCCCGAGCGCGTCTTCTCGTCGTTCGTCCACGGCTACGCGAGCATGCCGGTGAAGGTGACTCGCCACTGAGCGAGTCCACGGCCACCGACCCCCCATCGATCCGCGGCGTCGATTCGGCGCGCTCGTGGGTCGTCGTGGCATCCGCCTTCCTGGCGATGTTCACGGTGTTCGGGGTGGCGTACAGCTTCGGTGAGTTCTTTGGCCCGATGGCCGACGAGTTCGGCACCGACCGGTCGGCAACGGCGCTGTTCTTCGCTCTGACAACCTTCGCCTACTTCGCGCTCGGGATCGTGACCGGGCGGATCGCCGATCGCCACGGCCCTCGCCGAGTTGTCGCTTTTGGCGCAACAGCGATGACCATCGGCCTCTTCCTCACTGCGGAGGTCGAGTCGATCCAGGTCGGCTACCTCACGTACGGCCTCGGCGTGGGGTTCGGCGTAGCGTGCTGCTACGTGCCGATGGTCGCCACGGTCGGCGGCTGGTTCGAGGCGAGGCGAACGCTCGCGCTGGGCCTTGCCGTGGCCGGCATCGGCACCGGAACCCTCGTCATGGTGCCACTGATCGAGTGGGTCATCGACAACCAGGGCTGGCGTGACGCCTATCGACTGCTTGCGATCGTGACCGCCGTGCTCCTGACCGTCGCTGCCATCGGGGCTCACCGTTCCCCTACCTCAGCGGCATCGCCAGTGCCGATCCGAGAGGCGATTCGTGGTCGCGTGGACTTCTGGATTCTCTACGTCTCGTCGATCCTGATCTCGATAACCCTATTCACCCCCTTTGTCTTCCTCGCCGACTACATCGACGCGGTCGGCGGCACCGGTTCGGCTGCAGTCTTGCTGGGGTTGGTCGGCATGAGTTCAATCGCAGGCCGACTCGGCTTTGGGGCGGTCGCCACCCGCATCGGCATCACCGGGCTGTATCAACTGTCGTTCCTCGTGCTCTCGCTCAGTGTGTTGCTGTGGATCGTCGCCGACACGAGCTACAGCCTGCTCATCCTCTTCGCTGTCGTCCTCGGGGTCGCATACGGCGGCTTCATCGCCCTGTCGCCCGCCGTGATCGCCGTGCGGTTCGGTGTCGTCGGGATGGGCGGCGTGCTCGGTGCGCTCTACACGGCCGCTGGCGTGGGCGGCCTCGTTGGGCCGCCGACAATCGGGGCGATCATCGACGCCTCGGGCCACACCGCTGCGCAGATCACCGCCCTCGTGAGCGGCCTGCTCGGCACAGCGCTGCTCTTCGCGATGCGTCCCCCGCCCGAGCCGGCCTGATCACCGGCCGTGTCGACTCCTCCGGAACCCGCGACATCGGTCCAATACAACTTCAATACAAGATACAATGGACCCCGTTTCCGGGGGTTCCCGACAACAGCAGCAGCAAAAGCGAGACCGACGTCATGAGCTTGCACGATGACTACCTGAACGAAATCGAGGGCCGGAAGGCGCACGGGCTCCACCCGATGCCGATCGACGACGCCGACCTGCTGACCGAGATCGTTGCGCACATGTCCGACGCCGACAGCGCCCATCGGACCGACTGCCTCGACTTCTTCATCTACAACGTGCTCCCCGGCACCACGAGTGCTGCTGGCCTCAAAGCCGTCGTGCTCAAGGACGTGATCACCGGTGCCGGTGCCATCGATGGCATCTCCGTCGAGTCCGCCTTCGAGCAGCTTTCGCATATGAAGGGCGGCCCGTCGATTGCGGTACTGCTCGACCTCCTGCTCGGCGACGACGAGGACTCGGCCCAAGCCGCCGCCGATGTGCTCACGACCCAGGTCTTCCTCTACGAAGCGGACATGGCCCGCCTGGCCGAAGCGCACCAGGCCGGCAAAGCGCTTGCCACCGAGGTGCTGCAGAGCTACGCAAACGCCGAGTTCTTCACCAAGCTGCCCGAAATCGATGAAGAGATCGAGCTCGTGACCTTCGTCGCCGGCGTCGGCGACATCTCCACCGACCTCCTCTCCCCCGGCGCCGATGCCCACTCACGTTCCGATCGGGAGTTGCACGGTCAGAGCATGTTCGAGCACAACAAGGAACAGCAGCAGGCGCTGCTCAACCTCCAGGCCGCCCACCCCGACAAGCGCGTTCTGCTCGTTGCGGAGAAGGGCACGATGGGCGTGGGTTCGTCGCGTATGTCCGGTGTGAACAACGTCGCCCTCTGGATCGGCAAGCAGGCTAGCGAGTACGTGCCGTTCATCAACTTCGCCCCGATCGTCGGCGGCACGAACGGCATTTCCCCGATCTTCCTTACCACCGTCGGCGTTACCGGCGGTATCGGCCTCGACCTCAAGAACTGGGTGAACCAGTTCGACGCCGACGGCGAGCTCATCGTCGACGACGAGGGCGAAGCGATCCTCGAACAGACCTACTCGGTCGATACCGGTTCGGTCTTCACGATCAACACCCGCACCCGGAAACTGATCGACGCCGGCGGCAACGAGGTCATGGACATCTCGTCGGCGTTCACCCCGCAGAAGGTCGAGTTCATGAAGGCCGGCGGTTCCTACGCCGTCGTCTTTGGCAAGAAGCTGCAGACCTTCGCCGCCAACACCCTCGGCATCGACACCCCAGCGGTGTTCGCCCCGTCCGACGAGGTCTCCCACGAGGGCCAAGGACTCACCGCTGTCGAGAAGATCTTCAACCGCAACGCCGTCGACGCATCCGGCGCCACGCTCCATGCCGGGTCGTACACCCGAGTCGAGGTCAACATCGTTGGCTCGCAGGACACCACCGGCCTGATGACCTCCCAGGAACTCGAAATGATGGCGTCGACGGTCATTTCGCCGATCGTCGACGCCGGCTACCAGTCGGGCTGCCACACGGCCTCGGTGTGGGACACCAAGGCGCAGGAGAACATCCCGCGCCTGATGAAATTCATGAACGACTTCGGGCTGATCACCGCCCGCGATCCGGCGCACAACTACGCCCCGATGACCGACGTGATCCACAAAGTCCTCAACGACATCACCGTCGACGACTGGGCGATCATCATCGGTGGCGATTCCCATACTCGGATGTCGAAGGGTGTGGCGTTCGGCGCCGACTCCGGCACGGTCGCCCTCGCCCTCGCCACCGGCGAGGCCTCGATGCCGATCCCCGAATCGGTCAAGGTCACCTTCAAAGGCGACATGCCCGCCCACATGGACTTTCGCGATGTCGTGCACGCCACCCAGACACAGATGCTCGATGAGTTCAACGGCGAGAACGTCTTCCAGGGCCGGGTCATCGAGGTTCACATCGGCACGCTCGCCTCCGACCAGGCATTCACGTTCACCGACTGGACCGCCGAGATGAAGGCCAAGGCCTCGATCAACATCTCCGACAGCGAGACCCTCGTCGAGTCGCTCGTGATCGCCCGCGACCGCATCCAGGTGATGATCGACAAGGGCATGGACAACGCCAACGCCGTGCTCCAGGGCCTCGTCGATCGCGCCAACGCCCGCATCGCCGGGATCGAGAGCGGTGAACGCCCGCCGCTGGCTCCCGACGCCGACGCGAAGTACTACGCCGAGTTCACCGTCGACCTCGATGAGATCGACGAACCGATGATCGCCGATCCCGACGTGAACAACGACGACCCGTCGAAGCGCTACACCCACGACACCATTCGTGAGCTGTCGCACTACGGCGGAACCAAAAAGGTCGACCTTGGTTTCGTCGGCTCGTGCATGGTGCACAAGGGCGACATGAAGATCCTGGCCCAGATGCTGCGCAACCTCGAAGCACAACACGGCGAGGTGGAGTTCCAGGCGCCGCTCGTGGTCGCACCGCCGACGTACAACATCGTCGACGAACTGAAGGCCGAGGGTGACTGGGAGCTGCTCAGCCGCTACGCCGGATTCGAGTTTGACGACACCGACCCGAAAAGCGTCGCTCGCACTGGCTACGAGAACATCCTCTATCTCGAGCGTCCGGGCTGCAATCTCTGCATGGGCAACCAGGAGAAGGCCGAGCCGGGCGACACGGTGATGGCCACCTCC
>MDTB01223012.1_pt1 | contig 10168 bp, 14 predicted proteins | sample 811161 | NCBI WGS metagenome assembly MDTB01 (sample SAMN05326650, study PRJNA326480) | marine metagenome | isolation source: seawater | place: Mediterranean Sea | collected 2009
CTTTTCAGGCGTTCGTGCGCACCAGCTACACCAGAGACCCATTGGTTAAAATCTAAAAATAATTCTTCCTTTAGTCAAATCGTAAGGTGTTACTTCTACTGTAACATTGTCACCTTGAAGAACTCTAATTCTGTTTTTTCTTAGTTTGCCGGCAGTGTGAGCTGTTACTATATGATTATTTTCTAATTTAACTCTGAACATAGCATTAGGAAGTAAGTCTATAACTTTTCCTTTGAACTCCAATAAATCTTGTTTCGACAAACTTAGTTTCTCCTTATTCTAGATTTTATACTTTGAGTATGACCGTGCAATTGTTCAAACTCCGACAGAGTTATAGCTGGATTTGCAATTTTTTCTACCCCTAATTTACTTAAAGTTACAACTGATATTTTTTTGGTAAATTCATTTAAATTTAAACCTGAGCTAAATTTTGAAGATCCAAATGTTGGTAAGACATGATTCGTACCAACTGTATAATCTGAAGCACTCATTGGAGTATTTGGACCATTGCAGATACTTCCAGCATTTTTAATCTTATTTTCGTATTTTTTAAAATTTTTAACATTTAGCTCAAGGTGTTCTGGCGCTATTTCATTTATTGTTTCTAAGATTTGTTTGTCATTCTGTACCAAAATAATTAAGCCATTTTTTTTTAATGACTTTGAAGCAATTTTTTTTCTGGGTAAATTTTTTAAAATTACTTGAATTTTTAAAAGCACCTCTTTAACTATTTTTTTATCTTTTGTAACTAATATACACTGACTATCTGGATCATGTTCTGCTTGAGAAACTAAAGAAGTTGCAACTTGACTTAAATTTGTTTCTTTATCTGCTAGAACACATATTTCAGATGCACCGGCATACATTGTTTCTGTACCTAAAATTTTTCCAGACAATTGTCTTTTAGCCTCAGCAACATATTTATTACCTGGTCCAACTACTTTATTAACTTTTTGAATAAAAGCTAAACTTGCAATCGCTTGTGCCCCACCCATTGAAAAAATTTCTTTGATGCCTAATTTTTTAGCTGCGTATAAGACGGCAGGGTTAAGTTTATTATTTATTTTGGGTGTGGCCAGCACTATTCTTTTAACTCCTGCAATCTTGGCAGGAATACAATTCATTAATAAAGTAGAGGGTAAGTTGCCTGGCACATAAATACCAACTGACTCAATCGGAACAGTTTTATATTCCAGCTTATTTTCATATTTATCAATAAATTTTATTTTTTTAAAATTTTTTAGTTGAAGTTTATGAAATTTAAAAATTCTATTACAAGCAAAATCAATTGCGTTTTGTACATTTTTATCTAAATGCTTAATTGAATTACTAATTGTTTTTCTTGAAAGTTTTATCTCTTTATTTTTTGAATATTTCTTCTCAAATTTTTTAAGAGCCTTAAACTTATTTTTTTTTACATCTCTTATGATATTATTTACAAGATTAATATCTGCATTATTAGAATTTCTTCTTTGGTTAAGAAAGCTAGCTAATTTATTCAACCCTACAGAGTCTCTGTATCTTATAATTTTAATCATTTTTTATGTTTTGATCCTCTAATACCACCTCTACTATTTCAGCAATTAATGTTATAATTGCATTATTTGAAAATAATAGTGTTATTTCATAATTTTTATTACTTCTAAAAAGGTTAATCGCAACTAGCTCTAAATAAGAACCAATATTATTAAGATTTATATTTTTGGATTTCAATCTTTCTATATATTCAAATTTAACTATGCTTTTAATTTTCTCATCAGGATTTTCTTTTTCTCTACCCATTCTCTCAATTAAAAATAAAAAAATCTTATTTTTTGGTAAATATTTAATTTCGTCAATTTTAATTTTTCCTCCTTCACAACAAGCTGAAATTACTTGTAAATCCTGTAGCGATTGAGCAATAATTTTTTTTAAATATCTTTTAGTCATTAAGGTAGTCTTTTAATATTTACACCAATTTTTTTAAGTTTTTTTTCTATATTTTCGTAACCTCTATCTAAATGGTAAATCCTATTTATTATTGAATTTCCTTTTGCTACAATTGCAGCAACAACTAATGCCACAGACGCTCTCAGATCGCTTGACATTAGCTCAGCACCCTCAAAATTAGAATTACCTTTAATTATAGCTTTGTTTTTAATGATAGATATTTTTGCTCCTAATCTTTTTAACTCTGCAACATGCATAAATCTATTTTCAAATATACTTTCACAGATTACCGATCTACCTTCTGCTTTGCATAGTAGTGCCATAAATTGCGCTTGCAAGTCAGTTGGGAAACCATCGTACTCTTTGGTCTCAATAAATTTAATACTTTTGATTTTTCTAGGACCTTTTATAAATATAGATTGATCATTTGTCTTAATTTTAGCTCCAATTTTTTTTAAAAGGTTCAACTCCGTACTAACTATTTTTGGATTTAAACCGCTTATTTTTAATTCTCCTTTTGAGATTGCCGCTATCACACAAAATGTCCCACATTCAATTCTGTCTGCCATGATTGAATAGCTAACACTATTCAATTTTTTTACTCCTTCAATTTCTACAGATCTTTTTCCTATCCATTTTATTTTAGCTCCTGCTTTGTTTAAAAAATTTGTTAAGTCATGCCTGATCTCTGGCTCAATAGCGCAATTTTTCAATATTGTTTTTCCATCTGCCAAAGTAGCTGCAAGTATTGCATTTTCCGTTGCCCCCACCGAAATTTGTGGAAATTTTATACTTGATCCATTTAATCCTTTTTTTGCTTTTGCGTATATATATCCTTTTTTAATAACGTGTTTCATGCCAAGTTTTCTCAAAACACTTAAATGAAAATTAACTGGTCTAGCTCCAATCAGACAGCCTCCAGGGAGAGATGTAATCGCTTTTCTGTATTTTGATAAAAGAGGACCCAGAACTAAAATTCCAGCTCTCATAGTTTTCACTAAAGAGTAGGATGCAAATGTTTTAATTTTTTTCTTCTTGATTACTACAGAATTATTGATTTTATTTTTTTTAACAGAAAAACCGAGAGATTTAATTAGATCTAACATTGTTTCAATATCTTTGACATTTGGTAAATTTTTGATCTCGACAGGCTCATCAAAAAGAATAGTGGCAGCTAAAATTGGCAGTGAAGCATTCTTACTTCCTGATAGTTTTACTGATCCCTTAATTTTACAGGGACCTTTGATAAAAAATTTGTCCATAGCTAGACTTTAGGTAATGTAACCCCTTTTTGATCCATATATTTACCTTCTCGATCGGAATAGGTAGTTTTAGGTTTTTCATTACCTTTTAAAAAAACAAATTGGCAGGCGCCTTCATTTGCATAAATCTTTGCGGGTAAAGGAGTTGTGTTTGAAAATTCAAGAGTAACATTTCCACACCATGATGGTTCTAAAGGTGTTACGTTAACTATTATTCCGCATCTAGCATATGTCGATTTTCCTAAGCAAATTACCAAAATATCATCAGGAATTCTAAAATACTCGACAGTACTAGCAAGTACAAAAGAATTAGGCGGAATAATACACTCAGAACCTTTTTTTGTAACAAAACTTGTTGGTTTAAAATTTTTTGGATCAACAATTTCTGAGTTTACATTTGTAAATATTTTAAATTCATTTCCAACTCGAGCATCATAACCATATGACGATACACCATAAGATATGCAATTGCCTCTAATTTGCTTATCTTGAAATGGTTCTATCATTTTATGATCAACTGCCATTTTTTTAATCCACTTATCAGACTGGACTGGCATTATTTACTCTTTTTTTTTAGTTTTTTTTGAAAATGTTTTCTTTTTTTTAGATTTTTTTTAAGTGCTATCTCAAGTTTAAGAAATTTATCTTTTTTGGTCATTTATTTTTTTCTGGATTTGTTAAATCTTCAAGAGTAATAGTCTTAGAAATATCGTGCATCTTTGTACCCGTTTGATCTTTGGTCAATCCATCTTTTTCGGCTCTCTTTGCTCTTCTCTCGGCAAGTTTTTTCTCTCTTTTTGCTTGCTTTTCCATTGCCTTCGCGCCTCTTGTAGACTTATAATCGTAGTGAATTCCCATGACATTTCCTATAATCAAATATAGCTTATTTTCAGAAAAAATTAAGGCAATAATTTGAAAAAAAATTATTTATACACTATTTATTATTGTGTATTGCCCCTTTAACTCAGGTAGCAGAGTATTTCCATGGTAAGGAAAAAGTCGTCCGTGCAAGTCGGGCAAGGGGCACCAAAATTATCTCTTATAAAATTTTTTTCTTAAAAAAATTGTAGTAATTACCAAAATAAAAAAAATTCCCAATGGGAAATAAATATCAGGAGAAGATATAATATCCATTATTCCGGGAGGTTTGATATTTTGACTAATTATAGTTTCTAGTCCACTACCAATAGAAACAACTAAAAAGACCTGCGGTACAATCCCTATCAATGTCGCAAAGAAAAAATTTATAATTTTTACATTAAACAAGGTTGGTAAAATACAGCTAATTTGCCAGGGAATTCCACCGATAAATCTATAAACTAATAAATAAATAAATTCAGATTTTTTAAACTTAAATTCTAAATTTTGAAATTTATTCAAAAACTTTTCTCTAACAAAATCTTTTAAAAAAAAATTTCCAAAAATATATAAAAAAGTTGCACCAATACTTAAGCCTAATACAACTACTAAAACTCCTATCCACTTCCCTAGAATAAATCCTCCTAATAGTGCCACTGGAGATCCAAAACCAAGAAAAGGAAAGACCCATAAAATTACAAATAATAAAAAAATTAAAGATATTAAAAATATATTAGTTTTTTTTGCTTTTGAAAAATAATCAATGTTATCTTTTATAAATTCGAAAGAAGTCAGCTCTTGTAAATCGAATATCGAAAATAAGTAGTAAAGAAATATTCCAATAATAGCTAAATAAAATAAACCGATATATATTTTAATTTTTTTAGTTTTTTCCATAAATTTTAATTGTAATTTTAAAATCTTCTATTTGCTATTTATATATTTAATTATTATAAAGGGCGAAAATTATTAGAAAATAAAACCATATTTTATGAAAAGAACATATCAGCCAAGTAAACTAGTTAGAAACAGACGTCATGGTTTTAGATCGAAAATGAAAACCAAGGGTGGAAGAAAGTTACTTGCAAGAAGAAGAGCAAAAGGGAGAAAGAAACTTACAGTTTCATGAAGTTGAGAATTTGCTCTTTATCTAAAAATGAGGACTTTAAATCAATTCTTGGTGGTAAAAAAATAAATAATAAGTACTCAACAATTTTTTTTAAAAAAATAGATCATTTAAACTCGGAACAATTAAATATTAGTTTTATTGCAAAAAAAAAGTTGGGTAACGCAATAATAAGGAATAAAATTAAAAGAAGATTAAAAAATATTATGAGAGGTATTACGAAAAATATTAAAATAAATTGTAAATACTCTTATTTAGTTATTGCAAAAAAAATTGTTTTTAGTCATAAATTTGAAGATATAAAGAATGAATTGTTTCTTGATTTTAAAAAAATAAAATAAAAATATGAAAAATATTCTAATATTTATTATTAAAGTTTATAAAAATTTAATTTCACCTTATATTGGAAATAATTGTAGATACCTCCCTACATGTTCTGAATATTTTATTGATTGTTTAAATGAGTTTGGATTTATCAAAGGTTGTACAAAAGGAGTTAAAAGAATCTTGACATGTCATCCAATTAAAGTTCTTGGTGGTGGAGATGGTTATGACCCTGTAATAAAGAAAAAGGGCAAACAATAATGGATACAAAAAATGTTATAGCGGCTATATCATTAAGTGCAGCTGTAATAATTCTTTATAGTTTATTTTTTGCTCCAAGTCCCAATGAAATTAAAAAGATAGATCAGGAAAAATCATCTTTAAATTCCGAAGCTCCTAAATTGGATTCGACTGAAAAAATAATTGAATTATCAAGAGACCAAGCATTAAAAGAAAGTAATAGAATTGAATTCGAAAATCAAAATATAAAAGGTTCAATTTCTTTATTAGGTGGAATAATAGATGATTTAGTTTTTAAAAATTATACTGAAACCTTGGATGGAAAAAATAAAATAACTTTATTAAACCCAAAAAAATATGGAGAAGGGTATTTTGTAGAAACTGGATGGGTATCAAGTAGCAAAAATATCGACCTACCAAACTCAAATACAATTTGGAAGATAGAAGGAAATAACAAACTTACACCTGGTAAACCGGTTACTCTAGTTTGGAACAACAATCAGGGCATAAGTTTTAAAAAAAAAATTGAGATCGACGAAAAGTTTTTGTTCTCTATAGATCAAGTAATTAAAAATAAATCAGAAAAATCTTATGACTTCTATTCATATGGACAAATTATTAGAAATAAATCACCTGAAGTAACAAACTTTTATATTCTTCATGAGGGTTTAATTGGAGTTTTTGATGATCAGCTAGTAGAAAAAGATTATGACGACATAAAAGAAAAAGAATTTTCTCAAAATGCAAATTCTGGTTGGCTTGGTGTTACTGATAAATATTGGATAACCACACTTATTCCTGAAAAAAATAAGGAATTCAGAGCAGATTTCAATTTTAATAATAAATATAGAGCAAACTTTATTGAAACTAAACCCTTAGTGTTGGAATCTAAAGGATCAATTTCAAGCAATGTTAGAGTAATCATAGCCGCTAAAGAAGTCGATGTAATAGATAATTATGCTGAAAAATCAAATATATCTAAATTTGATTTAGCAATTGATTGGGGATGGTTTTATTTTTTTACAAAAAATTTTTTCTTTGCAATTGATTATTTTTTTAAACTTACTGGCAACTTTGGAATAGCTATAATATTAATTACAATTTGTATAAGAATATTATTTTATCCTTTAGCAAATTATTCATTTAAATCCATGGCTAAAATGAAAGTTTTGCAACCAGAAATGACAAGACTTAAAGAGTTACACAAAGATGATAAAATGAAACTACAACAAGAAATGATGGCTTTATATAAAAAAGAAAAAGTAAATCCCGTGTCCGGTTGTTTGCCGATTTTTATTCAAATTCCTTTCTTTTTTGCGATATATAAAGTTCTTTTTGTTACTCTTGAAATGAGACATCAGCCATTTTATGGGTGGATAAAAGACTTGTCTGAAAGAGATCCAACATCAATTTTTAATCTATTTGGATTGATTCCATGGGACCCACCATCATTTCTGATAATTGGTGTTTGGCCTTGTCTTATGGGTTTATCTATGTATTTACAACAAAAGTTAAATCCTACTCCCCCAGACCCTATACAACAAAAAATTTTTATGTTTTTCCCTTTATTTTTAACAATTATATTAGCTCCATTCCCATCAGGCCTAGTCATATATTGGACAATAAACAACGTACTAACTATGGCACAACAACTTGTGATAATGAAGCAAACTAAAGTAAAAACCACATAGAATTGATGGACCTTAAAAAAATTTTACCTGAAAATGGTCCTCCAATAAATCAGGTTTCTAAATATATTGAAAAATATAAAAATGATTTGATAGTTATTAAATACGGAGGAAATGTTTTTATTGATAGAAATATTTTTAATAATTTTATCGAAGACATTAGTATTTTAAATAAATTAGGCTTATCAATTGTGGTAATTCATGGTGGAGGTCCTCGAATAAAAAGAGAGCTAGATAAATCAAATATTATTTCAAATTTTATTAGAGGTTTAAGGGTTACAGATGCAAAAGTAATAAAAATTGTTGAAAAAGTATTAATTGAATTTAATGAAGATATTGTTTCATCTTTAAATGAAAAAGGTGTCAAAGCTATATCCTTAAACACAAAGCAGAACTGTATAATTGAAGTAATTCCAGAGTCCAAGGAGCTGGGATTTGTTGGAATACCAAACAAAATCAATGTTCATATAATTAAGGACAAAATTGAAAATAATTTAATTCCAGTAGTATCTCCACTTGGACTTGGAACTAATAACCAAGCATATAATATAAATGGGGATAATGCTGCTGGGGCAATAGCAAAATCTCTTAAGTCACGAAGGTTATTGCTAATGACAAATGTTGAGGGTGTATTAGATAAAAATAAAAATCTTATACAGGAAATATCTTCCTCTGAAATTTTGGATATGGTTAAAAATGGAACTATAACTGAAGGTATGATACCTAAAATAAATACATGTTTAGATGCAATAAATAATGGTGTAACTGCTGTAGCTATTATTGATGGAAGAAAAAAGCACTCCGTTTTATTTGAAATTTTTTCAGATAAAGGTTCAGGAACTTTAATTAGATAATTATTTAAAATGGAAGAGCTTAAAAATAAAAAAAATTTGTTATTAGATTTAGATGGAACTGTTTATCAAGATTTAGAAGCTGTTTTTGGACAGGTCTCTAGATTAATGACAAAATATATTTCTGAAAAGTTAAATATAGACTTAACTAAAGCCAAAGAATTACAAACTAATTATTTTTATAAATATAATACTAGTCTCAATGGATTGATGATACATCATGATATTCCGCCTAAAGAATTCCTAAAATATGTTCATAATATAGATCTTTCATTTATGAAGAAAGATACAGTTTTAAGAAAACAATTAGAGAATTTAGATATGAGAAAGTTAATTTTTACAAATGGAAGTACTGATCATGCAAAGAATGTACTTAGCCATTTGGGTATTGAAGATTTATTTGAAGGAATATTTGATATCAGCGATGCAGAATATAGACCTAAACCCGAACCGAAAGCGTTTGATTTGATGGTAAAAAAATTTGGGATAGATCCAAAGAACACAATTTATGTAGAAGATATTGCTAAAAATTTATCAATAGGTAAAGAAAGGGGTTGCACAACCGTTTGGTTAATAAATGATGAGCAGTGGGGTAAAATGGAGTCCGATAAGGATTACATTGATTATAAAATTGAAAATCTATCTTTATTTTTAAAAGAAATAAGGTTATTAAAAAGTAAATAAAATATGACTATTGAAAAAATTATAAATGAAGCTTGGGAAAATAAAGGTCAGATCAACAAAGGATCTGATAAATCGATAATTGACGCGATTAATGAGACAGTCCATTTATTAAATGAGGGTAAAATAACTGTAGCTGAGCCTCATGGGAATGACTGGAAAATCAATGATTGGATCCAAAAAGGAATACTTCTTTCTTTTAGAGTAAATGATAGAAAAATTATTGGAGGACCCTACAATGCATGGAATGACTTTGAGCATTTACCAGGTAAAACAGCTGGGTGGACTGAAAAAGAGTTTGCTAAGGCTGGTTTCAGAATGGTGCCAAATTGTGTGGTGCGAAACGGTTCTTTTATTGGAAAGGGTGCTGTCATAATGCCAAACTCATTTATTAACATAGGTGGATACTGTGGAGAAAACTCAATGGTAGACACAGGAGCTAGAATAGGTTCGGCTGCTAGACTTGGAGCAAATTGTCATTTGTCCGCAGGTTGTGGCTTGGGTGGTATATTAGAGCCGATTGGTTCTAAGCCTACTATTATTGAGGATAATTGTTTCATAGGGGCTCTTTCAGAAATAGTTGAGGGTGTAATTGTAAGAAAAGGAAGCGTAGTTTCAATGGGTTGTTATATTGGTAAGAGTACGAAAATAGTTTATAGAGAAACTGGAGAGATTACATCAGGTGAAGTGCCAGCTGGAAGTGTTGTTGTTCCAGGAACATTACCTTCAAAAAAACCTGGTGGACCAAACCTATACTGTGTTGTTATTATCAAAACAGTAGATGAAAAAACTAGATCAAAAACTAGTTTAAATGACCTTTTAAGAGACTAATAATGTCAAGGATAAGTGAATTACAATTAGCTAAAGAGCTGATCAGATTTCCATCAATAACACCAGTTGACGCTGGGGTAATGAAATTTTTAGAAAAAAAATTAAAAAAACTAGGTTTCGAAACAAAAATATTGGAATTCAAAGAAAAAGGATTTCAACCTGTAAAAAACTTATATGCCAGATTTGGTTCTAAAACGCCAAATTTCATGTTTGCCGGGCACGTTGATGTTGTTCCTCCAGGAAATATAAAAGACTGGACTGTAGATCCATTTAAACCATCTATTAAAAATGGTCACCTAATTGGGAGAGGTGCAAACGATATGAAAAGTTCTGTTGCAGCTTTTGTTTCTGCTGTAAGCACTTTTTTATCAAAAAATA
>MDTB01232489.1_pt1 | contig 10168 bp, 4 predicted proteins | sample 811161 | NCBI WGS metagenome assembly MDTB01 (sample SAMN05326650, study PRJNA326480) | marine metagenome | isolation source: seawater | place: Mediterranean Sea | collected 2009
AAAGTTCATTTTTTCCATTTTAAAATCATCAAATTGTCCAGTGTCCAAGTCTTTTAGCAACTCTAGAAATTTAGAATCAAATTTTCGTTCTACGATTGATTTTCTGAACTTCCATAATGCAGATTTATGGCGATCTGAGGCACCCTCGACATATCTTTTGCTTGGGTACAGGATTGGCTGAAAGCGATCAACATGCTTTTTGAACTCAATTGTTATATTAAACATATTGGGGGTATTTGACTGTTTTAAGGATCCATCTATGAGTGATTCGTATGATTCATAATTTGTGAAATACGCAGAGTCAAACATAACATTTTTTTGTTGGCGCTTTATATCTTCTTTTAATTCAGTTGATGCTTTCCAATTATAAATCCAAGATTTACCATACCAAGAATTAGGCTCAGTGGAGGAAAAATAAGCAACTTCAGCACCCAATTCTACTGGAAAATGGTAATTTAAAAGATTCATGTAAGGGGTTTCGCTATGGCGAACATTTCTTAATTTCCACATTGGTTCGGGATAAGGTGCGATAGGGTCGGAATCAATACTTGCAAACTCCGGATAGTCGTCTTTATCTGCTCTATAATTTATTTCAAAATTTAAATTGGGCAACAATAACTCATGCTTGTCTTCGGCCCATTTTTGATAATTAGCAATATTATTATCATAATTATTGTATTCTGATTTTAATTTTGCCATGCCTTGACCGCCAGGAGTTAGGTTGCCGGGGAAACCCAAATCATTAAATCCGTTGTATTCCCTAAACAGGTCATGTGTTTCAAACTCAAAAGCCATATCATAAAATATAGTTTCCTCATCAGCTAATTTTGGATAAACTACATTTCCATTCGAACCACCCATAAAAATTTTATACCACAATTTATCTGATTTTGCATATTCTGGATCTGCATAAATTCTAAGTGGAATTTTGAAATTTGGAATCGGAGTTTTATTATTAATTTTAATTATTCTAGCTGGATTGGCTTCTATGGTTTTAAAAACCTTATATTTTTCATGTGGAGATTGTACCTCCGCTGAAAGAACCGATATTTCTCTCATATCAAGTACTGTATGTTCTGGGATTGCCAGATTGGTGCTAGGGGTGTATTCGGAATCATAAAGTTTTTCAAACAAACCCCATGGGCTTGTAGACACTGGCGGAGAAGAGCCTGTGTTTTTATTCCATACTGTTCCAAGGGCGCGCCTTAGAAAATCTTTGCCTGAGTCAGAGACGTCTTCAAAGATATAAAACTTTTTCTTCATTTATTAATAACCTCCGCCGCTTCCACCTGTAGGATCACGATCACCATAGTATACACCATCTACAACATATTCTCCCTCATCTCGATCTCCAAGTTCTCTAACCATGGGATCAAATTGTTCGGAAGGACCCAATTCTGTTTCTATCATACCTGAATCTAATGCAAGATTAGTTTTTCCGCTTTTAATACTGGTAAAGTCTTCTGGAATAAATTTCTTTACTTTTTGAACTCTGATTCTTGCTTCTTTCGGGGTATCGTCGTATGTCCATGCGGATGACAATGTTTTCACCCTGCTTGAAAGCTGCATATAGGCGTATAAAAGTGAATAAGTTTGTGTACCATACATAATTCGCAAGCCGGCTCTATAATCTTTTTTCGCCTCGGTGAAGATGCCGCTAAAACCCGGTAAGTCTCCCCAAAACATTCTAAAAATATTACTTTCTGCGGCTTCTGTGCGTGATTCTCTCAGTGCTTCAATGCCTTCTCCGCCTTCAACTGGAGAAATATATTCCATGTCTATGCTGGCATGGACTGCGTGGACTTCTGGGTGAGTATCCGTACTGGTACAGTCGGGTGTTGGTATAAGCTTTACGCCCCCAAAAGGCGATGCCGTCTCTGTGCCATCATAAGGTAATGGGTACAATGTTTTATGAACAATATTTGGAAGCGACGAGTCGCCGTAATTTAATGCTGCGTTCTCTCCCTTGTGTAGAAGCTCGACATCAGCTGGATCGGAGTTGGCAGTTTTTCCCAAATAAACTCCGTTTTTTGGTTGGAGACGTCCGCAGGATGCATGGGCAATTTTATAGTTTAAAGTTGGGGCACCTAAAGCCGAGAGACTTTCATATTTAGCATCAAAAGTATCTCGCCAGTTTCCATAACCTTCAACACTTGCGACAGTAGCGGTGGGATGCTTAATCTCCCCGGGCGTGAAATCAATTCCATTTGTAGCTACTTGATATTCAAAATCAACTCTGGCGGTAAGAGTATTTGTAAGAGACCTTGCATACCCTCTTTTCATTTTTTCCTCGTCGGGTAAATCATGATAGAAGCCAACCATAAAATTTCTACCACTCATGCTGTCGGGCATCGTTGCAACATTTAAATAACTTTTGTCTCTACCCACTCCCATCTCTAATCCTGGAGCATTATCACCAAAAAGATCTCTATTAGATACTGCACCTATTGCGTTCGCAATTTTTACCGAGTCGGCTCCACCAATCGATCTTTGATACAAATCACCCAAGCCATTAACTGAGCGAAAACAAGTGTATGTAAAATCAGAGTCTGCAGAAAGAAAGCCGCGGTCGTTGAATCCCGGAAGACCTGAGATAACTAATGAATTCACTTTTCTAAATGCTTTGTACGGTGCAACGTCAATTGTCTTACCGGCATATTTTGATTTATCAGAACCAATTCCTGTTAAATCATATGACGGCGCAAACATCATTTCAGAACGCGCCAAGAAAGATTCTTCAGGATCTGATGCTCGGGTCCAACCTGCAAAAAGAGGAATGTCTGTTAGTACTCCAAAATCTGTAACCATAGCGTTATTACATGTTAATACAACAGATTCATTATTTCTGAAGAAGCCTGAGTCACTTAAAGGATCCCCAGTCCCACCAGCGCTTGCGGGCAAAGAAAAGTCTTCCTCTACAGGAACAGAGATATCGTACGTATGATACATTGCCCGACTTCCGCCACCGTCAATAGGGGCATATCCGGGATGATATCGAAATGGATCGTTACTGTCATACCCACCGCCGAGTCCGTCACCAACAAACTCGCCGCCGACTTGCCCTTTAGTTTTTTTAGTAAAATAACTAAAGTTAAAATTTGTTACTTTAGCATCATAGATGTCGTCATTCATCTAAACTTCCTCTAGAGCTGTACTTGGTCGTATATTTATTAATAGATTTCTTTTTCATTGTTTCGGCACGGGGCGAACAAATACTCGACGCTAGCTTAAACATTACTTGTGTTTTTACACCTGATTGTTTTTCTGCGATTGTTTTTTGTTTTTCTGTTAAATCTTCGTCTTGTTCATAAAACTCGTCGAGGAGTGCTCTTGCGTCGGTTTCTTTCGCGAAAGCAAATTTGTCTTCGGCCGATATAGGTTCAGGCGTAAGCTCGGTTAAATCTGGGTCAATAATACTAGGGTTGTCAATTCCTTTGTCTTTGTTTTCAGCACCCGACAAAGTAAACGACTTTGTTTCGCGTGAGACAGTAATGTTTAAAGAATTTAAAACTAAATTAGCTTGGAACAGGTCGCTATTGTTGCTTCCTAATGAATAACCTTTTGAACGAAATAATTGTCCAGCTTTCTGAATTTTTATCGAAGATGCAGAACGACCTGAATTATTTTGAACTTTACCATTTATAATTGATCTAGACATCTTGTTTCCTTTAGATAAATATCGCCAAGTTTATTATTTGACTGTAAAATTAGACTTGTTTTTAATAATCAGTAGCTGCTTCGACCGAAGCTTGATCAAAATCATAATCCCCTTCGGGCACTGAATACCACCAAAATTCAACTTTTTTAGGTTCTGGAGGGAATGTGCCTGTGCCCTCGATTACTTGAAAGTAGGGTCGATGGGTAGGGTTTTCTGCTATGATCTGCGCGTTACACCAAGCCTTTGGAAAATATATACGGTAAGCGTGGTTAGCATCATCCATGGCAAAATCCGCCGGAAAATCGCCCACATCTGGCGTCGTACCAGTAACACTAGATGTTTTTCGATTTTGCCAACGTGAATAATCTGGTAGAGATTTTATAAAGTGGAGTAGCTTTTTGTTGGGCATATAACCGCCAGCATTGTTTTGTATGTATGATCTAGCTGCAGAAGATAAATCTTTCATCTTTTCGGCCATAGGATTTACCATGGCTACTCGGTGAAAGGTTGCTGGGTGCATCCAAGTAGGTTGTGGCGACTTCATAAGCGTTACTGGTGCAGGCGTTACGTCGGCAGGTCCAATTGCTTTCATGGCAGACAGTGAATCATAGTAAAATGCATCGCGGTGCTCTCCAACTGCAATTTTGGTATTAATATCCATATACGATGGGAAATTAATTTCGCGTGGAGTTAAAACCAATTCCGAGAAAGCCTCACCGGTCAGGCTTGCGGCGCTAGCGTCTAAATCAAATATATCTATTAATCTATTCTTCATTGCGGGTGACTCATATTTAAATATCTCTATTAAAGGTCGGATTCTTTCATTGAAAGTTCGAAGAGACTCTATGTTTCCTTTTTGAGGAGATATAGAATACATTTCTCTAACAAACTTAGTAATGCTTGGATCGGCAGGTCCCGCTGCGGGATCGAATTGATCCATTGCAAACGTTATATTATCTAATACGCTGAATAAATTAACACGGGGAGTATTATTAAAAAATACTTCTTTTATTATTGCTGACAAGAATGAACCTGAAACCCACGGAGGTATAGATTTAGCATATTCTTTAAAGTTTAAGAAGGCGGGGTCAATAGGCATTTCGGTCGGAGCGCCGCTCAGTCCGCTCACGATATAACTTTCAATCTCGCTGGTTGAGACTGCACCACCAAAAGTAGTTTCGCGATTGGTTATATATTTTTCTATCATTGCATCAATAAAAAATTGGTTGAAAGACTCGTCAGACTCGTTGTAGCTGCATAGTTCTTCTGCATATTCGAAATATTCTTCCCAAGCTTCTATCAAAGGTTTAACAAAGTTTTCATTCATCATATGAAAAAACTGCATAGATGTGTCTTGCACAGTCAAATTAATTTCGTAAAACGTCTGGGGTTCAGACCGCGGGTGAAGTATTTGCACCAGTTGATTACGGTATTGATCATTATAGAACCCCCCCGCATTATAGCCTGCCTCCATTTCATCGTTCGCGGCGTTGCCCGCGTCATAAGAAGCGCCTGTATTTCTAATTCCAACGTCATCGTCCATATAATCTTCAAATTCAAATGCCATACATCTATAGCTTTTAAAAAGCATAGCGACCGTATTTCCGATACCAACGGAATCTACCAGTGGTTTTGATAACCCATCTTCATGATAGTTCAATGCCGCTGGCGCTGTACCGAATATAGCAAGTGTATTTGACCCGTACGGTCCTCTAGTATTTTCTGTTCCGGTAACATCCCAATGTGTAAATTTAATATGAGAATACCTGATGTCATCAGCATCTAATGGAGAGTTAGAGGTTGGATCAACAAACGTAACAGAAGGTTTCCCATATCTATAATCGTTATCGGTGACCGTATGATCAGTCATATACATTACTGGTACCTCATGGTTCATAGAAAAATATGTTTTCATTTCCACATCATGAGTTGGTATTGAACTCGGTGTACTGGTGCCCTCGGTGACCATGGTGGAGCCGGCATATACATCCACGACATCAACTTCTTTTCTTTTCATGCTTACTTCTTTCACTTTAAATGACGAATATGGCACTGATGTTCCAAAAAATACACATAATTTTGGTATGTCTACTATATGAGCAAGGGCGCATTTGGTATATAAAGCCTTTTCGTAATCAAAAAAGAAATAACCTTGATTTTTGACAATCATATCAACTTCAATACTTGTACCAGAATCATCAAGATCATCTACCCCTTCTCCGAATTCTGCAGCTAACGCTTCGTTAACAGCTGCGGCTATCATTTCTTCTGAAACGCCAATAACATCTTTGTATTCTTCGATCGTTCTATAAACTAGCCATCTTTTATATTGTTCTGCTTCGCTTTCGCCGTATGCCGATGAAGCATCAATATAATCCAAACTTCTAAAAATTTTAGCCCATTTTCTTGGAATGTAATCGCTGTTATGCAACGAGTTGTTGAATATATTAACTGGCCAGCCAACCCAAGCCCCAGCTTCAGGACCGAGAATATATGTATCCGGGTTTGGCAAAATGTATGCATCTCCAATTGTTCTTTGTGGGCGGATATCAATGCATGTAGCATTAATTACTACTCTTTTTTCAACTTGTTTTTGCCTCATTATTCTTTTATTTGTTGCAACCATGTTTTGGTTAAATTCTGAATAAAATCTTCCGGAAGGTGTTGTTTGAGACTTATCAGTGTAGGTTCGTTGGTATTTTTTTAAATTTTTTATAAGATTAGGAGAGGCACTATATTTTGATAATACAATAGATAGATTTTTTAAATGTGTTGCCAAAGTCTTGTCACTGCGAGAAATTTCGGTATGTTTTGCTATTAGTTTGTCATAATTGCGAACTATATCTTCTCTAGAATAAGGCTCATCAGCATACAATTTTCCATTTAAGCCCTGTACTGGAATACCATCATAAGTTAATTTACTATCTGAAAATATAAATTTTTCAAAATATGGATTCGGGACAACATTATAAGACAACACTTTTTCATATGTGATGTTGCCAAAAAAACTATTATAAATAGTTAAAGGAATACTGTCAATTTCGCTTTCGTCGTATGAAACTCTTTCATCCATATCAAGTCCGATAGTAGATATTATATATATACTCTGTAAGGACTCAATGAGGGTCTCAATCATGGCTGCGGTGCTATCTTCGGGCGGTTCATATATAAATTCCAACGTTATATTAGAAATTGAAAATATTTCTTCGTTCTCTGAGCTATAAGTTTTTTTGAACAATAGCGAAGAGCCATATGGGTTGCCTTCAGAAATTAAATCAGTCAGCTTAACTTTGTCAAACTGTCTCAGCGCTGGAGCATTCGGTCCTTGTTCTGCTAAGACATTTGGCAACCTTTCATATATAAAGCTATTTTCTGACTCTTTTGTTGCATCAAATGCTGCTGCCAATACGGGATCTGCAACAAAAGCATCCGTAAAGGCGATCGCTTCCTCACTGGTGAATTCAGCCATGGTTGCCTCGTCCGCATCTCTCAAAACTATAGAAAGCAATTCTGAAGATAGAACTGTCTGTTCCTTGGTCCATGGTCCCGTAAGGTTATCGCCATAAAAGACATAATTTACAAGATTACCGACACTATCATAATCTCCCAACAAAGCGGCATGTTGGGCGGTTGAGCCGGGAAGAAGCGGATATCCGCCATATACTGCTGCGCCAATCATGTCTGCATTTTTATCGATAGCGCCGAAAATCATAGCCGCCCCTGCGTCCATGCCTGTTTCCATTGCCATCCAAGTCGTGCTATCCATGCCATAAGAATACGTTTTATCTTCCCATAAAGTCTCTAACTCTGATTTTACGATTGGCCAAATAGGACTGTCGATTGTAAAGTTTTCTTGATTTATGTCGTCTAAAGCATTAAACGCCACAAATAACTCTTTTAAATGAAGGTTTTCTTTTTCTAAATCTGAATTTAACTTTTGAAACGGCGAAAGGCACGTATACAAGTACAGATCATCAAAATTTGCTTTTATAAACTCTTCAACAGAGGGACCATTATAGTCCGCATCCCCCGGCATACCACTGTAATTAATATTTTCTGGTTTAGTAAACGAAACTGACATTTCTGCGCTCACCCTTAAAAGGCTCTGCCTGTCTACATCTGCATCTGATTCATTTAAACCGACAGCTACTCTTTTTAAATGTACGGTTGGCAAAAATTGCCCAAAAGCTCTTTCTGCGTTTAATTTAAGATTTACATTAGCCATTAGTCATCCTCGCAATTTATGGTATCTTCTGTGTCAATTTCTTCGCCGCTTTCATTTATTATTGTTTGAGAAGAGGAGGTATCACAGATTTCAGGTACTGTAACTGAGCCGTAAATATCATAATAAATATCTTCTGTTTTAACGTTTTCACAATCAAAATCTACATCAACATAATATGAATCAGAGTTAAAGCTGCTAGCACAATTACATGCTATTTTAGCACTTATTTGAGCATCTGTTAAGACATCAAAATAATATTCAACCGCTTTTGAATCTGTAGTAGACGCAAATATCTCTTGGTGATTTTTAGAAACCATCAGTCCATCAACTATTTGCTCCTCAGTGTTTCTGAAATATTTTTGTTCCAGCTTTGTTGTCTCGCCCGGTAAAATTTCAAATATTTCAATATCATAGTTTTCAGTCAACAGCTCTGTATTCATTTCTTCTGCATAAATAACCAAATCGTTTCTTTCAAGTTTTATAACTTTGCCATCTGCAAATTCAGGTGTTTGATTAATTGTTTCTGTAACGTTTGTTGCATCTAAAATTGAAGCTGGTTCTGTAACCATCTTAGTATAGTAAAGCGAAATATCAATTTGTGGAATAATAAACTCTCTGTTCTCAACATCAGATGGCGTTGCTGTAAAATCATAACTTGATGAGTCTTTGGTTGAGATATTTTTAATTTCGCCTTGGCAAGTTACAATTTTAGTTGCGGGAGCATTTTGATTATTATCCGAATCAAAGCGGGCATCACCAATCGCAGATTCAAAAGAAAACTTATCTGTTCTTAAAATGTGAGTTACAGGAGAAATGTCAATATCTGCGGGATCCATTTCGGTATCTGCTGTAGCGATATTAAGGTAGTTCCCAGCAGGTATAAAGTTTTCTATCTCTGAAAAAGATAAAATACCTTCTATGAACTGAGTTTCATTTTTAATTCTTTCATCGATATTGTTTTGTGCTTCAGAAAAGCCAGCGTAATTACTGTCATATAAAATACCATCATCAAAAAAAGCGTAGTAAGTCGGCTTAAATTTTCCAACAGAAAGCCTTTGTTTACCATAGGGAGTCAATTGAAAATCAATTACTCTTTGTTTTTTATCTAAAAATTTTGCCATTGTTTATTTCTTTAATAAGATGTCTACATCCATTTTAATTAGCTCAACAAAAGATAAGTAATCATAGGGCCAATTATAGTTAATTGGATATTTTCTTTGTTTACTTTTTGTGTTATTAACCTGAGTTGTTGCTTCGCCGGCTTGATCAACAATTAGATCATAATAATCTGATTTTGCTCTTTGTTTAACTTTGAACACCATCCAACGAAGATTTGGGTTTGATAATATTTTTTCATTAATTAATTCATTGTCTGCTATATTATGAACAACAGTTTGTGTTTGGAAAGATAATTTTTTATAATTCCGGGGCGCTATGTTTTGCCACATGTAAGACAAATCATCTTTATCAAACTCGTAATCGAATTCAAAAACATACATTGCAACTGGTTTAATTTTTGCGTTATTAACTGCATCAAATTCAGGAGGGAATACGTAGTGTTCCATTGCTTGTGCTAACTTTCTAATTGAACTGCCGGCAGCAACTAAGGTATCTGATTGTTCTGAAGTTCCCTGTGAGCGCTTAAGTGCAGCAGTCCAACGTCGTTTAGGAATTGAAACAAATTGCTTGAGTTGTTCATATTTCTTATCCTTTTTAGCAAGTCTGTCCGACCGCGACCCCCGTTTATCTATGACCTTGGTTATATAGGGAACAGCCACAATAGCCTCTTTAACAGTCAATTTTTCTTTTACTTCTCCCAGTCTCTTAGAATTATTATTCCTATTGAATCCACACAATTTAGCTAGAGATTTAACTTTCTTTGGAAGAGCGCGTGCATTGTCAATTGAAAAATTATTATACACACTCGGCTCATTAATTACATCATAGTGATTACTCAACCACTGTAGGGGTATTTCTGAAATTTCCATAAACACACCTACATTTGGATTCTCTGGTATCACCCCAAATTGATGCCACATTCCGCGCGGAACAGACGCTGATGCAAAAGTCGGAAGTGTTAATGTGCTGGCGTGTGCAGTAATTGGGTGCACCCCTTCGTCGTTGAAATTCATCATCGGTGTTTCCCATTTTGGTCGGATTAACCATTTTTGACCAACAGATTTGTTTGTTACAACGCCGCCAGTTGATTCTTCCAGAACTCTTTCAACGCCAAAGATATCCAAGCTAGATGTAATCTGCATTGAATTAACATTGATTCTTAATCC
>MDTB01062410.1_pt1 | contig 10167 bp, 13 predicted proteins | sample 811161 | NCBI WGS metagenome assembly MDTB01 (sample SAMN05326650, study PRJNA326480) | marine metagenome | isolation source: seawater | place: Mediterranean Sea | collected 2009
ATTATCCTGTCTAGACTAAGAAGATTCTATTTAATAATATAATCATATATATATATGAATTCTGTGATCGAAAAAGAAAAAAAGCTAAATTTAGCGTTAACAAAATTAAAAAAATTAAATCTTAAAAATCCTGATATAAAAAAAAACATTGAAAACTTGAGTAGACAAAAAAATCAATTAGAAATTGAAAAACAAGAATTAGAAGAAAAATACAAAAGTTTAGTCAATGATTATAATAGTTTAAGCGAAAAACTAGATGAGTTTCAAAAACAGGAAACAATTGAGAAAAAAAAACAGGTACAATTTTCTGAGAAAATTGATGAATTAAATCAAGAAACAGATACTTTGATAGACGAAATAGATAAATGGCAAACGTAAGTATTAAATTTAATGGAAAAGAATTTCTTTTATCATGCGATGATGGACAAGAAGAGCATCTGGAGGAACTATTAATCCAAATAAATCAAAAATTTAACAATATTAAAAATGATCTTGGAAATTTAGGAGAAAATAAACTTTTATTAATTACAGCTGTAAAAGTAATGGATGAGTATTACGATACAAAAAAAAAAGTTGAACAAAAAAAAGAAGAATTTAAAAATCTTTCTAACAAATTTAAAGAGCTTAGGTCACTGATTTATCAATACAGAGATAAAAAAGAGCAAGAAATAAACGAATTGAATGAAAATCACTATAAATTAAAAAATGAAATTGAAATGAATCAAAAAAATTATGAGAAATTAATTGATGATGCTGCTAATGAAATTTCAAATTTTGTTGAAAAAGCAAATTTAGAAAATTTATCTTAAATAACTTTGTGAATAAATTTGAAATCAGAAAAAAACTATTAAAGACTAGAAAAAAAAAAAGTTTAAAAAATTTAAAGATTAATATTAATTATTTCCTTAATTTTTTAAGAAAACACAAAATTACTAATGGAATAGTTGCTGGATATTATCCGTATAATTACGAGATAGACTCAATGGAAATTTTAGAAAATCTTGAAAAAAAAAATTTTATAATTTCTTTACCAAAGATAAATAAAAATTATCAAATGGATTTTTTTCAATGGTCAAAAAATGATCCATTAACAATAAATAGATATGGGATTCCTGAGCCTGTTTCAAAAAAGATTTTATATCCAAATATTCTATTAGTTCCACTTGTAGCTTTTGATAAACATTTTAATAGAATTGGTTATGGAGGAGGATTTTATGACAGGTATATCAAAAAAATTAAAAAGATTAAGAAGATAACAACTATAGGATTAGGATATTCGTTTCAAAAAGTTAAAAAGATACCTGTGAATAAGTATGATACTAAATTAAATTATATAATTACTGATAAAGAGAATTAAATGAGAATATTATTTTTAGGAGATGTAGTTGGAAATTCAGGATGTTCGAAAATAATTAGTAATTTACCAGACCAAATAAAAGAAAAAAAAATTGATTTTGTAGTTGCAAATGGCGAAAATGCTTCAAATGAGGGAGTTGGCATAACAAAAGAGATTTGTGAGGATTTATTTCGATGTGGTGTGAATGTGATAACCACTGGAAATCATGTATGGGATAAAAAAGATATTATGAATTTCATTGATAAAGAAAATAGATTACTCCGACCAAAAAATTTATTTGAGCCTGCGCCTGGTAAAGGATTTGAAATTTATAATACAACTAAAAATATTAAGATAGGTGTTCTTAATTTAATGGGTAATGTTTTTATGAAAAAATGTGATGATGTTTTTGAGATTTCAAAAAAATTTGTTGATAAATATAAATTAAAAAAAGATTATGATTTTCTTATAATTGATTTTCATGGAGAAATAACAAGTGAAAAAAATGCTATTGGGCATTTTTTTGATGGTAAAGCCACACTCGTTGTTGGAACTCATACACATATACCAACTAATGACGCTAGAGTATTAAAAAATGGAACTGCTTATCAGACAGATGCAGGTATGTGTGGTGACTATGACTCAGTTATTGGAATGGATAAAGATAATTCATTAAAAAGATTTATGAAAAAAGATTCAATAAAACATTTCCCTGCGAAAGGAGATGCATCTTTAAGTGGAGTTATAGTAGATTGTAATATAGACACTGGTTTGGCAAATAAAGTAGGTAGTTACATTTTTGGAGGTAAGTTAAAGAATATTTAATTATGGCAGGACATTCTCATTGGGCAGGAATAAAACATAAAAAAGGTAAAGCTGATAAGCAAAGATCTAAAATTTTTTCAAAACTATCCAAAGAAATTACAGTTGCTGCAAAAATTGGAGATAAAGACCCAGGAATTAATCCAAGATTAAGATCAGCAATTCAAGCAGCTAGATCTGCTAATATGCCAAAAGAGAATATAGAAAGAGCTATTGATAAATCTTCTACTAATACAGATTTAAACTTTGAAAACTTGAGATATGAAGGTTTTGGACCTGATAAAGTTGCGGTCATTGTTGAAACACTCACAGAGAATAAAAATAGGACAGCATCTAATATAAGAACTATATTTCAAAAAGCAGGGGGTAGTCTTGGGACTCAGGGTTCTGCTTCTCATAATTTTAATCAATTAGGAATAATTAAAATTGATAAAAAAGAAGTTTCAGATGAACGTATCTTTGAACTTGCTATTGAAGCAGGAGCGGATGAATGTAAAACTAATAATGATTTTCATGAAATTCATTGTCCTTTTAATGAAATTTATATTGTTAAAAAAGAATTGGAGAAAGAAATTAATAATTTTATATCAACTGCAATTGAATGGATCCCTCAAAATAGTGTAAAAATTATTAAGGCAAAAAATGAAAGTTTGATAAATTTTTTTGATACGTTAGAAGATGATGATGATGTTCAAAATATCTATTCAAATGCCGAGTTTACAGAATAAAAAATGTTAATAATTGGAATAGACCCTGGCATATCTGGATCAATTTGTTTTCTAGAGGATGGTAAAATTATTGATGTTTTAGAAATGCCGACTATGGCAGATGGAAAAAAAAATAAAAGACAAGTTAATGGTTCACAAATTTATAATGAAATTTCTAAAAGAATTAATAAAGTTTTTAATCAAGATATCAGAGTTGTAATTGAACAAGTTTCAGCTATGCCTGGTCAGGGTGTCACTAGTATGTTCAATTTTGGTCAATCATTTGGGATTTTGAAAGGTATTTGCTCTGCTATGAAGCTGCCAATGTATTTTATAAGACCAGCAAAATGGAAAAAATATTTTAATCTTATAAAAACTGAAAAAGATGCTAGTAGAACAAGGGCTATAGAGATATTTCCCTATTTTTCTTCCCAATTATCAAAAAAAAAGGACTCCAATAAAGCTGATGCGATTTTAATCGCAAGTTTCTATTACGAAACTTATAAAAATGATGATTAATTCAAAAATATTAAGACAAATTCATGACACATTTAAGTGTGACAAGAATTTATGGAAGCTGATATTTCGACTCAAGCAGTAGGCTTAGCATCTAGTGCTGATTTTTCATTAGTAAATTTATTCATTAGAGCAGATATTATTGTTAAATCTGTAATCGTCCTACTAATTGCCTGTTCAATATATTCTTGGGCAGTTATAATAGAAAAGTTTAGATTATTTAAAAAGATTAATCAGTCTACTGAGGAATTTGAAACAAAATTTTGGAATTCAAAATCTGCAGAGTCATTTTATAATAATCTTCCATCAAATATAGAAGATCCTATGGCTTTAGTTTTTAAAGATGCAATGCAGAGTTTATTGAAAAGAAGATCAAAAATAGATTTAAATAGTAGAATGACAACTATGTTGGAAACTGGAGTCGAAAAACAGATGTCCAAGATAAGTAAAGGCTTTACTTTTTTAGCAACAGTAGGTTCGACTGCACCATTTATTGGTTTGTTTGGTACAGTTTGGGGAATAATGAATTCTTTTCAATCAATAGCAATTTCAAGAAATACAAGCTTAGCAATTGTAGCTCCAGGAATTGCGGAAGCTTTATTTGCAACAGCATTGGGTTTATTAGCTGCTATTCCTGCAGTTATAGCTTATAATAAATTTAATAATGACTCAGTTAAATATTCACAAAAATTAGAAAACTTCTCAAAAAGATTTTTAACAATAATTTAAAATGGCTTTTAGATTAAACCGTTCATCTAAAGAACCAATGAGTGAAATAAATGTAACTCCATTCGTTGATGTAATGCTTGTTCTATTAATAATATTTATGGTTACAGCTCCCTTGTTGACTGTTGGGGTACAAGTTGATTTACCAGAGAGCTCAGCTGACTCACTTCCAGAGGAAGTTGAGCCTCTTACACTATCTATTAATTCAAAAGGAGAAATATTTATTCAAGAGTCAAAGGTAGAATATGAAAAAATAATAGCAAAAGTCTTGGCTGTTTCAAAAAATAGAACAGATACAAGAATTTATGTTAGGGGTGATAAAACAATCAATTATGGAAGAGTCCTTGAAATTATGGGACTTCTGTCAGGTTCCGGATTTACCAAGGTAGCACTTATTTCTGAGCCATATAAAGAGAGGTAATATAAGTGAATAGAAGCATACTTGTCTCTTCTGTATTACATTTAATTTTAATTATGATAACAGCAGTTAGTTTACCATTTCTTGCAAAGAAACCAATTGATCTTCCTCCAATAGTTTCAGTAGAATTAATTCAAATTAAAGATAAGACTAATATTCCTTTTGCACCTAAGGCTAAAAAAACTTTAGAAAAAATAAAAGAAAAAGAAAAAAAATTGGTTTCTAAACAAGCTCCACCAAAGAAAGTAAAAAAAATCAAACCTGAGGCGATACCAATGCCTGAAGATAAAGTTAAAAAAATCGAAAAAATTAAGGATGATAAACAGAATCCTGAGAAAATAGATAATGAAGTAAAGCAAGTTTCTGAGTTTGAAAAAGATGAGCTATTCGATCCAAATAATATAGCTGCATTAATTGATAAATCAAAAGTTGAAACTGCTGAAATTACCGATAAATCATTAAATGTTACTCAAGATCAACAAAAGAGAGTAGATATTTCTGGCTTATCCATAAGTGAAGAAGATGCCTTGAAAGCCCAAATTTTTGGCTGCTGGAGTATACCTTTAGGGCTGCCATATAATGAAAATTTGTTGGTTAAAATAAAATTACAACTTAAGCCAGATGGAACAGTATCTAAGTCGGAAATATTAGATCATGCAAGAATGAATAAACCAGGTCAAGGATTTTATAAAGTTTTAGCTGAAAGTGCATTAAGAGCTGTAAAATTATGTCAACCTCTTAGAGTTCCAGCTACTGGATATGAAAGGTGGAAAGAATTACAATTAAATTTTGATGCAAGGGAGATGTTGGAGGGTTAATATACTTGATGTTTAAAATATTATTTTTTATTTTTTTAATTATTTCTCCGACCAATGTTTTGGCTCTGATTGAGGTAGACATTACAAGAGGAAATTTAAACCCGCTCCCAATAGCTGTTTCACCATTGTCAATTGATGAAAATTCAAGGGAGAGTTTACAGAAAATTCTAAAAAAAAAAAATATTGAGTCAGATATTTCAGAAATTATTGAAAATAACCTTAAAACATCTGGACTGTTTAATCCTTTAAGTAAAGATGCTTTCCTACAAGCTCCAGATATAGCAAATTTAAAACCAAGATTTGAAGATTGGAGCTTAATAAAAGCTCAAGCTTTAATAACAGGTGAGGTAAATTTTTTGGATGAAAAATTGAGGGTTGAATTTAGATTATGGGATGTTCTTGCAGGAAAAGAAATGATGGCAATAGCTTTTACAACTGTTCCAAACAACTGGAGAAGAGTTGGGCACATAATAACTGATAAAGTTTATGAACGTTTGACAGGAGAGAAAGGTTATTTTGATACTAGAATAATTTATGTGGCTGAAGAAGGACCAAAAACTAAAAGAATAAAGAAGCTTGCAATAATGGATCAAGACGGTGCAAATAATAAATTTTTGACTCTAGGTAATGAGTTAGTCTTAACGCCTAGGTTTAACCCCACGAGTCAGATGGTTACTTATTTGTCCTATTTTAGAAACTTACCTAGAGTATATCTCTTGGATATAGAAACAGGCATGCAAGAAGTAGTAGGTGACTTTCCTGGCATGACTTTTGCACCAAGATTTTCCCCTGAAGGAAAAAAAATTATTATGAGTTTTGCAAAAGATGGAAATTCTGACATTTATACTATGGACTTAGAAAATAGAATTGTTGAAAAAATTACAAATCACCCCTCTATAGACACTTCTCCATCATATTCACCAGATGGCAAATACATATGTTTTAATTCTGATAGGAGTGGATATCAACAAATTTATGTTATGAAGAGTGATGGTAGCAATGTAAAAAGAATTTCTTTTGGTAAAGGATTATATGGAACACCAGTTTGGTCACCTAGGGGCGACTTGATAGCTTTTACTAAACTTCATAAAGGAAAATTTTATATTGGAGTGATGAGAACTGATGGTAGTGGTGAAAGATTGTTAACTGAAAATTTTTATCAAGAAGCACCTTCATGGTCACCCAATGGAAGAGTTTTAATTTTTTATAGAGAAACTAGAACAGATAGTAAAGGGGAGGGATTTTCTGCCAAATTATGGTCTATTGATTTAACGGGCTATAATGAAAGGCTAGTTACCACTCCAACAGATGCCTCAGACCCATCATGGTCATCTTTATTAAGCAATTAATCAATATTATCTTGATTTTTTAACTTGAAACATCTAGTTAGTTGTGAAAAAGTAAGATTAAGAAATATTGATCAAGGAGCAATAATGAAATTATATAAAATTTTTAAAAACGCTTTTTTAATAACCCTTGCTTGTTTGGCACTTTCTGCTTGTGCTACATCAAAAAAAACTACAGGACAAATGCAAGGTGATGTTTACACTGGAACTGATACTGTAGAATATTTAGCATCTGGAGTTCCAGATAGAGTTTTCTTTGCAACAAATGAAACAGTACTTACAACTGCATCAAGAGAAACTTTGAGAAAACAAGCTGCATGGTTAAGAAAGAATTCTAAAATTACTATTGTTTTGGAAGGACATGCTGACGAAAGAGGAACTAGGGAATACAACTTAGCACTTGGTGAAAGAAGAGCAAATTCTGCTAAAGACTATTTAATGACATATGGAATTTCTTCAGATAGGATTTCTGTACTTAGCTATGGTAAAGAAAGACCTGTAGACTCCGGATCTAATCCATTAGCTTGGTCGAAAAATAGAAGATCAGTTACTGTAAAAGCAAACTAGTCTATAAAATTTAAAGACCCTTAATCATTTTTTGCTTAAGGGTCTTTTTTTTGCCATGATTTTAACCATAACCTCAGTTATGAGAGTATCTTTTAAGATAATAATTTTAAAATTTATTTTACTAATCAATTTTTTTTCATTCTCGTACTCTTATGCAGATAGTCACAACATTTATGAAATTATAGAAAAACTTCAAAATGATATAAAAACTTTAGAAAAGGCAGTTTATTCAGGATCATTCGCATTAGATAATAATTCTAATAGTAGTGTTGTAAATAACTCAGAGGATGTCTTAACTAGACATTTATTAAAATTATCTGAAATAGAAAATCAATTTCAAGAACTGACCAATAAGTTTGAAGAAATAAATTTTAAATTAGATAAACTGTCTAATAGAATGTCAAAAACTCAGGCAGATAACCAGGTAAGATTTCAAGATTTAGAAACTGGAAAATTTCCTGAAGTTTCTGATAAAAAAATTACAAAAAAAATAAATGATAATAATGACAAGGTTTTACCAGGTAGTTCAGAACCACAAGATTTAGGATCTATATCATATAAAGATAATTTAACTAATGAAACTTCTCAAAAAATTCAATCTGTTGATACTACAGCTACAATAATAAGTGAAACTTTTCAATCAGAAGAAAAAATTCTTCCACAGGCTCCTCCGGAGCAACAATATGAATTTGCAACAAGTTTTTTGAAGGTGGGAGATTATTCTATGGCTGAGAGAGCTTTTAGGGAATTTGTAACCAGCAATCCAGATCATAATTTGGCTGGTAATGCGCAATATTGGTATGCAGAAACATTTAGAATTAGACAACTTTATACTGATGCTGCATCTGCTTATCTTGAAGGATACCAAAAGTATCCTAAAGGTGAAAAAGCTCCTATAAATTTATTGAAGCTTGGTGTATCTATGGTCCAGATAGGAGAAAAAGATCAGGGGTGCAAAATGATAAATGGAATAGAGAAACAATACCCCAAAGCTAATCAATCAGTGATACAAAAAGCAAAATATGAATCACAAAAATTTGAGTGCAAAAATCAAAATTCCTAGACCTTTAATCAATAAATTAAATAACAAAAAAATTAATAAAATTTATAAAGAATTTGAAAAAACTTTTCCCATTAAAGAAAGTTTTATTGTGTCTGTTTCGGGAGGTCCAGATAGTTTAGCTTTGGCTTTCTTAGCTAAAATCTATTCATTAAAAAATAAAATCAAATCAAAATTCTTTATAGTGGATCACAAACTTAGATCAGAATCCACCAGGGAAGCAAATGTTGTGAAACAGGTTTTAAAAAGATACTTGATTAACGCTAAAATTTTAACTTGGAGAGGAAAAAAACCCTCAAAAAATATTCAGGCTTTAGCTAGAAAAAAAAGATATGATTTATTATTTGCCAAATGCAAAGAATTAAATATTAATAATATCTTATTAGGACATCATCAAGATGATTTATTTGAAAATTTCTTTTTGAGAATGTTGCGAGGTAGTGGCTTAAAAGGTTTAGTCTCTCTAGATAAAAAAAGTATCGATAATCACAAAAATTTATTAAGACCATTGCTATATCAAAAAAAAGAGGATTTGATCTTTATTGCAAATAATATATTTAACTTTTATGTTCAAGATCCAGCGAACAAAGAGGTAAAATATAAAAGAATAAAAGTTAGAAAATTAATAGAAGAACTTGAAAAAAACGGTCTAGACAAAAAAAAATTTCTTAAAACTATTAGTAATCTTCAAAATTCAAACAATGTTGTAAACTTCTATGTTAATGAAAACTTGAGGAAAAATTCATTCTTTAATAAAAAAAAAGCAAATTTAATTTTAAATAAGCAATTTTTTCAACAACCTTATGAAGTTATTTTTAGAGCTCTTTCAGAGTCAATTAAGCTTGTTGGTAAAAGATATTACTCTGCCAGAGGAAAAAAATTAGATAAAATTATAAGAGATATTGAAAATAACACATTATTTAAACTTACTTTGGGTGGCTGCATTATTGAAAAAGTTAATCAAACCGTAATTATCTCAAAAGAGCATTAAATTATTGCTATATTGACAAAATTGCTACTTGTTTAATCTATAATAATTCTTATTTTATAACTTATGAATATAAAAAATATCGCAATGTGGGCAATTATAGTTTTTTTAACCATAGGCCTTTATAATATGTTTAAAAATCCACAATCAAAAGCAATAGGCTCTGATAAAGTTATATTTTCAGAATTTCTAAATTCAGTTGAAAACGGAGAAGTCTTGAAAGTAGAAATTCAAGGGAACAATATTAAAGGGGTTTATTCAAATGGAAATATTTTTACAACATATTCACCAAATGATCCAAATTTAATTGAAAAACTTTCGGATAGAGGTGTCAGTATCTCAGCTGCACCCATTGAAGAAAAAATGCCATCTTTATTAGGAGTATTATTATCTTGGTTTCCAATGTTACTTTTAATTGCTGTCTGGATATTTTTTATGAGACAAATGCAAGGAGGAAAAGGTGGTGCAATGGGCTTTGGAAGATCTAAAGCTAAAATGATGAATGAATTAAAAGGCAAAATTACCTTTAACGATGTTGCGGGTGTAGAGGAAGCTAAAGAAGAAGTTGAAGAAATAGTAGAATTTTTGAAAGATCCAAAAAAATTTAGTAGACTTGGAGGTAAAATACCAAGAGGCGCTTTACTAGTTGGGCCTCCAGGTACAGGTAAAACACTATTGGCTAGAGCTATCGCAGGAGAAGCAGGAGTTCCTTTCTTCACAATTTCAGGTTCAGATTTTGTTGAAATGTTTGTAGGAGTTGGTGCTTCAAGAGTAAGAGATATGTTTGAGCAAGGTAAAAAAAATTCTCCATGTATAATTTTTATTGATGAAATAGATGCAGTTGGAAGAAGTAGAGGGGCAGG
>MDTB01187232.1_pt1 | contig 10167 bp, 5 predicted proteins | sample 811161 | NCBI WGS metagenome assembly MDTB01 (sample SAMN05326650, study PRJNA326480) | marine metagenome | isolation source: seawater | place: Mediterranean Sea | collected 2009
AATGCATTAGAATTATAGATTGTTTCATTAACAATTAATGGGCGTCCAGTTATTAAAACTACAACATATGGAATATTCATTTTCTTAACTTCATCAATACTTTTTTTATCTTTTGCTGATAAATAAAGTTGATCTGAATCTCCTTTCATTTCGGTATAAGGATCTTCACCAATAACAACTATGGCAGCATCAAAATTTTTGTTTTCATTATTACGATTTGTGGTAGTGTATTCTTCAATTCCATCTATAATACTTGTTCCTGGCGTGATGTTACCTAATTCGCCTTGCCATTTTATTGTCCATCCACCACATTGTTTTCCTATATCATCAGATCCAGATCCAGTGACATAATAATGCTTTGAGCTACTTAAAGGTAAAATCCCATCATTTTTTAGAAGTACTAAAGACTTTTGTACTGCTTCTCTAGCAATGGCTTTATGATCATTACTTCCAGCTTTTTCAAGTAAAGTTCTGTCAGTCATTGGATTATCCATTAATCCTGATCGAAACTTAATTCGTAATATCCTCTTTACAGCATCATCTAATCGTTCTTCTAAAATCAAACCTTCATCAACTGACTCTTTAAACAATCGCAAGAATGTTTTGTAATGTTCTCCTCCCCCTTTTACAGCACCTGGAACCATTATCATGTCTAAACCTGCATTTACAGATTTTACTATATCAGATTTATAATTACCAGGAATTTCATCAATACCTCTCCAATCTGAAATAACAAATCCATCAAAACCCATTTCTCCTTTAAGTAAATCATTAAATAGGTACCCATTAGCATGACATTTTAAATCATTTATACTATTAAAAGAAGCCATAACAGTACCAACACCAGCATCAAGTGCTTTTTGATAAGGTGGCAAGTATTTTACTCTAATTAATGAATCACTAATTGGAGCGTTACCTCTATCTATTTTGTTAGATTGATTGCCCATACCAGTCCCCCATATTGTTGCTCCATCTCCAATAAAATGTTTTGCACAAGCTACAATAGAATGGTTAACTGATCCTAATTCGGTAGTTTGGTATCCAATAATTGACGCTTCACCCATTTCAGTTACGATATCTACATGTTCACTATATCCTTCATAGTGCCTTCCCCATTTTTCATTTTGAGGAATTGCTATACACGGGCTAAAGTTCCAATTTATTCCAGTTGCAGCGACTTCAACTGCAGTAGCCTCAGAAACTTTTCTACATAATTCATAGTCGTTGGCACATCCTAAGCCCACATTATGTGGAAAAATAGTTGCTCCTATTACATTATTGTGTCCATGCACAGCATCAACGCCGTATATTAAAGGGATTCCTAATCTAGATTTTAGAGCAACTTCTTGATATTTATCGTACATATCAGCCCAACCCTCAAAATGGTTAGTGTCAGGATTTGACCCTCCACCACTAAGAAGTGAACCTATAGCATAATCTGCAATATCCTGTATCGTATCTAAGAATTGTTGATCAATTTGAGTCATTTGACCAATTTTTTCTTCGATTGTCATGGATGATATGATAGAGTTGATTTTTTCTTCTATCTCATTTTTAGTTTCTTTTTTTTCTGGTGTACAGGCAAAAAAGAGGGTAAATAAAGCTAAAGAGAATATAGTATTTTTCATAATTTAATTTTTAATTAGGTTTCCAGTTTTTTGAGCAAAATAGGTCAAATAAGCAAAACAAATAGCAGCAATCCAATATGATTCATGAATACCCATTATATCAGCTAATTTTCCTTGAATTGGTGGAATAATAGCACCACCTAGTATCATCATAACTAAAAATGAAGATCCTTGTGAAGTATATTTTCCGAGACCATTTATGCTTAATGCAAAAATTGAAGGCCACATAATTGAGCAAAATAAACCGCCACTTAGAAAAGCATATAAAGCAAATTGTCCACTAGAAAACAAACCTACTAGTACAGATAAAATTCCAAGTATACTAAATATTTTAAGTGTTAAAGCTGGTTTCTCCTTTCCTAAGAAAAAGCCTCCTATTTGAATAGCAACACATAAAGCAAACCAATATAATATTGATACATCAAATCCAGAGATAGAATTAACTAATAATACAACACCAAATGCAAAATATGGAACTAGTATGTATAGCCAAGTTTTTAACTTGCCAACAGGATTGAAGACGGCTATTGCTCCAGCCCATCGTCCAATCATTAAACCTCCCCAGTACATGGAAATTAATGGTGCTATTTGAGAATCACTCATTGAAGGTAATCCAATTGGATTTAATCCATTACCTAAATCAACTTTTAATAACTCTCCAAGATTTGACTGAATTGTTACTTCAACACCTACATAGGTAAAAATAGCTAACATACCCAAAACTAATTGTGGATACTGCATTGCTCCCCAGCTATCTTTGTCTTTCACTGCTAATTTATTAGAAATTAATAGAGTTCCTACAACTATGATTAAACTAAGAATAGTATAGTTCAAAATAACTTCATCGTTTGGCGTACCCTTATATTGATCAAAGATAAAATAAAAACATGCTGCTAATAATACAGTCATGATGAGTAAAGCACTTAATGCTTTAGGAGCTTTTATAAACTCAGAATCATCTTTTGCCTGAGGTAATTTTTTTGAAAAATAAAATAATGCTGCAGCTGCTAGAAATAAGCCGCCAACAGATAAGTATAACATTTGTATTGTTGATAAGCTGATACTTCCATTACTAATCATTTCATTAAGTTCTGCTCCTGACTTTGGTGTTGATCCAAATAAAATTAGAGCTACCACTATTGGGCCAATGGTTGTTCCTAATGAGTTAATACCTCCAGCAAGATTTAATCGATGTGCCCCTTTTTCTTCATCACCTAATGAAATGGCAAATGGATTAGCAGCTGTTTGCTGTAATGAAAAACCAAGTCCGACAATAAATAGTGCTCCTAATACATAGTAAAAGACATTAGAGTCTCCAGGACTTGCACCCTGAACTGCTGGATACATAGCAATAGCACCAAGACAACTTAGAAGCAAGCCATAGATAATTCCGTTTTTATATCCCCACTTATTCATGATATCCTTTCCAGATGAGTTAGATAAGATAAAAAGTATCAAGGCTCCAAAATAATAAGCTCCATAAAAAGCAAAATCGACTAGTTGCGATTGGAATTGATCAATTTGAAAATAGGTTTTACAAAAAGGGATAAATACTCCATTGGAAGCTGCAATAAATCCCCAAAAAAAGAAAACGGTAACAAGAGTTCCTAATGCATGTTTATAATTGTTTTGCTCACTCATTTTTACAAGTTTAAAAGTTAATATTTGATTTTATATAATTTATTCTAATAATAATATTTAGAATATTGCAGTAAATTTAAAAAACTTTGTGTTTAAAATACACTTAATAAAAAAATTATTATAATTATATTATGAAAAACTTTTAAAAATTTAAATTAAGCAAAATCTAATTTTTTATTAAAAGCTAATGATGCGGGGCCAAGTAAGTTCATTTTTTTGTCTAATAAATTTGAAACTATATAATTTGTTTTGCCTCTCATATTACTTAATAGGTTTTGTTCACATTCTCTTTTCATTAGTGGCATATAAGTATCTAAGGACTTTGAGATATTACCACAAAAGACAATTGCTTCTGGTGTAAGTATATGAATAAGATCAGATACTTTTTTTCCTAATACTTTAAATGTAAATTCTAGTGTTTCTTTACAAACAATATCACCTTTTTTAGCTTTTTCAAAAACGATTTTAATATCAGGTGCTTCTTCAGCACTATTAAGCTTTAATTTTTTTGCTATTGTACGCTTAATTCCATTTGCTGAAACTACTGTTTCAAGACAGCCAATACCTCCACAATTACACACTCTATCATTATTATCTATTTTAGTATGTCCAAACTCTCCTGCATAGCCATAAGTACCGTCAAAAAGTTTGTTATTAATTACTATACCGGCTCCTAAACCAGTACCAATAGTAATAATTATAAAAGAATTTACATCTCTTCCAATTCCATATCTATTTTCAGCTAGTGCTACAGCGTTTGCATCATTAACAACTGATGATGAAATATTTACTTCATTTTCTAAATATTTCTCTAAATTGAAAGGGCTTACATCTGACCAAGGAAAGTTAACAGGGCAAAATGTATTGGATGCAGAATCGAAATTAGGAGCTCCAATACCGATAGAAGAAATTTTGAAATTTTTTGTTAAACTTTTGACAGTTTCAGTTAAATTTTCAATATAATTTAAAAATGATTTGTGTCGTTTTGTCTTGATTTTCTCAGTATGTACAATTCCTTTAGTAGAGTCAACTACTGCAAATTCAGTATTGGTTCCTCCTATGTCTATGCCTAAAACCATTGTCTAGTTATTTCTTTTATTAGTTTGATAAAGTTACAAAAGTATCTTTTCTAAGTGTAATGATAATTCCTCGACCATAAAACTAAGATTTGTGTTCATTTAAAAAGGAGCACAAAGTAGTTTTGTACTTGTCATATCCAATTACAACTCTTTTGTTCATAATTATATTAATGATTTTTAGTTTAGCGCCAAGTTTTTTACTTCATTTTTTTCTATTGCAATCATTAATTCAGCAAGATCTATGAGTCTTTTTGAGTAGGCTGATTCATTGTCATACCAGATAAGTAATTTAATAATTTTTTCATTAACACTTGTTAAAGCAGAATCAATAATAGCTGATTCTGTGGTTCCAATAATGTCCGCAGAAACAATAGGATCATCACAAACAGAAATGATAGAAGAAAGATCATTGTTAATGATGTAATCTTTAATTACCTTATTTATTTCTGTTGCATTAGTTGAGGTTTTTATTTCGCATACCAAATCAATAATTGAGCCACAGTTTACAGGAACTCTTAATGCAATTCCATCTATTTTTCCATTTAATTTTGGTAATACTTTTCCTACTGCTGTTGCTGCACCTGTTTTAGTTGGGATAATCGAATTGGTGGCTGATCGAGCTCTTCTTAAGTCTTTATGTGGAGAATCTTGAATATTTTGATCTGCTGTAAAGGCATGAGTAGTAGTCATGTATCCTTTTAAAATACTAAAATGCTGATCGATAATTTTTACAACAGGTGCAAGACAATTTGTTGTACAACTAGCGTTAGAAATAACCTCATCTGTATTCTCTAATATTTCTTCATTTACACCAATAACAATAGTTTTTGCATCAGGCGATGGGGCTGAAATTATAACTTTTTTTGCTCCTGCAATTATATGAGAAAAGGCATCCTTTTTTTGAGTAAATCTACCTGTTGACTCTATTACTACATCTACATCTAAATCTTTCCAAGGAATATCTTTAGGGTTTGGTTTTGAAAAAATTTGAATGTTTTTTTTATTAACAATAAGTGTTGAATCTTGAGTTGAAACTTCTGAATCTAAAACTCCATGTATAGAGTCATACTTTAGTAAATGTGCTAAAGTAGAAGTATCAGTCAAATCGTTGATTCCAACAATTGTAATATTTTTATTATTTAGAAGTTGTCTAAAAACAGACCTTCCAATTCTTCCAAAACCGTTAATTCCTAATCGTAATTTCATTATCTTGATATTATTTTATTTAATCTATATAAATCATTGCTAAGATTGTTTGTTGCATTAATAACCTCGTAAATAGGTGATTTTATCAATTTATTATTTACTAACCCAACCAATGTGTTATACTTTTTTAACTTTAATGCTTCTATAGCAGCCATAGCTAATTGACTGGCTAATATTCTATCAAAAGAAGAGGGTTTTCCTCCTCTTTGAATGTGTCCAAGTATTGTTACTTTAGACTCATATGCTGAATAAACGTTACTCAAATCTTCAGCTATCTTATATGATGGTCCGTAGTTATTGCCTTCTGCTACAATAACAATGCTAGACTCTTTGTTTCTTTTTTTATTTTCTTCTAATCGTTTTACTAGATCAATTATCTGAAAATCTTTTTCTGGAATAATGACGAAGCAGGCGCCAGAAGCGAGGCTAGCGTTTAGTGCTAGATTTCCTGATTTTCTTCCCATAACTTCAATGAAAAAAAGGCGATTATGGGAATTAGCAGTGTCTCTAATTTTATCTACCGATTCAACAATTGTTTCTAACGCAGTATTATATCCAATTGAAAAATCTGTACCAAAAACATCGTTGTCTATAGAGGCTGGAATGCCCACTACAGGAAAATCAAACTCTTCTGAGAATACACTAGCACCTGTTAAGGAACCGTTACCTCCAATAATAATCAAAGCATTTATTCCGAAATTTCGTAGGTTTTTATAAGCAAGCTTACGTTTCTTTTTATCTAAAAAATCTATCGATCTTGCTGAGCGTAAAAAAGTACCCCCATTTCCTAAAATGTTACTCACTGAGCGCATCTCTAATTGTTCGAAAGAACCATCTATTAGACCTTGAAATCCTCTTTGAACACCAATAATCTCGAAATTGTTAAATTCTGCTGATCTTACTAATGACCTTATAGCTGCATTCATACCAGGAGCGTCTCCTCCAGATGTTAAAATACCTATTTTAGAAATTTCAGATGACATTCTGCAAAGATACAAAATTATAAGTGTAATAATTACACTTAGTTGCGATTTTTTAATTAAGTAGTTTGATATTAATGATTAATAATGCTAAAACTTAAATATTTAGCTTAATGATTACTGATTTAATTTTTAAAAAAAGAATTATATTTTTACTACTCTTAGAGTTTTTGTTTTTTCACCATATTTAATTACACAGAAATAACTTCCAGAGTTAAACTTTTTAAATGAAAGCTTATTTCCACTCTGTAAACCAATTAAATCTCCGCTTAGTGCATAAATTTCTGTTTGTATAAGCCCTAAATAATCCTGTATGTATATATTCACATAATCATTAGTTACACTGGGCTGAATTTTTATTTCGTCTATGTTTATTGCCAGAATATCCATGTAACCTGAGCCATTGAAGGCACCAATGTTTGGAGGGGAATGATGCGAAACACTATTTCCAAAATAGTCTAAACCTCCATTGTGCTCTAAATAGTTAGTTGTATCAGTGCTGCCATTAATTAAAAAACCACTACCAATAGCAGGACTATTATTTTGGACTTTATATGACTCAGGATTGTTGTCACCTAAATATGCTACATTAAGCAATAGAGGATCTACATAAAGTGCATTATTTTCTAAGTCACTATCTAGATCAATACGAGAAGAATCATAAAAAAGATTGTGACTGATATAAAGTTCATTAAGATTATTTTCAATTAGTGTAGGAATAATATCGCCATTTTGACCGACTACTATTAGGTTGTTATATACATGTACATCACCTACATTTGGCCAAAAATAAATTTCAGGGTTCAATGTATCATTCACAAAAACAGTATTGTTATATATGAAAGTCCCAACACTTGGGCATCTTATTGGATTTTGACCACAAAAATTAGATACCCAAAAGATTTTTCCTTTTTTATCCCAAGCTATACCATTTGGATCTTGCCGGAAACCATCATTTACACTAATGTTGTAGCGGTACCCACAGTTAATATTGTCTCCTAAAATTTCCGCAAATCCTCCTTCATTATTATAACTATAATTATACTGAAATACCACATTTTCATTGCCATAATCAATGTGTGACCCATAAGAATCCATAGGTCCGTGTGCATTCATAAATTTATTATGTTGTGCAACGACATTTTTGCAATCAAAAGGCCACATACCACTACCTCTTTTCCACATTCTACTATCAATGGATGAGCCTGTATGGTTGAAAATACAATCTTGGACAAGTACATTCTCACTCTTGTTGGGAACGAAACCCGAGCCACCTGTATGTTCAAACACACAATTCTCAACTAGAATTTGATTGTTCTTTACAGAATCTATACCATTAAGACCTAAAGATTTGATCCAAAAACCATAATGTCCAGTATTCGATATTGTTGTATTGATGACTTTTACATTTGAGATGGTATTGAGCAGACCAGAAACAGTATCTGATTGGGTTTCTAACTTGATCCCATAACCTAAATGAATATTATTAACTAAATATGGAGTAGGATAAATGTTATGAATATATAGGTTGTTAAAAGAGAAATTTTCCAGATCTTTAGTTGATCCTACAACTTTAATTCCAAAACGAATATTCTTGCCAGAACCCCAAGAATTTTCGGCTCCCCCAAACCCAAGTAGTTTCTTAGCTACACCTTCATATATTGGTGCGTTATTTAGAGAAATTGCATCAAACTCAACAGCATCACTACTAAATTGAAATTTCACAGTTCTATCAAAATTTACTTGATTTACTGTTATTGTGTTTAGGCCTAATGCTAAAACCTGTGCTGGTGCAAAATACCAATTCTGATTAGCTACCGTTTTTGCCACTCTATAATTTGCTCCTTGCGGAGGTAAGTTTGTTACATTTATCAAAAACGTTTGTTGAGCTCCATTATTTCCGTCTCCTATCTGGCAAGCTGTGAAAACATTTGTCCATGTGCTGTTAGGTCCGTTTGAAAATAAACTCGGTGTTTGTGCTGAAATGGATGTAGCTACTATTGAATCAACATGACTAAAAGAATTATAGATTTCTAAACTATTAATATGTATATGCTGATCATTAAAAATTAAAATAGCTGCTTGATAGCCATATCCATTTATAATAGGCCTGTCGTTCCCACCGTAAATATCAATAACAATCGGCTGTGAAATTGAGCCTGAACCATTTACCCAAAACATACCTTCCCAATAATCGCCAGACTTAAAACATATAGAATCTCCTGGGTTGAATTGCATGGAGTTTAATTTTTCAATTGATTGAAATGGAGATTGAATACTTAACCCATTATTTAGGTCATTTCCCATAGAGCTACTTACATAATATACCTCAGCCTTAGTATTTATTAGTATAAATATTGATAATGTTATAAGTATGATTTTTTTAGAAAATAAATAAACTAATCGAAACACACACATATTTAAAATAGTATACATCATAATTTCATATAGAAAAGAGTTGTAAATACATACATCAAAATTAAATAAAAAAAGTCATGTAGAAAAAAATTATGATTGAATATTATAAGTTTAGAGGATAAGTTGCTACTTACAGATGTTGTTGTAACTACTTTATCACAAATACATAAAAAATAAGTATACATGTTAACAATTTAATCATTGATAAATTTCAATTGATACTGCGAAAAAAATAACAATGAATTATTGTATAGCTTTAAAATCTATTTTATATTTTTAAATTTTAAAAATGTTTATGCAAGGAAAATGCATCAGTTGAACCGCATCATGAACTATATTAAACATAGGGTTTTAAAAATGAAGGATAACGACATTATAAAGTTACAATCTTTAAGCACTATATATGCTATTATTAACAAGGCTTAAGTTTTTTTTATTTATACTTATTTTTTCAAGTTGTGTAAATGTGACTAACAAAAAAACTTTTATTTCCTCAAATGATAAATTTTATGAAATAGAAAACATCAAAGAAAGCGATGTTATTTCAGATATAGCTGAAATATATGACACTAATAAAATGATATTCGTTAAAGGAGGTAAGTTTAATTTTGGGAGTGATACTGGATTAGAAAGAGAAAAGCCAGAACATGAAGTTATTATTCAAAGTTTTTTAATTGATAAAAATCTTGTCACAGTTGAAGATTTTAGACGTTTTGTTAATGCAAGTAATTATAACACAGAAGCAGAAATTTTTGGCAATGCAATTGTGTATGATGATTCTGTAAATACTTGGCTATTAGTTGATGGCGCAAATTGGGAGTTTCCATTAGGAAGTTCTAATGAAATTGCTCCACACAATCATCCTGTTACTCAAGTAAGCTGGAATGATGCTTTAGCATATTGTGAATATTGTGATAAAACTCTTCCAAGTGAAGTACAATGGGAGTATGCGGCGAGTGAAAGAGGTCAAAAGAAAAATCAATTATTTTATTGGGGGAATGAACTTGTAGTTGATAATAAGTATATGTGTAACACTTGGACGTCTGGATATCCAAATACAATTGGTTTTCAAGACGGATTTAAATACACTTCTCCGATTAGTCATTTTGAAGCAAATTCTTTAGGAATTTTTGATATGGCAGGTAATGTTTGGGAATGGTGTTATAATTGGCATTTACCATATGAAGGTAATTCACAAATATTTCCTGCTGAACT
>MDTB01208863.1_pt1 | contig 10167 bp, 3 predicted proteins | sample 811161 | NCBI WGS metagenome assembly MDTB01 (sample SAMN05326650, study PRJNA326480) | marine metagenome | isolation source: seawater | place: Mediterranean Sea | collected 2009
AAAACCAAAAATATGAAATGATGCACTATAGCCCTTGCTTGCTATACTATATATTAGAGAGGATCCGGATCCTCTCTAATATATATATGATCTGAAATGAAATTATTACAACATTACAACTTGTAGAATATAGGCATACAACAAAATTAGAATACTGGAATACTCACAAGTACGGACTTCTCCGGGTATGTCCAATCTAGTATAGATTTAAAAAGATACTATATTTATCTTCAAGATATAAATATATATTACATTTAAATATCTATATAATATTAATTTCATTAATTTTGTGTCATATTACAAATAGATACGTAAAATACAACGATATAATTATCAATACAAACAATCAAACAAAAAGAAGAAAAAGAAAAAATGTCTATTCCAATGAAAAAATTAGGTACGCAAGGACTAGAAGTGGCTGGTCTTGGATATGGCGCCATGGGTTTGACTGCATTTTATGGTGAACCGGTGTCTGACGAACATGGTATTGCAATCATGAAACGTGCTGTGGAGTTAGGAGTTACAATGCTTGATACTGCTGAAGTTTATCGCAGCGCATTCGATGGGACTGGGAAATTAAATGAAGAATTAGTTGGTAAAGCAATTGAAGCCATTGGCCGCGATAAGATTGTAATAGCTACAAAACACAGACCAGGTGGTTTATTAGGGCAAAAATGCGAGACAAAGGAAGAACTTCGAACGGTAATAAAATCTGCATGCGAAAATAGTTTAAAAGCACTTGGTGTAAGTTGCATTGATTTGTATTATTTACATAGGATGTATCCAGCTCCACATACAATTGAAGATGTTATGGAAGTTTTTAAAGAATTAGTTGAAGAAAAAAAGATCAAATACGTTGGTTTAAGTGAAGCTTCCTCTGATTTCATTCGTAGAGCACATGCTATAACACCAATCAGCGCACTTCAACAAGAATGGAGCTTAATTGCTCGTGATTTGGAAGAAAGTGGTGGCCCTGTTGAAACATGCAGAGAATTGGGTATTGGTATTGTCCCTTATTCTCCGATCGCTAGAGGTTTTTTGGCTGGTGCGCATCAAGATGAAAAGCCAAACGATTGGCGTGGAACAATTCCTTATATGCAGGATGACGTTCGTGCAAGCAATGTTGAAGTTGTGAAAGAAATTGAAGCGATGGCAAAAGAAAAAGATTTGACTCTTGCACAGTTAAGTTTAGCATGGGTGTATAACCAAGGGGACGATGTTTGTCCAATCCCTGGTACGACAAAGTTATCTCATTTAGAGGGAAATATAAAAGCTGCATCAGTGAAATTAACACCAGACGAATTAAAAAAAATTGGCGACGCCGCGTCGAAAATTAAAGGTGAAAGAGGTGATGAAGGTTACATGAAAAGAAGTTATCATACATTTAAGAAAAAATAAAGAGAAAAGAAGAAAAGAGTCTCATAAAAAATATTTATAAAAAGAGGATATATCACAGAAGGATTATAAAATAAAAATGTGTGTACGCTTCGTTACATCATATTTTTATAAAATTATTATTACGGTTTTCGTATAATTATATTTTATACTTCGTATATTACATCATACACACACGCACATACATAGAGAGTCACGATTATGTACGACTCGTATATTACATTCACTCCTCCTTTTTTTTTTACTTCTTATTTTTCCTCTTCTTTCTTCCTTTTCCTTTCTTTTTCTTTGCAACGACAACTTGTTTTTTCTGGCCTGCTCCAGTACCTGCTCCTGATTGTTTCAAATATTCATCAGGATTTAAAACAGCATCACTAGAAACATTTCTATTACTAATAGAATTAGTAACATTGTTTATAATTTGTTGTTGCTGTTCGGCTTCAAATCGTTGTTGTAAATCACGCATTCTATCATTATTAAAATCTATATTCTGTGGAAATTCTATTGCATCAGTATTGTTTCCCTCGCCATCTGAACTATTATTATTGTTATTATTAATATTATTACTGCTTCGGTCTACAAACTCTTTTAAACCTTCTGTTTCTTTTGGTAGTGGTAATGTACCAATATCAAGAAAGCCATCTTGATCCACCGCATTGTTGTTGTTATTAATATTATTACCACCACCATCTAATAAATCTTCAACGCTACTACTATTTTCCAATACACGCTTTGCAATATTCGATGCTTGTGGTGAACGTTCTAAATTATCATTACGATTTTGTCGAGTCAATGATTTTCCACTTGCTTGTAGCACATTATCGCTATCAGAATTATCATTATAACTCTCTTCGTCGTTCATCGAATCTGTCTCTCCATCCATATTGTTGGTGGAATAATTTTCATATAAAACGTCACCACCACTTTCACTGATACTTTCATCCGTATCAAATGTATTTGAAATCATAGTTTCTCGCAAAGCATCGTTGTTACGGGTATGCCGAACTGTTACAGGATTTTCACCTGCTAATCGGTGCCTTCTTTCCTCATGCAAGCGTCTTAAATCCTCCTCTTTATTTTCTAGTAGTTTGCTGAAAGTGTCATCATTGAAATTTCCACTAATTTCCAATTCTTTAAGATCTTTTGCATATGAAGATTCCAACTTACGTACTATATTATGAAATACTAGCTCATCATATAAAATATCACTGATATCTTGTATCAATTCATCTTTATGGGTTGGTGCATTTAAGCCTTCATATTTTGTAAAACATTTTTCTATACTTTTTTTCAACTGTGGATCAAGCAATGGCCCAGTTCTACTTAAAGTTCCAGGGCCATTCCACGCCATTTTCCCACTTCTATACATATTATCAGGTTGATTACGTACTACGCGCAATATGTTTCTACATACGCGCATCAGAGTAGCGCGAGTCATCAAACCAGTCCCTAATCCATCCAATAGTTCTGGTAAACGCGATTGCAATGATTGTAAGACTAACTCATGCTTTGACAACTTGCTTCCATCGTGATTCATAGGTACGTGAGGTTTTACGCCTGGTACAATTGTAGTATTGGAGTTACTTTGATTGTTATCATCCCAGCCTCTCACACTACCGTCGCTTGAAGCCATTTGATCTTCGTCATCTGAACCCATACCAACACTAGATGCCTCGCGAGATATCCTGGATTTATTATTGTTTTCCCCACCATTGTCAGATGCAAAGCTCCATGACGCATCACTGTTCCTTGATTCAGAACCCCAGCGCTTCCAATTTTCATCCACTTCGCCACGATGATGATGCAAGACACCATTACTACGAAATTTGTTATCATCTCCGTCCTCTCCATCATCTCCACTAGTTTCCTCCTCATCATTATCGCCGTCTTCATCATCTAATTGATCACTGCCCCCGGCACTTGAACTTAAATTATAACTGTTCATTCTTATCGGATTTGTTTTTCCATCAAAATCATCCTCCACATCAGTGGCGATAGAAGATGCCAATGATGCTCTTACATTTTCTACATAATCAAACGGCATATTTTTGTGCTTGCGCCCACCAGGTGTCGTAACCGTTTGTGCTGCTGCTAAATCAATTTTGAAATCACCACCATTGATATTTCCTTCATCAAAATCAGTACCAACGGATGATGCCATTGATGCTCGTACATTTTCAACATAGTCAAAGGGCATGTTTTTTGGAAAATTTGCACTTTTTGTAGATTTTCGGTTGTTAATGCCACCTCCAACGCCTTTGAACCGCTTGCTGGGTGGAGTCATACGAGTCGGCGTTTTTGCATTTCGTACCGTACCAGCCATTGCTTTATTTTTACTTGGAGATGTTACTGGCACTTCAATCAAGCGTCTCGCAAGCAGCTCGTTCTCTTTCTCTATTCTATTACCTTGTTCCCGTTGTGGTGATCGTCTCCTATCTAGAGGCGATACGCGTGTCAGCATGGTGGTATTTGAATCACCGTTCCTGTCATGCATTATAGGCGCATTTAAAACTCTGTCCATCATGTTGCTGCTCATCTCGTTGTTATTATCTACTTCGTCATAATCCCCTTGATTTGTGAATTGTCCATCCATTGTGACATTTTCAGCAAAAAATCTTAAACATTTCATTCTAAATGCATCATCATGCAATGGGGCTCGATTTAGTTCACGCAACAATAGTAAAGTGAAATCCTTATGTCCCTGGCTTCGACCGACAATGCTATTTAAATGCCCTTGCATATTTTCAGTGTTTGGGTCATCCGCACGAACGTCGTCATTCATCATTTGTCTAGAGTCAAACATTTTCATTATCAATATCGATGATAACATCTTCAGCCTAGAGTAAGCTGAATTATTTTCATCATCTTCTTCAACATCAAATGGCGCTTCTTCTTCAAATAGTTCTTGCAAAGCTATCACACGTTCTTCATTAGAGTCCAAAGACCATAGATAATCCAACGCATTCTCGGCTATTCTACTCATGTCTAACATTAATCTATTTCTACTATTACTAGGAGGTGGTGTGACATTCAGATTTTCGATGCTATTATTTTCAAACGATTCCACTTCCACTTGATAAGCAGGTCTAGTGTTATCTTTTCCAGAATTATTCTTGTTCATTTGCTCACGTTTTTTTGATGGAGAGACATAATCCATAAATGCTTCTGGAGATGGGCGTGGAGTACGACGAGATGTTTTTGGTCGACCGGTTGGGCTTAAGTCGTTATTATTATTATTATTATTGCCATTTCCCAAATTCATACTTTCATTAATTGTATTTCCGCTAATATCATCATGTATAACAGTTTGTTCAACTGTATAGTGCGGCTGTGTTTGATTCAACGGAGGAGCGCTTCGTAAAGAGGGAGGGACATAATCCGTATATTCTTCTGGTGTAGGCTGAGGTACTCGGCGTGAAGTTTTAGGTCTTGGGCTGTTTGCGTCATATTCTGTTAGCGTTGGAAGTGCTTGTTGTTGAACTTGTTGTGCAGGCAAGTCTTGATTTCCTTCCCTTACTTTATCATTCTCAACTTGATCCACTTCGTCTTGTAAAAACGTCATCATTGTTTGTAACTTTTCGAATTCGTTTCTCAATCCAACTGCATCCTCTTCGGAAAGAACTTTGCCATCTTCATTTTCTATGGAAGTTGCTTCTTCAACACGATTTCCCAATGACATAAGCATTTTTTGCAACTGTTGCAATTCTTGCAATTTTTTAGTTAATTCAGCTTTATCTTCGTTGTAGTCTTGTTCAATATCGTTGTTATCATTATTTTTGGCGCTGGCGTTGTCAGAGAATTCTACTTCATCTTCTTCTTCCTGCAACTGCTGCACGCGAAGAAGCATTGCTTTTCCTTGTTCTGTTTCTAGCATCGCTTCAAATTCTTCGTCTCCTATGTTTACACCACGTAGTTGTAAAATTGTTCTTAGCTGTTCAGATGCGGATGCAGTACCACCACCACCATTTTTTGCCGTATTGGCGTCATTTGCAACAACGCTATTTTGACCAGGCGACGATGTTGAATTGTCTTCTTCGGTTGTGTTTCCATTTTGACTGTTTAAATGTTTTTTCAAGACGGATAGACTTTCCTGTAATTTCTTAATTTTGCCATATTTTACTAAAACCGCTCGCCCCTCTTCCGTTTTTTCCATTTTTTTCATTTGCTCCTCACTTAACTCCAAGTCTTTCTGTGCCTCTGCTGTTTCATCAATAAACGCAGTTAAAGCTTTTCGTCCTTGATTCGTATTTAACAACTCTTTAAAATGATCGTCGCTTAAATCCATTCCTTGCATTTTTAATTGCGCACGAAATGTTTGTACTATCGGCACTTCTAATAAAGCCATTGCTTGATCATTCTTTAACGATTTCATATGCGCGACCAATTGTCTACCACGTTCAGTCCCTGCAAGCTCCCTGATTTCTTCTTCGGATGCTTCCATACCTTTCTCGATCAACACATCGCGTATAAAGTTCATGTTCCTTACCAATTCGTCTGAGTCTGTTTGAGGCTCTGGAGCATTGTCCTCTTTCTGCAATTCGTTGTTCACGTTTATTTGTTCCTCAAATAATGATATTATTTGTCTTCCCATATCGGAATTTGCAACAGCAAGAAGTTCTTCATCATTAGGTTCGTGACCCATTTCACTCAATCGTTCCTTTAACATTTGTAGTAGTATTGGCTTGAAATTATTTCCATCGGTTTGCTTCTTCTCTGCTTCTTCTAATTGTTTTATTTGCATTAATAATTCTTTTCCTTGCGGTGTTCCTAAAATCTCAACCAATGCTTCTTTTGGTACAGCCATTCCTCTTGCTGTTAATAATTGATGAATTTTATCTAAATCAGCTGCTGAATATTCTTCCACTTCGTTAGCAGAACCAGAAGACGTCCCACTGATAATGCCATTAGCTTCGGCTAACATTTTTCTCTGCTCTTCTTCTGCTTTTTGTAACATTTTCACTTGCAAAAGCAACTCTTGTCCTTCCGGTGTTCCAAGAATCTCCGGTAATGCCGACCTAGATATTTCAATTCCTCTTGCAGTTATCATCTCACAAATATTGTCTAAATCTTCTGGTGAATATTCTTCGGGCTTGCTTTGTGAATTTGAAACAGTCGCAGTTTCTTCCATTGCTGTTATTTGTTCTAAGCTATTTACTTGCTGTAATAATTGTTTACCTTCTTCTGTATTAGATAGAGCAACAATTTGTTCGTCGGTTAAATCATTTCCAAGTCGTGCCTTCAATATCTTTCGTAGTTTCTCAATATCATTATTTGTGGTAGTCTTATGTTGCTGGTTTGCATCTTTAATTAATGATAAAGACCCTAAAACTTGTTGTCCATACTCCGTTGTTAACAATTCTGTTAAATCAGCGTCGCTTAAACCAGTCATGCCACGCTCTTCTAACATTTTGCGCAAATCATTCAAATTATCAGCACTAGCTTCTTGTATGTCCGCTTGCTGCTCTTCTATAATTCCTATTTGTCTTAAAAGTTCTCCTCCTTTTTCACTTGAGATAAGTTTCATGACGTCTTCATCGCTTAAATCATTCATGCCACGATCGCTCAAAATTTTGCGAATTTTAGATATGTTGTCTGCATTTGCATTTTGTAATGTTGATTCTTGCTCTTGTACCAGATCCAACTGATTCAAAATTTCTTGGCCATTTTCAGTAGATAAAATTTCAATTATTTGTGCATCGCTGATGTCTGCATTTCCGCGAGCTACAAATATTTTCTTCACTTTTTCAATTTGTTCTTTAGTTATATTAACATTCTTAGGTTTACTAATACCTGCATTATTATCATTGTTATTGCTGACTACTTCTCCATTTTCTTCCTTAAGTGCTGCTTCTTCTTTTAAAATTTGTTTTACTTGTGTTAACATATTTTGCCCACGGTCGGTTTTTAAAAATTCTTTCAATTGTTCATCATTTAACGCCATACCTCGCTGCGCTAGCAATGCTTGCAATCGTTCTTCTGGTGTTTCCTGTTCCTCAACATCTAAAATAAATGCCCCTGTAGCTTCCTCATCTTCCTCGTCTTCACTTGCAAACATTTCCTCTTCTGCTTGACGGACGATATTTAGCAATTGTTTTCCATCTTCGGTTTGCAACAATTGTTGAAATGCTTCATCGCTCATATCAGTGCCTTTACGACGCAAAAGTTCTCGAAGCATTGCTTCCAGGCGAACTTGTTCGCCAGCACTGTCATTGGAAGGTTCGCCAGAATTCTCTTCCCCACTTTCCTTCTTTCCTAAGCCTTCGTTTTCCACCTGCTGTTCCAGTAGATCAATATTTTGAAGTAACTCTTGGCCTCGATCTGTTGTAACAAACCGCTTTATATCAGCATTTGACAAAATCATATTTCTTGCTTTTAATACGGCTTGTAGGCGTAATTCTACATCTGTCAAAGAGATATTTTCCAATTGCGGTGGTGGTTGTAATGGTGGTTGCGGAAGAGTGACATTAGTTTGTGGAAGTGGTGGCGGTGGCGGCCCATTTGCATTACTCCACGCCTTTGCGTCTTGTTGGCGTTCGTTTAATAATACTACTTGTTTCAACAGCTCTTGACCTCGTGGAGTTCTTACAAATTCTTGAAGTTCATCATCAGATAAATACATACCACGTGATTCTAACAGGTCTTTTAAAGCTGCAACATGTTGATTCGGTGCATTTTCATTCGTTTGTACAAGTGCTTGTTGCTGCTCTTCGTTTTGCAATTTCAGTTTATCTTTTTCCATCGTCAGTTTAATATTCTGCAGTAGATGATTCCCTCTTTCCGTCGCTATGAAAGCTTCAAATTCTTCCTCTGTAAATGTCAACCCACGATTTTTCATGATTACTTTTAATTCACTTACAACACTTTCGTTGGTAACTTCTGTATTCGTAGATGTACCTGTTGTTCTTGACTCCAATTTTGACGTTTCTACTGTCTTGCTATTACTATTACCATTACCATTGTTGTTACTCGTACTGGTGCTTGTGGTAGGATTGCCACCTCCACTACTATCGCCTTCACTTGCATTTAAATTTTTCATATCAGTCGGTGCTAAACGTTGTAATTTTGTTATTAAACTTTTTCCTTCTTCTGATTTTACTAATAGTTTTACTTGTTCTTCGCCTAAATTAATTCCTTCCCGCCTTAATAAATTTTGCATAATAGCTATTTCTTGGGCAGGTGTTCCACCACTATCGTTTATATCAGCATTTGTACCTTGTGATGTTGATGTTACCGCTTCTGCTTGACTTTGGCCATCCTTGTTTGTGATGAAAGCATTTAATTGCTTCCCATTAGGACTCTCTGCTACTGCCTTTACTTTTTGTAACAGTTGCTGTCCTCGATCTGTTTGCATTACATGTGCAAAATCCTCATCAGATAAATTTAAGCCTTGTCGCTCTAGGATTAGACGTAATTGCGATGCATACATGTCGTTTTCCGATGATATACGATTGTCAGGCGTTCCTTGAACTTCCCTCACAACACCTTTACTTACAGGTGTTGATACTTTCATATTGTTTTCTTCAATAACTTTGCCATCTGAATCCACATTCCTACCACTTTCAGCTAATTGACTTCGTAAATATGTTGCTTTTTGCTTTAATGCAGTTTGTTGCCTTTCTTGATCTTGTAGCTGTTCTTTTTGTAAAAAGATCGTTTGTTGCAATAAATTCATTTGTTCAATACCAGCAGCCATTTCTTGCCCTTCCTTTGTTGCCATTAAATTTTTAAATTCTTCCTCTGATAAGACCAAACCACGTTCTTGAAACATTTTGCGCAACTTTTCAAGATGTTCACTGCTTCGTGCGTTATTATTATTATTATTATTACTATTATTTGATTCGCCTGTTGCTTCGTTTTGTTTACTTGGCTGCGTTTCTTCTAAGTCATTTTGTACAGCTTCTAATTGTGCCATTAAAGTTTGTAATTCTGTAAGCTGCTGCACAACATTCGCAGCATCTTCAGCATTTCCAGCCTTTTGTGCTGATAAATGAATTGACTTTTCAATTTTTTCAATTCGCTGTTGTATTCGATCAATCTCTTCTCCGTTTACATTGTAATTTTCATCACTTGTATTATTGTTGTCATCACTATTATTGTTATTATTACTATTATTATTATTATTATTATTATCATCATCATCATCAATTTCTTGTATTTCAACCCCTTGGTTTTGTTGTTGTTCTTCTTCTTCTTGTACACTTGCTAATAGAGCATTCACATCCATTGTTGGTACGTTGTTAACGACACCTTGTAAATCCCCAAGTTGACTTTGAATATTATGTAAATTTTGAACAAGATTCATTAACTGTCGCATATCTTGCTGCGTAGCTCCAGGCCCGTTACCCTCTTCAACAACTCTTGTTAAATTTCTTAAATTAGCTTCAGCACCCTCTAATCTTCCTAATAATTGTTGTAAACCTTGCACATTTGGTGGTATACCTGCCATAATATATGTATATAACTATGAATATATGTGTGTGTGTGTATATATATATTAAATTTACTATTTATGAAAATAAATGCAACGATTTATAGCACGAATGATGGTATATGTGTATATACTCTTAAATAGTTGTTTATATATACGTCCATCTATAAATCAAATATCTATAATGTATTTGTCTACATATGTATCAATAATTAATGATAGTAGATTTTTTTGTATTTTTTTTATGGATATGCAGTGCTATTCGAATGGTAATTTGATAGATAGATAAATTACAGTAATATATATTTGAATATTGTGATGATTTAGATTATGGCCTTTTTGGC
>MDTB01015879.1_pt1 | contig 10165 bp, 11 predicted proteins | sample 811161 | NCBI WGS metagenome assembly MDTB01 (sample SAMN05326650, study PRJNA326480) | marine metagenome | isolation source: seawater | place: Mediterranean Sea | collected 2009
ACTTTCCAAACTTTATTAAAATGGATGTTGAGGGACATGAAGTTGCAATCTTTAGAGGCGGCCTGAACTATTTCTCTAACAATACAGGTCAACCGACTTCAATACTTTTAGAGGTTCATCCACATTTTTATGGACCGGATAACGACTTTGAATCAGTTTTAAAAGATTATTTTGCAATAGGTTTTCGTCCAAGGTTCACTGTGGCCACACCTGTACCTCAACCTCGTCTGTTTAAGGAGGCAGGTTATGAGCCGGTCGCTGATATTGAGACTGACGGCTTTCACCGCGGTATATACGGAGAAATATCACCTGATGACCTGCTAAGGTTTGCATGTAGAGAAAACATAGAAGGAACTAGTAAAAAAATTGTTAGAAGCTTTATGCTATCGAGAGATTAATGAAACTAAAAATACTAACAGTTTGCAACGAACCCTATGTAAACATAATGGTAAACCTAATACAGTCTCTTAGTGATTATCATCCAAACATACCTGTAGAAATGTTATCTCTAAATCTTGCTGAGGAGTCAAAAAAGAAATTTAGTGAGATTCATGATAACATTATTTTTGTTGATGATGACTACTCTAGTTTTAGTGATTTTGAACAAGAAAGAGCATATTGTGAAAGTTGCAGAACATGGAATATCAAAAGAATATTGACTGAAACTGATTGTAGTGTTTTTTATCTTGACGGGGACGTCTATTTAGAAGACTCAATTGATGAGTTATTTGACTTCTTTAAAACAGTTGATTTTTGTGCAAGAGTAAAAGTTGATTCACCATTGAGATTCAATGCCGGTATGATCTATGTTAAAAATACAAGTAAAAATGTTGACATTGTTGATGAATGGGAAAAAGAAACAAGAAAGCACGGTTGGGTATGGCTAAGCGCTCAGAATGAGTTAGGCAATGTTTTAGAGCGTCATCGTAACAGTGTTATCATAAAAACATTTCCAAAGAGATTTGATGGAATCGACACAAACCCAGAGACGGTACTTGTCCACATGAAGGGCCCGACAAAGAAAAAGAGATGATATGCATAGATACTTCACAGCATTTGATCTAAACTATGCTTGGTGGGCTGCTCACTTAGCTAGCTCTATGCATGCTAACTCACCTGACAGTAGTTTCACTGCTTTTTTAGTGTCCGAAGAAGGTACCATACAAGAAAAAGAGTTTACTAAAATCAAAGAAATATTCTACAAGTCTCATCCAAACTGCAAAGTCATTAAAAGAGAATTTGTCAATAATTTTGATAACAAAGACTGGCTCAAGAACCTTGCTGCTGGATTTAGAACATATGTTTTTGGCCCAGAAAGAAAAGACTATTTTAATGATAATGAAACACTAGTCTGGATCGATGCAGACTCAATTGTAAGAAATGATTTGTCTAGCTTAGAAGAGTTCTGTAAAGACAATTTGTTTGACATGTCAGCCCGGCCTAAAAAAGATACAATGAAGTTTGCATCCGGTCTTGTCATACAACAACCCACAAAGGGGGGTCTTGAGTTTGGAAATCTATGGCACAAGAATTGGATGCATAGGTTTTTAAATAAAGAGTGGACTGCAGATCAAAATGGATTCAATGATACAGCTAAACAATTATTTGAAAATAACATAGCAAAGTCAATAGGCTCACCAAAATCATTTTGTGATGTGTGGCTCTCAGATACAGGACTAATTTGGCAAGCTAAGCATCAAACTAAGATGAAAAAGGTTTATATTGATGAAATGAAGAAATATGAACCTAGAATAGACAATTCTCCTCTTTGGGATTCAATAAAATCTAGTGTAGTCCGTGTAGGAATAGAAAACTTTAGTTTTAACTATGCGGGCATTGATTTTGACATCATGGGAATTGAGGGTGAAGATCAGTTTGAGCTTATTAAGAAAAATAAGACTTTTTACAATGTTAATTTTTTAGAAAAACTTGCTACCCTTGGAAACGAAGACGCTTTAGTAGTAGCAGGTGGCGGAATTCAAACAGACACAGTGTATTTGTCAGCATTTACAAACATGTTAACATCAGTGACGATGGAACCGAATTTTAAAATGATAGATATAGGTCTAAGAAACGCTCAGGATAATATTGGTGCGAAGAGGTCAATATTTGTTGATGATGATATTCCGGAATTATTAAAAAATAGAGGAATAAGAAAAGATTTATTTACTTTATATACTAACTGGACAGCGTATCTTAAATCACCCTATGGTAATACAGTAACTTTTGAAATTGCTGGAATTGTTGATAATAATGTTGAAGCAACTAGAGATATACAGGGAGTAGAAGGGCACTCTTGCTATCCTAAAAATTTGTCTTTTGCAACTGATGACTTTTTAAAAAGTGATCTATATAAAAAAATGGGTAGAGCAAAGTATGTAGTTGAGACATTTGATTCGATCGATGCCATAAATAAATCTTTTGAACACTTAGATCCACGACCAAAATTACACCTGGCTTTCGCAACATCAGTAGATTTTATTGCTCTATCTATGTATAATGCGTATATGCATGACTCTTACTTTCAAAACGCCCGACCGGACTATGCTTTTAAAAATTTTTTAGGGATGGTTCTAATTAATATTTTTGATTCAAGCCTAGAGGTGCTAAAGACATCACTTGAGTCAATAAACTACTTCAGGCCGCATGTTGGAATCGTTGTCTATAATGAAAGAAATAAAAAAGAAAGAATTCTAGAGATTGAAAGGCTTTTAGGCGCAGGCTATGAGAAAGTTTACGAAGAACCGGATCAACTAGATCCTTCTGCATCTTGCATAGTGTATCAATCATTGAGGAGGAAAAATGAATAAAATTGCTTTAATGTGTGGTTATTTTGGAGGAAGACCCTCTGACAATAAAGGGAACATTTATAAGCGTCCGGACGGATCAGAAATAAACGGAGTCTGGCCGCTAGAGTTGCCTGCGTTTTTGGTTTCCTGTTCGCAGAATCCCACAGTAGACTGGAAAATAGTTACTAATTTAGAAATACCAGAAAACGTACCCAGTAATGTTCATTTTATAAAAGTTGAGCTTGAAGAGTTGTTTGAAAGGTTTAGAAACAAGGTTGGAAAAGAGCTTCCCTTTACAAACTTGAAGAAAATGGGAGACGTCAAAGCAACATACGGAATAATCTTTGATGATATTTTTAAGGACTATGACTTTTGGGGCCTGTGTGACATGGATATCGTCTGGGGCGATATTAGAAGTTTTATAACTGAAGAAATGCTAAATGAGTATGATATAATATCTTCTAGAGAGGGTTGGATGAGTGGTCACTTCACACTGTACAGGAACATTCCTGGTGTCGCCGACATATGTAGATACACTCCGGAGTTTCATAGCACATTCCAGCAAACTAGGTATAGAAGCTTAGATGAAGTTCAACTAACTGGTTTTGTAAGCAGAAAACTAATAAAACCAGATGGCAATGCTCTAAAAGTTAGAATGAAAAAACTACAGCACGATGCCGGAGAAACAATTCCTGGACAGTCAGATCCAAATTCTCAAGAAGTTTGGAAGTGGTCTGACGGAAAAGTTTATAGATTACAAAGAAATGACGGTACAATAGAAAAGGATCCAGTGGAAACAATGTATGTTCACCTGATCCACTGGAAATTTGTTATGGACAGAGTCGATATCGATTACACCGACTCAATAAAAGAAATGACAATAACAAAAGAAATGATTGTTTAGAGAAAAATATGTCAACAAAAGATAAGATAAAAAAAGTAATGAGCAGATTTCAGACATCTGATAGCTCTAGAAAAAATGGTCCACAGACTTATTTGGGACAAACTCCTGATATTTTCAAGGCGTATGAAACAAAAAATCCTGACGATCTCCCGATCCCTCAGTGCGTTCAATTTGAAATTACTAATTTTTGTACGACCGGTTGTAGGATGTGTTTCAGATGGACGTGGACAAATCAAAAAGACTATGATGCTACAGTTGAACTATCTACTGAAAGACAAATAGAACTTTTCAAGGAATTAGCAGATCTAGGTGTAAAAACATTCCTATGGACAGGAGGTGAACCTGTTTCACACCCTGAGTTTGTCAGATTAATTAAGGCAGCAAGTGGATTCGGTGTGCAGGTTGGTGTACTAAGCAATGGGGTTGGAATCACAAGAGAAATTGCTGATGCAATGATCCAATATGGTTCATGGGTTCGAATATCTCAAGATGATGTTAAAACAGATTTTGAGAAAAAGAATGTCCGCCGCGTTCTTGAAGCGCCGTCTTACGGCACAGATCATGGGGATATTTTTGAAGAGCTTGATAAGTCAATTTCTAACTTAAGGGCTTCTATGGAAGAGTACCCAGACTCTAATTTTTCAATAGGGCTTGCATTCACTATTCAAAAAAATAATGTTAAAAGCATTCCTGCAATGGTGAAGTATGCTGAAGCCAACAAGATAAAGGCTTCGATGAAATTAGCACATGGAGAGGGTGGAAAGTATCTATGCACAAAAGAGGATCTAGAATGGATTAAAAATGATCTCCTGACTGATGAAGAGCTTGTCAACTCTGAGTACTCTAACCTAAACTACTTGAAAGATTTCTTTTTAAATCTACTAGATGATCAAGACATTATTGAAGGTCTACCAACTAGAAATTACTACAAGAATAATAAGACTACATGTTTTACAACTGACTTGTTTTCTTTAATAGATGCATTTGGAAGAACATACGTGTGCTGTCACCTTTATGATGATAATGGAACTTTCAAGTCTGATCAAAGAGAAAAGTACAATATTGGAAATGTTACTAAAAATAGTTTTGAGTCTGTTTGGAGAAGTAGCGCTTATCAAAAAATAAGAAAAGATCTATCGCCAATAGATGTTTGTAATATGCACTGTTCAAACTGTACTCGTCACTGGATACCAAATACAGTTCTCACTTCTTTGCATAGAGAAGTATTTTTACCATTGAAGGATGAGCTCGGTCTTGAAGATGCATTAAAAGAGTATCGAAAAGCAGCCAAAGATCTATCAATAAACACACCTGTTTGGCACTAGGAAAAGATGTGAAAAGAAACCGGGGCAAGTATAGATCCATCTATGAAAGAGAAAGAAAGAGTGATCATACAGAATGGGCCCTAAAAATGCTTAATGACACGTTGGAAGACTTGCCAATAAAAAAGCTGAAAGAAATATGTAGTGAATATAAAATCCCTGGGTATGGTTCTAAATCTGATATAGCGGAAAGAATTAAAAAGAATCTTTTGTATGAGACTTATTCTTTTCATAGTGACGATATTGAGATCTTCTTTAAAGACTATAGATTTGATTTTATCTTTGAAAAGATAAAAATGGAAAGAAATTTTTATGAGCATGAACTACTAGACAAGATAAAGAAGTATGCCAAAAAAGGAACTGTTGGGATCGATGTGGGAGGTCACGTTGGAAATCATACCACTTATATGGCAAAAATTTTAGAACTAAGTAAAGTATACGTATTTGAACCTAGAAAGCCACTAGCTGACCTTCTTTTAGAAAATGTAAAACTTAATAAAATATCAGAAAATGTTGTACTAAACAAGAGTGGGTATTCCGCACTTTCCTCAGAAGTTGGGTCTTTTAAGTTTGAAAAAAGAAAAAACTACAACTTAGGAACGGGCAAAATTATAAAAGAAGCGGGAGAGGTAAAGGTTTCTACAATTGATAATCTCTTTTCCAAGACTACTGAAAAAATATCAATCATAAAGATTGATGTTGAAGGCCTTGAAAGAGAAGTTCTAAAAGGTGCAAAAGAAGTAATTAGAAAACATCTTCCAGCAATATCCATAGAATCTCTTGTAAAGTCAGAAGATCAAAAAGATCATAATGCTGCTAAGCAAATCATCTTAGATATTATCGGGCCTGACAAATATAAACTAAAATTTACCTATGGCGCCCTGCCTGGCCCGTTTACATACCTTTTTAGTCCAAACATTGTAAAGTAGACTTCTATAGTGTAGAATTACTTTGGAGATATCATGATAGACTTTGAAAACATTGAAGAGAAATTTAAGACTGCAGTAGATTCAAAATCATGGAAGCAGCTAGTAAAAGATTTTGTAGCATCTGACAGAATCTATTTGATTGGAAATGGAGGCCTCCATTTTACAGCAGCCCATGGTGCTACAGATTGCACAAGATTGATTCCTGACAAGCTGGTAATGTCGCTTGATTCAAACGGATACATTACCTCATGTGCAAATGATCACGGATACGAAAATCTTTTTATTAGGTGGCTAGAGACGTCTGGGGTAACAGACACTCCTGAAAAGACAATGGTAATAGGGCTTTCATGCTCTGGTAATTCAAAAAATATCACTAGAGCACTATCTTGGGGCAAAGCATCAAATTTAAAAACAGCTATGATTTCTGGACAAGCTTCAAAACGCTTGGAAAAGGGTATAAACGAAGTCAATCTAAATTGTCAATATTTTCATACATGCGAAGTATTGACTCTAATATTATTTTATCAATTAATACACGAAGTCGGCCAATCATGCCCAGCTATTATTGACGAAATAAAAAGAAAAGATCCTTGGGCACTAGGTAAAAATGACAAAAATTGAAACAAGAGAGCATTCATTCCCTGACGAGACTTATCAAATAGGTGTCGATTTCGACGGTGTAATTCACAGGTGCTCAAAAGGATTTTATGATGGAACTGTTTATGACGAACCAATTCCCGGTGCTAGAACTGCACTAGAAAAGCTTTCAAAAAATTACGTCATAGTTGTTTACAGCGCAAAGGCTAGAAAAGACAGAATGCTTATTGATGGAAAGACGGGCGTCGAATTAATTTGGGATTGGCTTAAAAAATATGACATGGATAAGTTTGTTAAAGACGTTACAGCAGAAAAGCCTAGGGCAGTTTTCTATATTGACGACAAGGCTGTAAGATTCAATGGAGAATGGAGCAGTACGTTCAAAGAACTAAATCGCTTAGGATACTTTAATGACTAATGTCTATGCATTACAAACTGCAAGAGCAGGAAGCAAGTCTGTAAAAAGCAAAAATACCATGCTTTTTGATGACAAGCCTCTTTTCCAGCACCCAGTTGAAAAAGCACTAAATTCAAACCTGATAAAACAAGTCTATATCAGTACTGACATCTATCTTATTAAAAGAAACCCGGACAACCTCCCATACAAGATAATACCCAGACCAGAATCGCTTTCAGGCGATGATTCTTCACATCATGATGTAATGATTCACGGAATAGAAGAAATAGAAAAAAGAGAGAATGAAGAAGTTGATCTTCTTGTAATTCTACTAGGAAATTCTTTAGGCTCGGAAGGGAAAGAGCTAGACGAAGCAATTCAGTTTCTAATAGATAATCCTGGTTATGATTCAATACAAAGTGTTTCTGAGTTTAATATGTTCAATCCCTTTAGATCTTTTGTTGTACAAGACGATCTTTTAAAGACTTACATGGATCAAGATAGAATAAGTTCAGGAACAAAAATTAGAAACGTAAACGATAAAAACTCAGCAGGAGATATCTATTTTGCAAACGGATCTTTCTTTATTTGTCGAAGAGACATATTAATGAAGAAGGAGGGTTTCTTGCCTTTTCCCTGGTTAGGATTTAAAATCAAGCCATGGATTCAAGAAGTAACAATGGAAATAGACGCATACTGGCAGAGTTCTGTCTTAAGGAGTCAATGTGAGTGAAATTTATGACAAGTATTTAACTGTTGAGCAGCAGAAAAAAATCAAATCAATCCCTGATGAAAGGCGTTGGAACAACTATAGAAATTTTGATCTTGAGTTGGAAGTTTGGGATAATTTTTGGAATAATACTTTTAAGTGGGACAGCGAAGAAAAACCCAGTGTGTTAGATTACGGCTGCGGTGCAGCATATGATGAACTAGTTGCGTCAACCCTAGATATAGCAGATGTTACTTCTTTAGATATCAATACAAAAGAAGTAAAGATTGTCTTTGGAAGATTTCATGAAGTAACAGGTGTAGAAGCTAAGTATTGGGATGGTAAAAAAATGCCTTTTGATGATGACTCATTTGATGCAATAATTTCAAAAGCGTCACTTTCAAAGCTAGTAAAATCTTCTTGGGATACATCACTGTCAGAACTTGCTAGAATAACAAAACCAGGTGGAATATGGTATATTGCTCCGCACTACATGTCAGATAGGCTAGTTGAAAACATTCCTGAAAGCATAAAAAAGCAGTTAACTGATAAGTCTGTAAACTTCTGTTCTTGGTCATGGGATACTAAAGATCCTAGAAATAGATACTGGAGAAACAAGGGTATTGTTACTGAAGATGCATATATCGGTCATGATTTCAATTATGAAAACCGTGACAGCATTGGTGTTCATGTAGAGAAGTCTGAAGATAATGAGTAACACATGTGTTGTAATCTGTCGTGGACAGTCATCTTCTAGAATAGAAGAGCTTGAATCGAATTACGATACATGCTTGCTTGTAAATGAGTGGACATCTGAGCTTGATAGATTTGATTTTGTTTCTAAGTTTATTGAAAATCAAAATAATGTAATCCATGTAATTAATAGAGATGGGCGATCCTTGCTACGTAAGGAACAGTATGAAAAATATGCAATAACACATTGCCAACTCAACGTAAGGGAACCAGAGTACAACCAGAGCTCTCTAAAGCAGCATCTGGACAACCACGGTATAAAGTCTGTATTTTTAAGTGAAGAAATGGTTCCAATATCAAAGACGGGTGCTGGTGGGTTCCCATCGACAGGCATATTGGCAGTAGCACATGCAGCTCAAGTTGTCAAGTCTAAGACTATTCATGTTATAGGTCTGGACTTTTTTGAAGCTGACTACTTTTCTCATCATTCACATAGTATGAAACCTGCTGCACAAGATTATCAAAAGAAAAAAGGTCTTGTCATGAAAGAGTACGCCAAAGAACTTCTTTCTAAGTTTCCTAATACTCATTTTGTTTTTTTTACAAACTCTAGTTTCGATCCAAACCTTAGTAACGTCAAGATAATAAGATGACACAAAAAATAGTCGCAATCATTCCTGCAAGAGGAGGGAGCAAGGGAATCCCTAAAAAGAATCTTGCACCACTAAATGAAAAACCCTTGCTGTACTACAGTGTGTCGGCATGTCTTGGTTCTAGCTTGATTGATGAAACATGGGTTTCTTCTGATGATGAAGATATACTAAGTTATGCTAAATCTTTAGGGGCCAATCCCCTTAAACGCCCTTCAGCAATTTGTACAGATGAATCGTCATCTGAAAGTGCTCTACTTCACTTTGCTGACTGTGTAGGGTTTGACACACTTCTGTTTGTTCAAGCAACTTCTCCGCTTATTACTAGTAATCTGATAACTAGCGCAATGACAGATTACAATAAAGACCCAGAACTAGATTCCTTGGTTTCTGGTCATGTTGATCACGGGTTTTGGTGGGCAAACGGCTCGCCACTGTTTGATCCGAGAAATCGTCCGACAAGACAGCAGCAAGGTGATTTGTACAAAGAGTCCGGAATGTTTTATATTACATCTAGGGCAGCACTTTTAGAGTCCGGTTGTAGATATTCTGGAAAGTCTAAAATTTACCCTATAGACAGAATGTCTGCGCTTGAAGTCGATAATGAAGAAGACTTAAAATTAATTGAACTTATAATGTTTAGGAGAAAAAATAATGTTTAATCCGTATATAGAGGGTCAAAACCCGTTTATAATAGCCGAAATTGGAATTAATCACAATGGTGATTTAAATATTGCTAAAAAGCTAATAGATGTTGCTGTCGACGCCGGCTGTGATGCTGTAAAGTTTCAAAAGAGAAATATTGACACTGTCTACACACAAGAATATCTAGATGGACAAAGGGATAGCCCATGGGGAGCAACACAAAGAGATCAAAAAGAAGGCCTTGAATTTACCCTAGAAGACTATCAAGAGATTGATCGATACTGTAAAGCATCTGGAATTATGTGGACTGCATCTGCATGGGACGAGGATAGTCAAGACTTTTTAAATAGTCTAAATGTGCCCTTTAACAAGGTAGCATCTGCCATGGTAACCAACCCAGCATTTCTTAAGAAAGTAGCAGCTGAAGGAAAGCATACATTTGTTTCTACAGGCATGTGCACTATGGAAACAATTGATCAAGCAGTTGCTATTTTTAAATCAGCCGGCTGCCCTTTTACATTGTTTCACAC
>MDTB01067006.1_pt1 | contig 10165 bp, 9 predicted proteins | sample 811161 | NCBI WGS metagenome assembly MDTB01 (sample SAMN05326650, study PRJNA326480) | marine metagenome | isolation source: seawater | place: Mediterranean Sea | collected 2009
CTTCACCACAATAGAAAGTAATAGCTGTTTCACCTGTTTCATATCTAATATCTGAAATAGGGTCTATCCAATAAGGTTCTCCTAAGTTATATGCGTCTCTAAACGAATCAGCAACTTTAAAACCTGCTAGTACAGGTGATCTTATCTGCGACATATTAGGAGTAATGATATCTACGTTTGTATCTGTATATTGTAAATTATCTGCAGTTAATATATTGTCCCAAATGTATTCCATGTCTTGACCAAAAACAGGAGCTTCACCAGGAATTGGCTCTTCAAATTTATGTTTAACACCTCTTATTGTTTTTGTTCTTTTCTTTACACCTCTGCTTGAATAAGAAACATATACACTTACTTGATCATTTTCTTGTTTAGCGTAGCCTAACTTTACAAGTGGTTCTAATAACTCAATGCCAGCAGCAAATCTAATTAACGAATTATGTCCTGCATGAAATGGTTTAGCAGACATTGGTACAATACCTATTTTCATATTTCTATCCTTTAAAATAAAATCTTGTAAACATTTTTAAGAGACATTTTCTTTGATTCTTGTTGCATAAACTTTTCTTTAAAAGTAGGGAATATACCTTTTTTATCTCTATAAGCTGCACCTAAAATCTGATTCATTGGAGCAAAACCTCCAGTGACTTTTAGCAAGTCTCCTTGGTAATCATAAACACCACCCTCAACTGCTGTAGAAACAATTAGATTAATATCTTTATCTATAACTTTATTAACATGAGGCATAAGCCTATGAACTTCAGGTTCCCACATATCATCTGAATTTTCTTTCATATAGGTTATCAAGTCATCAACAGCAGTCTGTAATTTGTCTTTAAGCAAATTAATATTAATTTGATTAGTTTCTTCTGACATATAAGCAGACTTTACGTCTTGTAATAAGTCAATTCCTAAGTCTACAAATATTTCTTTAAAGGGCATTATGACTTTATGTGCTTTCTTTAAAGCTTTAGCAGAGCTTGTTAGACCAATACTGCGAAGTTTTGATGCGTCTTCTTTGGGCATCATTGAAGTAAAGTCCTTACTTTTGATTTTTTTGCCAGACTTAGTCTTACCGTAAATAGCAAAATCATAAATAAGACTTGCAGCTTCATCGCTTATGTCAATACCTTCTCTTTCTATTTCAAACTTAATTTGTTTTTCGATACCGTCACCTAAAAACTCTTCTTCAGATATACCTAGTTGTCTAGTAACTTCTTTTATTCTATTAACGTATTCTTCTATTTGAACGTTAGATAATTGATTTAAGTTAACTGTTCTATTAGAAGCAAGAGTAAATCCAGAAGCAGAAACACCTGAGTCCATTAATCTTATTAACTTCGCTAAACGTTCTCCTTTATTTGTAGAATAAGATGCTTCTCTACCATTAATGAAATCAACAATGCTATGGAATACAATATATTTTTCATCGTATACAATTTGATTAGGTTTGTCTGGATGCATTATCTCAAAATTTATAAAAGACTTTGTTTCGCCATCAGGATAAAATATTTCTCTTATTTCCATTTCTCCTGCATCACCTGCTGAAGTTAACCATTGATTTACTCCTTGCTTTATTGCATTTCCTCCTTCAATAAAAGGAAGCTCTGCAGGATGACCAGTAAATTTTCTAACAAGATCGTCATGCGTCATATCTTGCTTGTTTCTTGCAAACATTAGCGTTCCGTCTTCTTCAATAGTAAAGAATAGATTTTGACCATCAACTTTTTCTATAATTTCTTGAGAAGTAGAATATTCTTTTATCTTCTCAATGATTTGTCTAGGAGTCATATCTAAAGCTTCATATGGATGCATCATATGACCAGCTAATCCTCCTTCACTAATTATTTTTTTCTTAAACATATAAGAATAGACTTCTTTTAAAATCATTCCTTTTCTTCTGAAAGAAGAAGTTACATTGTTGTTTTTAGTTGGAAAATTACTATAATCATATTTTCCAGATGCACTAGGATCTCCTAGTAATCCAAGTACTAACTTATCTAATCTTTGTCTATCATTAAACGAATCATTCTCAAGAACATTAAACGGAATTCTTTCATTTGAAGGTACACCTGCAATACTTAAGTAATCTTTGCTCTCTTCTATAGATTTAAAAGAAAACATATTACTAGCAAAACTTCCATACATAGCTAAAATACCTTTAGAATCATGCTCAGACGCTATTGACGCTTTAAACTCTTTCCAGTACTTTAGAGAATTTTTTCTTTTGCTTTCGCTATAAGATAGATTTCCACTCTCATCTTTATCAACAAAAGCAAATATTTCATAATCTTCAATATGCGAAGAATTATCAGAGCTATGCCCGGTTACAGTTTTTCCGTTCAAGACTCCTTTATGTTTTTGTGGATTTTTAAAAAAAGTGTTTAGAAATAATTCATATTTTTGTCTAATATTTTTTGACATATTACCACCAGTTTGAGACGTTGCTTTTTGCAATCCGTAATATTTAATAGAGCAAGGAAAACTAGATCCATCACTCATTTCAAAAATAACATCAGGCTCAATACCTAAACAAGTATTTGATGACTTTATAAGCGCATGAGCGTGAAATTCTCCTCTTCCTTTAACGCCACCTTGACCTCCACCTTTACCTTCATAGTCTTTAAAAAATTTTCCTTTATCATTTAAATAATCAACAATTTCTTTAATTGTGTTAAAAGACTTTCTAAAATCTTCGCTCTTTAAGTTGTTATCTTTAATATCTTGTATAAGCTGAGGTATTTGTTTGTTTCCGCAGTACTCATATAATATAGCTTTAATTATGTCATCTTTTTTTATTGAGTTTATTATAAACTCATGTTCAAAGCTTTCATTAGAATTAATTTTTGCTGCTATAAAAGCAGTCTGAACTTCTATTGCTTTTTTAATCATATCTTTTAAGATAGACTCTGGTTCTTTGATGAGTTTATAAAAACTAACAATTTTAAGTTTATTTTGTTCTTTATTTAGAGTTAACTTGGATGTGTTAGAAATATTCTCTGTATTGATGAAATTTGAATAATTGTAACTTATTTCGTATTTAGCTAGATTTTCATACAAAGTTTTAGGATTATTAATATTATTATCTACATAATCAAAATGTTTATCATTTACTGTTCTTCCTTTGCTAGTATCATCGATGTAGCGTTTTTCTCCAGCAGTTATCAAATATACTAAAAGCTTTTTTAATGTATCATTTTTTAATGAATTTAGAAAAGAAACTCTCGTTATTTTTTTATGAATATCTCTGTAATCTTTTGTCTCATCATAGCTTTGTATTTCTAGTTTAACGTCTGTAAGCCCTATTAAGTCTGCACAATTTTTAGACAACAAATCCATTTCATTGCTGTCAATATTTCCTAGCTTTTCAATTAAGTTGTACGAGCTAGAAGTCTCTTCTGACATGTTTATTATATCATTGGTTATCTTGTTTTCTATCTGTCTATTTACGACTTGAATTAAAAGCTTTTTAAAAGAGACTGCAGATTTTTCAGTACTTTTTGCAGAAATTTCAGAAGCTGTATATCTTCTAGCATTGACATTGTATGCTGTGTTTACAAAACTTATCGAGTTCAACGTGACTTCATCTTCTTTTTTTAATGATAAAGAATCGCTTTGTTTTGCATCATCAATATCAGAATCAGTAGAATACATTCTTGCTTTTCCTGCTGGATCTTTAGGGAATACTACTCTAACATGTGTCTCTTCTTTTAATAAATTTTTATAGACTTTCTTAAGGCTATATTTCATTTTTTACCACCCCAATATTCTTTTGCTAAACCTTCATTAATTAATTTTTTATTATAACTATTTTCATACTCAAGTTTATCTTCTTCTAAACTCCATATTGTGCCTAGCCACCTACCAAACTTTCCTTTTTTCTCTGTATGAATCATTACTTTTTTACCAAGTATTCTTTCTCTTAACCAGTCTCTAGTTACTTTGCCCCTCTTTTTTTCTTCTAAGTCTTTTGTCCTTATCTCAGGGGTATCTATGCCTAAAAGTCTAACTTTAATTCGTGCTGATAATTTAAATCCTAAATCAACAACACAAGTACATGTATCACCATCATAAACCTTTACAACTTCAGCTATATAAAAATACGGTTTCATTTTGTTCCTTATAGTTATTATTACATACTTAATTAACTTATATAACTATAAGGAACAAAATGAAACCATTAACAAAAGAAGATTTCTTTAAAGTAAAGACAAAAGGTCATTTTAAACAAATAGTAGACAGGATTTTACTAGAAATAAAATCAGGAGTTAGAAAAAAAACATTGATATCTGCAGTTGTCAATGAAATTCCAGGACTGGGCTCAGCTTCAAATATATTTGATATTGTTAAATCTTTTGCAATAGGGTTACCTGATAATCAAAGACCTAGTAATGTCTTAGGAAAATTAGACTTTGATGATAATATTGAAAAAATCGTAGAAGAAGATATACTAATTAAGTTCTTAAAGTTTCTTTCTTTATCTATAAATGAAGATGATTCTACATCTATAGAAAATTTTAATATAAATTTAGAGTTACAAAAATGGTTATCAGATAACTACGACAAAAGAACAGTATCAGGTTTTAACGAAAGTCTTTTAAGAAAGTATATAGCTTTAACTCTAAGTTAAAATTCTATTTCTTTTTAGACTTTGCTTTTTTAACAACAGCCCAAGGCTTAGAAGGAGTTGCAGAATTTACTCTAGCATGAGCCCACTGATGCTGTGACATACCTTTCCTGCTACCGCTTGTTGCCCAAGCTGCTAATCCTTTTCTAAATTCTGCGTAAACAGAACTTGGTGTTAAACCTCTTTTATTAGCTTTCTTTTTTAGAGTTTCTTTTGTCTCAGCTGACAAACCTCCAGCAGAAGATTTTCTTCTTGCTGCTTTCTTCTTTCCTTTTTTAGCTGCTCTTTTTTTAGCTGTTTTCTTCTTTTTGCCTTTTTTTCTGCCGCGCTTTGCTTCGTCTAATAAAGCTTCTTTGATAAACTCTTCTAATAATATTAAATCATTCATATTTATAACCTACTTTTTAGTATCATGTCGTGGTACGTTTTTGTAACTTTTTTTCTTTCGCTCAGCTTTTTCCATTCTGTCTCTCATTTTATAAGCTTTTTGTCGATCAGATTCTTTATCACTTTTTGCAAGAGAAGTTGCTTTATCTAATTTCTTTTTTCTTTTCCCTTTAGCTTTATACTGAGAAGGATACTTTGTTTTTTTAGACTTTCTCTTCTTTTTTTTCTTCTTTTTTGCTTCATCTAATAAAGCTTCTATGATAAATTCTTCTAATATTAATAAGTCTTCCATTGTTTATTCTCTAAAATCTTTTAATAAAATAATTATTTCTTAGTCTTACTTTTATTCATTCTTTTAGTTTTTCTTTTTGAAGCTTCTTTTCTTTCTTTAGCATAGTCATATGCTTTTTTAAGTCTAGCTTTTACTTTAGGATCTTTAGCATTTTTATAGGCAGCTCTTACTCTCTGATGAATTAAATTAATTATTTGTGACTGTCTTACGTGTGATTTTGATTTAAATGACTTTTTTGATAATGTATCTCTAATATCAGTTACAGTTCTAAACTTAACACTAACTGTATCTTTAGGATTTTCGTCTGTATATAAACGTCTTCCACTACCTTTAGGCTTTTTTCCAGTCCCAACTTTAGGATCACTTTTTTTACGCTTTTTTCGTCGTTTATTTTTTTTAGTTTCTTGAAGTAATATTTCTTCGATATATTCTTTAAGATTTTTCATTACTTTTAACAACTTTTAGTTTATTAGAAGGGATCAGTTTAGTTTTACCATTTTTGTCAGAAGCTACTGTAGTAGGTCCAGGACCATCAGGTTGTTTTCTTGTAGCATTATTTCTTTAATATATTGTTTAAGACTCTTCATTTATATTTTCTCACATTTATTACCAGATTAGCGCCGTTTTTATTAATTATTCTATGCCATGTTTCTTTAGGTATTTTAAAAATAGAGCCTTTCTGCATTAATTCAGGCAGCTCATTATCTTTCTGTATATACCACCCATCACCTTCAACTAAATATAGATCTCTATCTTCTTTGTCTCTATGCCAAATTAACTCTTCTTCACATAAATCTTTACAAAAGCTTCTTTGAACAAGAAAATAAGTAGGAGTCTCTTCTATAATAGTTTCTTTAAATATTTGTTTATAGTTGTGGTTAGTAGAATAAGACATTACCACCACCCAGCTATATTTCTTCCAAATAGTTTTGTAGCTCTACAAGACCAATATCCTGCTTTTGTCTTGTCTTTCTTTTTATGGCATTGATGTCTTTCACCAAAAGACTTTCTTCTTTTTCTATGAGCTTCACTTTTACCCATAGCCATTGGCATGTTAGAACCAAATGTAACTTTTTTAACTCTTATGGTTCCATCTTTGTTTTTCTTTCCTGAGTTGACATAAACTACTGCTTTGCCTTTTCCTATTCTTTTAACACCTGCTTTACCTAACTTAACCTTTTTGCCCTTATACATTGCTTCAGCAATTGTATCATTTTCTTCATGCTCTTCTAATAAAAAAGGAAAGTCTAAAGGCACCATATTGCCGTTATATAAAGCCCATTTTCCTACATCTAACTCACTTATATACATTTTATCTATTGCGTGATTTAACTCTATCACACCATCATTATACATTTGTCTTGCTTCGTTAAACAAGTCAAAATATTTATCTGATCCTCGCCTATAAATATTAGTGCTCACAGGTATGTTTTCTCTAATATGAAATTTTAAACCTTCAGATAATATATTTTTTTTGTTAGATAAAACCTCAATTATATATTTTTCTAAATCTTTACTCATTTAATTACTCATTTAATTCTTAATATTATATATTTCTTTTAGAGTTTTTCCTATTAATATTCTATGACTAAGATCTAAACTACTTTCTTCATTGCCGCTATCTGTAGTCTTAACTAATTTTTCTAAATTACTAATTCCTGTTTCATATGAATGACCATTAATAGAATTCCTATATATGCTTATAAATCTTTCATAAAAAGCTATATTGTCATTGCTTATTATATCTGTAAGCTTTTCTTGATTTAAAATTAAATTATGTGGACTATTTTTTAAAATAACATCTGCACTAAATGATTTTCTTAATACCATGACAATTATATTTGCTAGTCTAAAAGAGCTTATATTTGCTATTAATTCTATAATATCATCGTTTTTTAACATCATTTTATACAAATTTATTGAATAAGCAAGAGCGTCCTCTACATAATTTTTATTAGAAGTAGATGACAATAGTTTTTCTAAACCATATCTATAGTTGTCTTTTGTAATATTACTTCTAGAAATTGTTCTTTCTAACTCACCACCAAGAGTAGGTGGTATTCCAGAATAAAGTTTATCTATTAAAATTTTAATTGATTCATCTGTAAGCTCTATTTTAAAAACTTCAATTTTTTTTACAATAGCATTTAAATTATCATTTGTTGTATATTGAAATACTTTAGAATTTATAACTTCATTAAAAAATATATTTTTTTCTTCCAACGACATTTCTAAAAGTATTATTTTACAAATATCAAAAGTCCTATCAGCCTGCCATCTAGCCTCCAAAGTTGCACTTAAAAATCTATTATATTTCCGAACTTCTATAGTATTGTCTATTATTTTATCATAAACTTTTTTAAATCTATCACTATTTAAAAAAGTTTTCTTAAGATTTTTTAAATAATCAAGCAATTCTTTTTTTACAGTAAAATTTTCTGAATATTTTAAGAAAACACTTATAAAAGAAAAAGCTTGCGTTTTAATTAGTTCTTCTACACTGTAATTTTTATATGATGTTTCAAATATACTAACTAATTCTTCAATAATGCTTTCTCTAAATTCAATATTATAATTAGAGTTTTTACATAAAATTATAAAATTATTTAGAACTTTTTCTTTTATCGAGATCATATTCATATAATTTACAAAGTCTAAGCTTTTTTCTAAGAAATCATTTGATGCAACTTTAAATTCTTTTTCAATATTTTTATTTTTATAAAATAAAATAGATGAATCAATAAAAACATGAGTAGATCTATGACAATGAGCAATTATTTTTTCTTTAATACTATCATCGCTTTTACCGTATTCTTTAATAGCTCTTCCTAAGTCTCCTTGGTCTACAACATTTATCCATGAATAGTCTTCAAGAACTTTATTAAATTTATCTTCTAAGCTTTGATCTAATCTTGTAGTTCTAAAAATATGTCTAAAACAGTCTGCATAAAAATTAAATAGAGTTCCTTTACATTGTATTCTGTCCTCGAAAAGTTCTCTAAACCCTAGAATTGCTTCATTAATAAATTCATCTGTAATAATTGTATAAGGAATTCTTGTGTAATTATAAGCTAAAAACTTTGTTATATTTTTTCTATCTTCGTTTGATATGCTTACGTTTGATATTATTAAAGATAAAATATTATAAATTGATATAATTCCTCCTCTGCCCCAAAGTTGGTTTCTATAAAAATCAGACTGATGAACCAATAATTTAGAGGCTAAATACTTTAATACTTCTAGTCGCTCTTCTTGATCAAAACTTTGTAATAAATCTAAAGCTTCAGTAGGCTTACTTGACAATATTTTTTTGTATATGTTAATGTAATTAAGATTTATTTCTCCTCTTAATTTTAATTTTTGTATAGCTTTTTCTTCAACACTCATATTTTCTTCTGCAATACTATTCATTGTTTCAAAATCTAGTTTGTTTCTAGCATTGCCGCCTACAAAATCATTAAGACTATCGTACCAGTCAACAACTTCAGGCCTTTTTTTATTTAACCTGCCCAATCCAATTAGCTTTGCATCATGTTGAGGCAAAAAAGAAGCACAAACAGGACCGTCACTTCCTCCAAATAAAACTACACCGTCATAAAGATTAACAATATTATCTTTACTAAATTTTTCTACTATACTCTTGCTTATTTTTGCTGTAGCCAAAGGATATTTCTGATCTATAATTTTATTCATTTCAAAGCTATCTACATCTAAATCTTCTAACATTTCCTTATAAGCACTAATATTTTTTTTAAATGTTTCTTCGCTATTGTTTAGAAAAAATAATTTTAATAACTGATCCTTTATTCTCCAATTTTCACCATGTACCTGTTTAGCTAAATCTTCACTTAGTATTAAAAAGTTACTTATATCTATTTCAAATACTAAGCAGATGTTACCGTAAGTACTAGCAATAGAAGGATTAAATTTATAACATGTATAAAGTCCTTTTCCATGATATTCACCACCTCCAGGTTTAAATCCGCTCGTATCTGTATAAGGGTCACCCATAATATCAGTTATAGCTTCTTCTTCTATATTACTTTTAGTTATTGTAACTTTTCTATTTTTGTTATAAAGACTTTTTAATATTCTTTGTGCTCTAGTTTCGTCTCCAGTAATAGGTTTTTCTTCTAATTCTTTAGTTGGATTATTTAATTGGTCAGATATTCTTTCATTATATTGAGCCCATTTTTTATGAGAAGTTAAATGATAGCATATTAATTTATTTGTACTAGAATTAAAATTGACTGTATTAGTGTCTAGATTAAAAATCTTTGTCTCTGTCAATAACCACCTTATGCTATTATTCATTTTTTTCCTTCTTTGACGCAAATATTATATACTTCTTTTAGAGAGTTACCAACTATCTCTCTATGACTTAAGTCAAGTTGTGGGTCTAAATTGTTGCTTTCTTGACCAGATTCTGAGTTTTGTATTTTTGATTTCTTATCGTTAATATTCATTTCAAGTGTAGAGATAGCACTTTTTAAACCTCTTCCTCTACTCGACTTAGCCATTTTAAGAAAATATTCAAACCACTCAATATCGTTTATATTAATAATTTGTGGTATTGTGGTTTCTTCATCAATATAATTTATATAAGGAAGTCTTCTGAAAATATAACTCACCCCTTCATATTCTCTTAATTTTCCACTGGCAGCCCATGTATATTCAGGAGCATCTCCTGCAAGAGTACTAGCAAGATTTAAGATAATCATTTTAAATAATCCTGGCCTAGCAGCTCTAGCAAAAAGATTTACAATACTTCTATGTTTAAACAAGAGCCTATACACGCCCGGTGTAAATTCAAAACCTTTAAACGATAATCCTGCTCCCATTCCACCTTTTGTCATATC
>MDTB01129805.1_pt1 | contig 10165 bp, 11 predicted proteins | sample 811161 | NCBI WGS metagenome assembly MDTB01 (sample SAMN05326650, study PRJNA326480) | marine metagenome | isolation source: seawater | place: Mediterranean Sea | collected 2009
GCTAAGAGAGATAATTCATCTTTAATCAATAACAATCGATCTAGAGATCTCTCAATCAAGCCTGCATAACCATGGAACTCCTGGCCTAACCGTATCGGAGTAGCATCCATTAAGTGAGTTCTTCCTGTTTTTATTATTGGCATAAATTCGTCTGCTTTATCCTCAAGAGATTTCTGAAGGGAAACCAATGAAGGACAAAGCAATTCTTCAATATCTAAAAGTGCCGAAAGATGAATTGCTGAAGGGATAACATCATTAGATGATTGACCTTGATTTACGTGATCATTAGGATGTACTTTAGATCCTCTCGATTTTGACGCTAAATTCGCTATAACTTCATTAGCATTCATGTTAGTAGAAGTTCCTGAACCAGTTTGGAACACATCTACTGGGAAGTGATCATCGTAATTTCCTTCAGATACTGCCAATGAAGCATCGACTATGGCATCTTTCATTTTCTCATCAATAACACCTAACTGGAAATTGGCCTCTGCGGCACCTGCCTTGATGAAACCTAAGGCTCTGATAAAAGAACGAGCCATACGAAAACCACTAACGGGGAAATTCAAAACAGCCCTTTGAGTACTCGCACCCCACAAAGCTGATTCCGGAACTTCCATCTGCCCCATAGTATCTGATTCTGTCCGAGTGTAAGGATCTGAGGGGAGGCTGCCTGTAAGTGACATAGAAGCTCCGACCTTTTGGGTAGCTTTTGATTTTATTGAATTACGTAATTTCTCTTTTTGGCTTTCTGGACAAACAAAATGACCATATTTTGGAAATTTAACATGCCCCTCGTTGAGATTTCCCATATGTACTTTGAGCATTGAATTAATTGAAAGATCTGAATAGCAATCTTCTACATATTTTTGAAGGCTATTTCTCACTTCCTTAGTGACGCGAATAGAAGTATAATCTATTTTAGGCATATTATCGTCATGAAAGCCCATCTATTAAAAAGTATGCATTTTGCATATTTATGCATATTGCATACACCCTATGGCGTAAGGAGGACCCTATTGTGTAGCTTTTTACAATTCCATACCTTATACTGGCGCGTAAGGCGGCGGATTATGAGGATCCCAGCAAGTTACATACCTTTCATCCAAAGCGTCCAACCGTTTCATTACCGAATCTGAAATTTCAAAGTCAAAAACTGCAAAATTTTCAATTATTCGATCATTATTAACTGATTTAGGAAGTACTATCATTCCTCTTTGCATCGCCCATCTGATCAATATTTGAGCTGGCGTTTTACCTAATTCCTGTGAAATTGAAACTAAACGAGGCTCATCCATTCTTTTAGCATGAACTAATGGACTGTAAGCCTCAATTAAGATATTTTTTGAATTGCAATAATCCAATAATTCCCTCTGGTAGTGATAAGGATGAAACTCAACCTGATTTGCTGCAGGTAAAATATCAAACCTATCTTCTATTTCTTTCAAATTATCTATTGTAAAATTACTTACTCCTATCGATTTACAAAGTCCTTTCTCTTGTAATTCAATAAAAGCCCTCCAAGATTCATTTCTTTTATCTTTCAAAGGCCAATGAATAAGATATAAATCAATATAATCGCAACCCAATCTTGCTAAACTTTTCTCGCAGGCTTCAAGTGCCGTCTCGTAACCTTGATCTTTATTCCATAATTTAGTTGTAATAAACAATTCTTTGCGATCAACACCGGCATCTTTGATAGCACGACCAACATCAGATTCATTATCATATGCTCTTGCCGTATCTATATGCCTGTATCCTGCATTAATTGAATTCAAAACTGCATTGTATGTTGCATCACCTGGCTCTGATTTCCAAGTACCCAAACCTACTACTGGAATCTTATAACCATCATTCATTTCCATGTACAATTGATCTGTCATAAATCCCTAAAGAACAGGCCTAATTAATTCTTGTATATATCTACAAAATTTTGATGTAAATGAGCATTAGAAGCAAGCCATTCTGAGGTTTTCAATGAATAAGGCTCTCCTTCATAATCTGTAATTTTACCGCCTGCCTCTTCTAAAATGGCAATTCCACCAGCCATATCCCACGATTTTGCTCCTGAAACTATGTATCCTTCTAATCTACCTGCTCCAATGTAAGCCATGGTTAAGGCTGCCATCCCCAATTTTCTAACTGATTGAATTTCTTTTTCCAAAGCAATAAGATTCCGTCCCATTCTCTGGTAGTATTCACCTTCCCTATTGTAAGGAAGTCCTGTAGCTACAATAGACTGCTTCATTTTCTTAACATTTGAAACATGTATTTGTTTAGGTTCGCCTTTATTGTATAAATCATTTACAAATGCACCATTACCTTTTGTTGCATAAAACAATTCTTGGCGTATTGGATCGGCTACAACGCCAACTAAAACCTCATCACCTCTGCACAAACCAATTGAAGGGCCGAAAAGGGGAAATGAGTGTGCAAAATTAATAGTTCCATCTAAAGGATCTACAATCCACACTTTTTCACCCGGAAAACTTGTTCCTTCTTCAGCTATTATTCCATAATCTGGAGTTTCCTTCCTCAATATCTCTGTGATTGCCTTCTCACATTTGAAATCAACTTCAGTAACCACATCTATGTCTGATTTGAAATCAAGCTGTTTAAAATTGCCATAGCTCTCGGCTATTATTTCTGACGCTCTGATTGTAGCTTTAATCGCCACTTCGAGTTCATTCACTGGCAAAGAAAATCAACTACTCCCTGGAAAAGTGGTCTACCGTCTCCTGGACCATCTGGATTTATGCCTGATGAAGTCCAATCCGTATGTTGCCACCCATGAAAAACTCTTTCCGGATGTGGCATCATTCCTAGAACATTACCTTTGGGATTAGTTATGCCTGCAATATCATGAGCAACTCCATTAGGATTCCAAGGATAACCTGGGTTAAGCTCACCATCCGGACTACAATACCTAAATGCAATTTGTTTATTCCGATCTAATTCTTCAAACTTTTCTTGATTCATCATCAATTTACCTTCAGCATGAGCATTTGGTATGGATAAAACTTGATTAGTTTTATAATTTTTAGTAAAAAGACTCTGCGAATCTGATTCTACACGGAGATGAACATGTCGGGCCTCGAAACGGCTAGAATCATTAGTGTGTAACACTGCATCAGGGATAGTACTAGTGCCCGTTCCCGTCCCAGGTAATGCACCCATCTCAACTAAGATTTGAAAGCCATTGCAAACGCCTAGAACAGGACGTCCTTCATTTATATATTCATCGACCTGAGATTGAAGGCCTGATTTTACACGTGATGCGAAGATTGCACCAGCTCTAACATAATCTCCCGAACTGAACCCTCCTGGAAAATAAAGTGCATCATAATCCATTAAATTTCTACAACTTGATTTAGCTACATCTCCAACCAATTGTTTGAGATGAACTTTCTCAACAGAGCATCCTAAAGATGAAAAAGCAGCTGCAGATTCATCTTCACAATTAGTACCTTCAATGCGAATAACGCCTACGTTAATTTCAGCTGGGTTTGGCATTATTTTTCACTATAAGAAATGGGATTAAAACTGTGTCCTATTGATTACTCTTCCCACCAAGGCGGAACTTCAAACCAGCGATCATCTGATGACTCTCTATCAATTAAAGGCAAAGATAGTGGCTGTTCTCCATTCAGAGTAATCCCTGCTGAAGCACAAGTTGATGGCAAATAATCCTCCCCCGATTCTGTAATCTCTAATTGAATTGTATGTCCTTCTGGAATTATAACATCCATTGGATTAAATTGCATCAACATAGTATATGAAGAAAAAGGAGTGACAGATTTTGCTTCGTAGCCTCCATCCCTATAACGTAAATCCATTGTTGCATGCCCTAATCTCAAACCGGTGGTACCGTCCGACATTGTAACAAATAATTGACCTCCATTGCACGAATTCGCTCTTACTTGCGCATGAAAAGTAGGCAATCCTGAAACATGATAATCTGATTCAAGTGGATCACTTGTCAAGGTTATAGATGAGGAAGAAGATACAGACCCCAGAGAACCCCATGTTGAGGCATCATGTGCCACCCATTCTACATCATTTGATGGCCAAGTTTCCTCGACATGCCACTCACCATCATTTCTCTGTATTTGAACTTGAGATTCTGGCTCTGGACCTATTCCTTTAAGATAATAATTAAACCAATTATAGAGTTCTATTGACCAATCCATTCTTGTCACCTTAGGAAAAGCTTCTGCACCATACCCGCTACTCATGTTTTCATGAATATTAGGCTGATCTGGATAATTGTGACCCCATTGCCCCATAATTCCCTTGACATTTAAGCCAGCCTCGCGAAGCATTTTGTAAGTAGGAAACGCATGGTACGGATCTACATTCCAATCTTGCAAACCCCATACAATGTAAACACTTCCATTATAATTGTCAATCACATCCTGCAAATGATATCTCTCTTCCCAGTAATCATTCCATTGATCGCCACCGTACTCTGCTAATGCATAGGTAGTCCAAGGGCTTGCAGGGCCTATTGCATCATCTGTGCACATACGCATGTCATCAGTTGTTGCACCGGCCGTTGCCCCTTCATAGAGCGCATCATAGAGCATAGCTCTTGATTCACTAGAACCATTTCTGTAAAACATCTCACGGACTCCAATTGAACCTGAAATAGGTACAATTGTTTTCAAATGAGGTGAAGGATTCTGAGCAGCTTCCCAATTAGTAGTTCCGGCATATGATTTTCCCATTAATCCAACGTTGCCATTAGACCAAGGTTGTTTTCCTAGCCAATCAACTGCAGCCTGTATCCCTATTTGTTCACCCAAACCTTTGACATCTTGGCAATGCGTTGACTTACCTGATCCAAATGTAGAAATTTGAGCTAGAGCATAACCATGGGGAACAAATTCTTCCAATACCCATTGACCCACTCCTAAATCTGGAATAGTATTGGGATTAGAACCTGCGAACTCATAGTATGGATGAACTGTGGCAATTACTGGAACTAGTGTCCCTTCAGGCACAATTGGCATCCAAAGTGCAACATGCATTACGGCAGGTTCAGGATAGCCGGCATCTTGCTCCGAAGGTGGCAATTCAACTTCAACATAATACTCTGTAGGGCCAGTCCAATCATAAGTTCCTTGCTCAGGTAAAGTAGATCGCCAAGAAGAAAAATTAAGATCCATAAGATGTCTTTTTTCAAGAGGGACTTCCCACCATTCATACTGTGAAATATCATTCTCATCTACAGATGAATTAAGGCAACCAGATACTAGAAAAATGGTTGCCAGCAATACTGCTTGAATTTTGTGCACTGTACGTTGATATCTATACTAAGTAAAAAGGATAACCCTTTGATTATTCATAAACCCAAGACAAACTATCTTGCGTCCATTCGTTAATACCTTCAGGGAACCATAAACCAAGCTCAAATTCTGCAGTTTCTGCAGCATCCGAACCGTGAATCATATTGAATCCTATATCCATGCCATAATCTCCACGTATAGTTCCTGGAGATGCTTCACGGCCATTTGTAGGTCCTATCAAATTACGTGCAACGCCTATGGCGCCATTACCTGACCAAGCCATACAAACTACTGGGCCACTTGTAATGAATTTAATTAAACCTGGAAAAAATGGTTTTTCAGAATGAACTTCATAATGCTTCTTAGCTATCTCTTCGCTTGGAATTACTTGCTTAAGGCCAACTAACTGTAATCCCTTATTTTCAAAACGTTGAATAATTTCCCCAACCAAACTGCGTTGTACACCATCTGGTTTTACCATTACGTAAGTTACTTCAGTACTCATTGATTTCTCTTAGCACGGGCTACATCGGTCCAGCGGGTACGTGCTGGAACTCGGTTCAATTTGATGTAATTTTTCTTAGCCTTTGAATTTATGAAATAAAGAACTTGTCCCGTTTTCTTAACAAATATCATACCCGTTCCTGGGGGTATTGGTTTGCCTGTGAATGAACATGTTTTAGTTTCTGCCATTTTATCTCCTGTCTAATGCTTTAGCTTCTCTTGATGAATCCATTAGTAAAAGTTGATCTCCAATATCTACTGGACCAACAACGTTTCTTCTAATAATTCTCCCACGATCGTCGCCATCTAATACACGAACTTTGACAGAAGAGGCTTCACCTCTCATTCCCGTACGACCGAGAACTTCAACTACTTGTGCTGGAATTCCGTCCATGTTTATTTCTTAGCTGCTTCTATTGCTTTAACTACTTCTTCCAAAGAACCTTTCTTTTTACCTATTTCAGTGATAGCTATTGCAGCTGTGGTTACTTTCAAACCTGCAGCTTTTCCAAGCTCATCTCTTGATGGTACGTAGGTGTATGGGATTTGCTTTTCTTCACAAAGCATTGGAAGATGTGCTAGAATCTCAGGTGGTTCAACATCTAAAGCCATAACGACTAGCTTTGCTTGACCACGTTCAATCAATTTGGTTACTTCATTGGAACCTTTTCTTACTTTACCGCCGTCACGTGCTGTTTCGGCTGCTAAGTATGCTTTCTCTGATAGCTCTTTTGGAGCTTCGTATGTTACGAATAACGGATTTGCCATTTTTTTACCTCTTTCGGACGAATGTCTTCATCAGTCACTGGTTACCCATGTGGGTTCGCGACTACGAAAGGGGGGCTATTTAAACATGCTCGAAATGCACGATATACATGGGCATTACTGTATACACCACAGCTCCTGATGAAGCCTCCTCTGAAGAAATTGCAAAAGAATGTGTAGAAGCGGGACTAGCTGCTTGCTGTAATTTCTGGCCTGTACGTACAATTTATTCTTGGGAAGGTAAATTGAAAGATGATACGGAACATATAATATTTATTAAAACAAGCAAAGAAAAATTTGAAGAACTAGAAAAGTATATCGTTAAAAACCACCCCTATTCAATGCCTGCTATCGTATCCATCCCGTGGGATGATGCGCATGAGCCTTATCGAAAATGGGTAGACAAAAATGACTGAGTATGACGTAATCGTGTGTGGAGGTGGTCCAGCCGGATCTACTACTGCATTCTATGCTGCCAAAGCCGGAATGAAAGTTTTGCTTATAGACAAATCAAAATTTCCAAGAGATAAGGCATGTGGTGGTTTACTAACTGCAAGACTATTTGATGAACTACCTGAACTAGAGCCATACATCAAACCAATAATTGAATGTCCCTCAAGAGATGTAAATTTGTACTCACCATCTATGAAATACAAAATAGACTATGAGTTTCCTGAAGGAACACCATGGAACATCACCAGAGAAGTATTTGACAACGCAGTTTTGGAGGCTGCAGGAGACGTAGGGGCTGAAGTTATGACACAAACCCGAATCAAAAATTATGAATTTAATGGAGGTGTGACTGTTAAAACTTCTAAAGGCGATTTCAAAAGTAAGATGGTTATTGGGGCAACGGGTCCTGGGGACAAATTGGCTTCAATGGTTCGTGAAAAAAGAAACATTAAACCTTGGACTGATAATCAAATGGGAACTGCTCTAATGTGGGAACCACATGTTGGTAAAGAGTTTATAGATAAGACCTACAGCAAAAATAGCTCTTTACTTGTTCATTTCAAACCAGGCGGTATTGAAGGATACGGTTGGGTTTTTCCTAAAAAAGAAATATTGAATATTGGATTTGGAGGATATAATAGAACTATAAAATCAATTAAAATAAAAGAGATATGGGAAGATTACATAAATTTATTGAAGAAAGATGGCTATTTTCCAAAGGAACAAGAAACCCCTCCAGTGAAAGGTGCACCACTTCCTCTTGATGGTCCAATTGGAGCCACAACAATGGATAATACGCTACTTGTGGGCGATTCTGCAGGCATGGTTTCACCATTATCTGGTGAAGGAATATACTATGGAATGCATGCTGGTAAGATTGCAATTGATACAATCAAAAAAGCATTGGAAACGGAAGATTATTCCCAAAAACATTTAGATCAATATCACCGTGACTGGAACAAAGTCTTTGGTAAAGAATTGAGAGATTTATCGTTCTTTGCTCTTATGGCTCTGAAGTTACCTGAAAGAATGGTTTACTACGGTACTCGTGATGAAAAGTTATGTGAAATATTTGCTGATTTATTTTTAGGCGTCACTCCAGGCGGATTGGGAAAAAGAAAGCCCATTTCCAGGGCAATATACGATGCAATAAGATATCCTTATTTTGGCCTAGGTTAGTCTTATTTTTCTAAAAGAAAAAAGCTGAATATTACGGATTTAATATCTCCTCAAAATCAACATCTATTTTGCTATAATTAACTAGGTAATAACCAAATAATTTAGAAACTGCTCCTGGATTTGATTTCAATAAATCTTGAGCCATTACGCCACGATACTTCTTATTGCTCCAAACATAATTATATTCATATATATTTAAATTAGATTGAGATTGCCCAATTAAAACAATATTTCGTTTCAACCTAATATCTGAAGATACCCAACTAGACAATATAAGGGCAAGACCTATGAAAATAGAAACAAACGAACCTATTGTTATTAGAACTGGGACTGCTTTACCTGAACGCTCATATTCTTCTTGATCTCGCTCACCGCCTCCAAAATTTACCCCAAAGCCCCAACAAATAAGAATAACGAACAGCGTTAGCGGCAGCATAAATGAACCCAATATAATAAGAAGAAGTACAATCCCTATATTTGTGTTCATCCTTTTGGCAGAATAATGACTAAAAACCAAGATTGAGATTATAAAGAGGGAAACTCCGTAGATGATATATTTTTCAGTGTTAGGAGATTCATAATATATGCATTCCTCTGCATCATTGTAACCTTCCAAAAAGAACAAATCTGAGGACGTATAGAATAAAGCCTCTGAAGATTTTCCTTTCAAATATACTCTAACTTCAAGAACCGTGCAATTATCCTTGTCAGTATATTGAGAAATATTCCCTGCCAAATTATAATTAATTTCTTCACTATTATTACCTGAAAAAACAACTTCTACCCCTCGATACCCATTATTCCTCCCATTAGGATTATAGAGGTCGGAAAAAAGCGGGTGATAAGTAGTGAAGCTATAGCCAAACGTGTAAGTCGTATCGTTGTCAAAATTTGTTCCTTGAACTTTGAAAACGAAAGTAGAATTTTTTGATAAATCTGAAATACGTGCTTGTTGAGAGAATCCATTCGCATCATTCAAATCATCTGATACCTCTAATTGACTATAAGGAGCACCACTTAGTACCCAAGATTTGGGAGTATCACCTATAGTTAGTGTAGTATCTCCAGAAACAACAGAAATTGTAAACTCTTCTTCAGCACTTGAATCTGATGAAAATAATAAAATTGTAAATAACGCAAAAGCAAAAATAACACTTAATCTCATGAATCCTATATTGACATTACCATTATACGCCTATCGCTCGTCAAATATTGACCAAACTTGTCTATTCCCTCTTGAATCAACGCAGGTGCATGATTTTTCTGATAATTTACCAAAGATTCACGACTATCTAACTGATATCTAATTGACCAATGCACTTTATCGTCATCTGAGTCACAAACAAACCAATCTGCTTTCTGAAATCCTTCTATCTCTAATATTTGCTCGATGTGCGGTCCTAGCCATTCTGCGTATTCATCTGCTGCGATAGCATCAATGTGCAGATTTACCTCGTAAACTATCATATCTTACTAAACATGAATCGGTATTAATTATCGTCTCTATAGAGTATTGAATGGAAGAAATTGTCAAGGAATTCATCAAAACCTTCAGAAACGAGACTTCACAGAAGGATACTGAACATGTGATATTCCATGGATGTTGGGACTGGCATTCATCAGTTCATGGCCATTGGGCATTGCTGGAAAGTGCTCATTTAGTGAAAGACAAAGAAAATTTGGAGTGGGTCACAGAAAGGTTACAAAGTAAGAATATGGAAGAAGAATTGCAGTACCTAAGAGAACATCCTGAATTCGAAATGCCTTACGGCCGTGCTTGGTATCTTCGACTTATGATGCGATTGGAGCAAATAACTGGATTTGGAGATTACAAATGTTTAGTGCAGGAAATTGCGTTAGATTTGCGTGAATGGATAGAGAATTCAATGCGAGATCCCTCAATCTCTGAATACAAAAATCCTTCATGGGCATTGATACAGTTGCATGATTGGGCTACTCATTTCGAAGATTCTGAA